>Ga0075105_1000168_pt1 | contig 40351 bp, 38 predicted proteins | sample AntDeeMetag02WF5_FD_69800 | JGI IMG/M metagenome (GOLD analysis project Ga0075105, IMG submission 69800) | Saline lake microbial communities from Deep Lake, Antarctica - Antarctic Deep Lake Metagenome 02WF5 | ecosystem: Environmental > Aquatic > Non-marine Saline and Alkaline > Saline | place... | reverse complement strand
CTTCTCCAGGTCGATACCCGGGGCGTCGACGCCGCGGTCCAGGTACGGCGACCCCATCTTCTCCTCGAGGACGTCGAGCGGACGCTGGACGCCGTCGTAGATGGCGTCGAGCATGCCCGGCCCGAGGTCCACGGAGAGGGGCGACCCGGTCCCTTCGACCGGTTCGCCCGGAGCCACGTCGGAGGTCTCCTCGTACACCTGGATGGTGGTGATGTTTCCTTCGATCTCGATGACTTCACCCATCAGCCCTTCGTGACCGACGTACACCACGTCGTTCATCCGGGCGTCGAGGTCGGTCGCGGTGACGACCGGTCCCGAGACGCTCTCGATAACGCCGTCCTCTCGGACGTCAGATTCTGTCGCTTGACTCATGTTAGTCTTCCTCCATCAGGTCGATACCGATCGCTCGCTTGATCTGGTCGCGCAGTCCGCCGCTGCCCGCGCCGCCGCCGAGCGTCACCAGCACCGGTTCGACGCTGGTCTCGGCGTCCTTGCGAACCCCTCGTGAGAGGTGGTCCATGTCTTCGTCGTGCATCACGACGATGCCGACGCCGTCGTCTTCGAGCATCTCCTCGACGGCTGCGTCCAGCTGTTCGTCCTTCTCGGCGTCGGGAACGTCGGCGAACTTCCGGACGCCGGCCAGCCGAAAGCCGGTCGTGAACTCCGGGCTCCCGACGACACCGATCTCCTGGCTCATAGTATCACCAGTTCGCGTTCGATCTCATCCGGTCCGAGCCCCGCCTCACGGCCGCGGGCGATGGCGCGGATGTTGTCGACCTCGCGCTCCTTGGCGAGGACGTAGGACAGCACGGGACAGATCGACAGCGGGTACCGGTTAGTCAGCTTGTCGGCGTACTCCAGCAGCGCCGCGTCGAGCGCATGTTCGAACTGGATGAGGTCGTCCGCCTGTTCGAGATCGTCGAGTGCGTCGTCGATCTCGTCGCCGTAGCGGCTCTCGCGGACCGTCGCGACCAGCTGCTCGCGGTTCGCGACGAGTCCTTCGACGCTCGTCCGGTCGAACAGCTTCCCGCCGTCGATGAAGTACTCTGCCGGGTCGATTTCGGCCCCGCTCCGCGCGAGGCGCAGCGCGTTCCGGAGGTTCCGGAAGTCGATCTCGGCGGTGAGGAACTCCACGTACAGTCCCGTCGGAGAGTCGACCTCCTGGACCTGTGGCAGGCCGCTCAACAGCGGCTCGTAGAATGCGCGGTCGACGGCGTTCTCGAGGGGGACGAGGACGTCGGTCTCCTCGTAGTCCGCGTAGGCCGCCTCAAGCGGGTCACCGAAGACGGTCGGGGAAAGCAGTTCGACGACGGCCTCGATGGTGTCCGCCTGCACGATGCGGTCGAGCAGGTCGCCGGGTATCTCGCCGGCACGGATGAGGTCGTCAGATATCTCCTCTGCCGTCGCCCCGGAGTAGATTCCCCGGATGACGGTCTTGACGTTCCACACGTCGAACTTGCGCAGGTAGCGGGCGATGAAGTCGTACAGCCGCCCGTCGGCCCAGCGCAGCAGGTCCTCGAAGTGCTTGGCGAGGTTCCGGTTGAGCGCGTACTCGATGAGGTCGACGCCGGAGTACCGCGATCCCAGCGCGTTCATCTCCTCGCTGTACTCGGTGTCCTCCATGAACCGGGCGATCTCGCCCGTGCCCATGCGAACCAGCTTCCGGTAGTCGTCGTCGTCGAACAGCGACGCTCGACGCGACCGGACGCGCGCCGTCACGTACTCGTAGTTTCCGGGACCGCGCCGGTCGTCGACTCCCGTGCTCATTGCTCTTCGAACAGTCGCTCGCTGACGTTCCGGAGGTTGTCCTCCCACACGTCGTCGAGCACCGAATCGAAGGTGTTGTTCACGCGGATCCGAGAGGCGTCGCTCTCGACGACGACGCCGCCGAGGCAGTCGTACTCGCCGGCGTACTCGAAGCCGTCGTAGTCGGCGAGGATCGACTCCAGGAGCTCCTGGTCGTCGGCACGACCGGAGACCCGAACCGAGCCGCCGTCGAACTCGTCGGCGGCGTCGTCGAGCAGTTCCCGCGTCAGCGTCTCGCGCTCGTCGCCTTCGAGTCCGGCGACGGCCGCTTCGACGTCTTCGCGGACCTCCTCGAGGAGGTCGCGGCGGGCTTCCAGTCGGCTCTGTTTCGCCTCGAGTTTCGCACTCGAGAGCGACTGCTCGCGCTCCTGCTCGACCTCGCGTTCGACTTCGGCCGAGCGCTCGCTTCGGATCGTTTCGGCCTCGGCTTCGGCGTCCGCGACGACATCGTCGGCGCGGTCCTCAGCCTCGGCGCGTATTTCCTCCGCACGCGCGCGGGCCTCTTCTCGAATATCCTCTGCGACTGTGTCTAGACTCATAAATGATGTACGGGAAGGCAGTTAGCCCAGCGTCAGGAACACGACGACCAGTGCCAGGATGACGATGGTCTCCGGCAGGACTGTCAGGATGAGTCCACGGCCGAACATGCTCTCGTCTTCGGCGATAGCACCGACCGCGGCGGCGCCGATACCTCGCTCGGCGTAACCGGCCCCGATGGCCGCCAGACCGACAGCGAGGGCGGCGAATGCGAGGGGTGCATTCGGGATCGCCGGTGCGGCTCCACCTTCTGCTTGCAATACAGCGGCCAGGACAGCGCTAATTCCAGTCATGGTTTATGTAATCCGGGTAGCTTTCCGAACAGGCGTATGTGGCCGTAGCGTACTCATAAAGCTTCTCAAAACAGATGGCCGCGGGCCTGATCCGCCGCTTTTGCTCGCCGCTACGCGTAAAGAACACGGCAGTAACGAGACCCGACCGCCACCGCAATTCGGGCGTGCAATCGAACGGAAACGGCGCGCTCGGAACGCGCTCAGTCCTCGGTGGTGTACTGCCGGACGTACCCGAAGGGGTCGTAGGACTCGCCGCCGCCCTCGTAGAACTTGCCGAAGAACTCGACGTACTCCAGGCGCACGGCCTGCAGGCCGGCAGACGTGATTCCGAGCACCAGCACGAGCATGTGGCCGAGGACCAGCAGCAGGATGCCGAAGATACCGCCCACGATCAGCATCACGGGGTCGCTGCTGGTGATGAGTCCCGAGAAGATGACCAGACTCTCGTCGGCGGGCATCCCCTCGAAGAAGATGAGGTGGAACTCGCCGCCCTCCTGGTACGCACCGAACACCAGCAGGTTCACGGCGAGAGCCATACCGGCTTTCGCGAGTAGCACGGCCGCGATTCGCGTGTAGGAGACGACGTGGCCGAAACACTGGGTGATAGACTCGATCAGCGCGAGCCCGGGACCCTCGGCGTAGGCGATCATCAGTACGCCCACGACGAACAGGCCGATGCCGGCCCAGCCGACCGTCGGCGAGAAGCCGGTGAAGCCCAGCGGAATCGCGGCACCGTCGCCGCTACTGAAGACCTCGAACATGAACGGCGGTTTGGCGACGGTCGCGATGGTGCTGAACACCCAGACCCAGAGGCCGACGGTCGCGATGATCCAGGAGCCGCTCTCGGTCAGCGCGTCGACGAAGCCGTGTTCGAGGTTCTCGGCGAAGTCGAACGACCAGCCGATCACCATGTGCAGGATGCCGACGACGATACTGACCAGCAGCCACGCCTGGGCGTAGTAGAGGTAGTGCGGCTGAAGCCCCTTGTGGATCGGCGGATGACCGTCCCACAGGATGCCGCCGAGCTGGTGGAGACCGAAGAACTCGCCATACAGCACGCCGAACAGCGCGGTGAAGCCGCCTGCCCAGAGCGCCACGCCGCCGAGGCTGCGAATCATGTCGCTGTCGAAAGACTTCGTCAGCCAGTAGCCGATCCCCATGTAGAGGAGCCCGTACCCCAGGTCACCGATCATGAACCCGAAGAAGGCCGGGAACGTCAGAAACAGGATGACAGTCGGGTCGAGTTCCGAGTACTTGGGCCGGTTGACGACCCCGACGAGTGACTCGAACGGTCTGACAGGTCCGGGGTTGTCCTGGACGGTCGGCGGGCCGTCGTGGCCCATCCTGACGAGGCCGCCGTCCGTCGTGGCGGCCGTCGCACCGGCCGGTCGACCGCCGTCCGCGACCGCTTCCTGCGAGTCCGAGTCTTCCTCGGCCTGCGGGCGGTCTTCAGCAGGGTGTGCCGACTGCTCGCCGGCCGGTCCTTCACCGCCGGCGTCGCCGACTTCCTCGACCGATTCCGCGTGACCGTGGTCGGTGTAGTCGGCGCGTTCGAGTTCGTCGACGTCGACGGCCTCACCGGCCGCCGATTCGACGGCCGAGCGGAACTGGCCGAACTCCTCGGTGGGCATCCACCCTTCGGCGATGAACGCGTTCTCGGTTGTCGCGAAGGTCAGCGGCGCCTCGCGCTTCTGGACGTCGATGGCGAGTTGCTCCTCGGCGGCCAGCAGGAAACCGGCGACCTCGATGCGCTTGTCCTCGAGTTGCTGCTCGACGGTGTCGAGGTTGGCCTCGATTTCCCGTTCGCGGCTGTGAAGTTCGTCGAGGTAGGCCTCGGGGTCCCGGTCGCTGTCGGGAACGTCGAGTTCCGAGAAGTCGGTGCCGACGAGATTGTCCTGCAGCGTCGCCTCGTCGGTTCGGGCGAACACGGCCATCACCGAGTCCTCCGCGAAGACCTCGTAGTGGTCGATTTCGCTCGCCGCGAAGGTGTCGCGGACGTCGTCCGGGTTGCCCTCACCGACGGCGACGGCGAGCGTTTCGTAGCCCCGTAGCAGGTCCAGATCGATGCCGAGGTCGACGAACGGCTCCATCGTGTCGATGTCGTCCTCGACGTCGCGCAGTTCGGCCTCGAGTTCGCCGCGGCGGTCGTCGAGTTCGTTGACGTCCTGGCGGATCTCCTCGAGTTCGTCGTCGATGGCCTCGTCGTCGACGAGCTGGACTGGCCCCGCGTCCTCCTCGGTGACGTCGAGGATGGACTGGAGCGAGCGGACGGTGACGAGCTTCTCGGCGGCTTCGTCGGCGCCCTCCACCGGGTCGCCCGGCTCGAAGCCCTCCCAGGCACCGTCGTACTCGGTGACGTGCAGCAAGTCGAGGCCGTGGACCGTCTCGACGACGTTGTCCATGACCCGACGGGAGCCCGTCACCGAGACGCGGCTCATCTGCTCAGGTCTGAGCATGTACCGCCTCCTCGAACAGGTCCGTGACGTACTCGACGACCGCCTCGGTCTCGCCGGCGGCCCGGTCCTCGAGTTCCGCACGGGCCTGCTCGCCCTCTTCGAGGATCTGTTCCCGCTCGGCCGCTATCTCCTCGCGAGCGGACTCGAGGCGGTCCTCCGCGGCTGCCTCGGCTTCCTCGCGAGCGTCCTGGCGGATCGCGTCGGCCTCTTCGCGCGCCTCCGCGATACGTTCCTCGCGGTCGCGCTCGGCCGCTTCGACGATCTCGTCGGCCTCCTGTTCGGCCTCGGTAATCCGATCGAGAACTTCTGGCCGTGGCATTTTCTAATCGGTGTATGGTTGCTCTAGGGGCTATTTGGTAGTTGCGAAGTAAGCTTGGTCCTGAGCGGAGCGAAGGACCAAGTTATAGCGAGCGGGGAGCGACTGCGACCCGCGAGCAGCCCGCTCCCGAAGCTTGCGAGGGAGCGGGCCAGGTTACGAGCGAACGGTGACCGCAGGGTGCCATGAGTTGGGTGGGGCGCGAACGGAGTGAGCGACCAAGTTATAGCGAGCGGGGAGCGATAGCGACCCGCGAGCAGCCTGGTTCTGAGCGTAGCGAAGAACCAGGTTACGAGCGAACGGGGAGCGATAGCGACCCGTGAGCACCCCCGTGTGTTGAGCGGAGTGAGCGGCCCAGGTTACAAGCACCCCCGCAGGCCCCCGGACCGAAATCCCGGGAGTTAATGCCCGACCCCTCGAAATCATCCGTAGCAATGGGAGTGCTCGAAGACAAGTCGCGCGCGCGGACGTTCTACAAATATCTCTCGAAGGTGTACGATCAGGTGAACCCCTTCATCTGGAACGAGGAGATGCGCGACGAGGCAATCGGGCTGCTGGGGCTGGAGTCGGACGACGACGTGCTCGACGTGGGGTGTGGCACCGGCTTCGCCACGGAGGGGTTACTCGAACACGTCGACCGGATCCACGGCCTCGACCAGAGCGAGCACCAGCTCCAGCGCGCCATCGGCAAGTTCGGCGTCGATGGACCTGTGGAATTCTGCCGCGGCGACGCCGAGCGCCTTCCCTTCGACGACGACTCCTTCGACGTGGTCTGGTCCTCGGGCTCTATCGAGTACTGGCCCAACCCCGTCGTCGCACTGCGGGAGTGCCGGCGCGTGACGCGGCCGGGCGGCCAGGTGCTCATCGTCGGTCCAGACTACCCCAACCAGACGGTGTTCCAGAAGCTCGCCGACGCGATTATGCTGTTCTACGACGAGGAAGAGGCCGACCGGATGTTCCACGAGGCCGGCTTCGATAGCTGGCGCCACCGCATTCAGCAGTCCCGGCCCGGAAGCCCGCGGGCGATCACTACTCTCGCACAGGTCCCCGAGAACTAGCCGGCCCGGGAACGCACGACGACGACGGTCTGTTCCGTCCGAACGATTCGCACTGTCAGCTGATCCCCCTCGTCGATGGTCGGCGAGTTCGTCGAGGCGACCCTGAACCCGGCGGTCTCCCCGGCGCGCCAGCGCGTGTCGCCGCCGCTGTTGAACGGCCCGGTCGGCCCGCTCACGAAGCCCGTCGCGGCGAAGAAGGGGACCGGCGGTTGCTCGGCGAGTGGCGTCCCGTCGACCGTGACCGAGAGGGAGAAGCGACTGACGTCGAGCGTGTCGCCGCCGCGGTGGGTGAACGTGAAGCGGTCGGTGTCGGCGTCGACCGACAGTGTGACCGCGGCGCTGGTCGGCTCGTCCGGCGTGTCGAGCATGAGTGCCGCAGTCCCGACGGCGGACGCCGCCAGCGCTGTAATCGCGAGGAGGAGAGCGACCCCGATGACGGGTGCCACGGCGCGGTCCATGGCGGCGCTGGCACCCTCATCCTATTTGAACGGACGGCTCCGCAACGAAATACGCCCGTCCCTATCAGTCGGGGAGGTAGACGCTCACGGTCTCGTTGTCTCCGGTCGTCGCGGTGATCCGGTCGGGGCCCCGTGGCTCGACGAGCCAGAGACTCCCGTCGGATCCGGTGTGGCCGACCGGTTGGCCGTTGACCGCGACCGTCGCGTTCGCCGGGACGGAAGTCTCGTTGTGCGAGAGGTCGACGTGGAGCGGCCCGCTCTCGTAGGTCTTGTTCACGCGCATGTCGAGCGATTCGTTGTGAGCGGTTATCGTGTTGCTAACCGGCATCGCGGAGAGCTTGTGGCGCTGGGACTCGCGGAACACGTTCGTCGTCCCGCCGTCGATGTAGGCAGTCAGTTCACCGTCGGTGAAGTCGGCCGTGAACCGGTAGATGCCGGACCGTCCCAGACCCTGAACCGCGGGGGAGAGCGAGTGGTTCGTCACCCACGGGTACAGTTCGTAGCCCCGGAGTCGCGCAGCGTTGCCGCGGGGAACGTCCGCCTCCGTGAAGGTGTCCGTCGCGTTCTCGTCGCGCTCCGCCCCGAGGTACGTCTCGCGCACGTAGGAATCGTCGGTGACGTACGCCAGCGTGTACCCCTCACCGGAGGTTTCGGCGTAGATTATCTGGCCGGACGTCTCTCCACCTGCGGCCCGGCTGACGTGAGCGCTCGCCGGGCCCTGGAGCACCTCGAGCTCACCGCCGATATCCGCCAGCCGGACTCGAATTCTCGCCGACGGGGAGTAGTTGTCGTCGGCGCGGGCGACGGCGTCGACGTGCTGGATCGTCGTCCGCAGCTGTTCGGCCGTCCGGTGGATGCGGGCCCGTTCGCGGGTGAACTCCGCCGCGGTCATCGATCCGTTGGCGTACGCGGCCACGGCGGCCCGGTCTCTGCGTTCGAGGGCCTGCTGGCGGCGTTCGACGTCGTCTGCGGCGCTCCGTATCGCCGCTGTCTTCTCGGCGTCCGTCTCCGCCGCTTCGAAGGACTGTTCGAACGAAATCCTGACGAAATCGCTCTGCATCCCGGTCGTATCGCCGTCGAGAGCGGTCGCGAGTGAGAGACCGTCGGCGGTCGTTCCGGTCCTCGTAACCTCGTTCGCCGGGACAGTGAGGTAGTTCGACGTGTTGTCCATCGACACGATCAGCGGACTGGTCTGGGCGGCGTCGTCTGCACCGGCGCTCAGCGGCGTGATGGCACCGACGAGGAGGAGGAAGAGGAGGGAGACCAGTAGGACGATACTTCGACGCATTTGCGTGTGGTTACAGGACGAATCACCAAAAACCCACCTCTTTGTCCCCCCCGAGCGGACACCCGAGAGGAGTGAAGACGTTTTAAAACGGCCGCTGACGTTTTATTTACGGATGGAAAGGGTTTTCCTCCCGCGCACTGGAATCACCACAGAGAGATGTCCGCCCGGTTTCGTCCCGCCCTCCTCGCCCTCCTCGCGCTCACGGTGGCCGTCGCGCCGCTCGCAGCCACCGGGGCGTTCCTCCCGGCAGCGACTGGATCCGCCAGCGCGGCCCAGACCTCGGCGACGCCCACCGAGACGATGCCTCCGGAGACGACCCAGATCGATATCCGGTTGAACGCGAACGGCGACGCCGCCTGGACGATAACGACGCGCCTCGACGCCACGACCGAGGAAGAGAAGGCGGCGTTCAGCGATCTGGCGAACCAGTACGAGAGCGGGCAGAAGACCCCGCCGTGGCTCGACAGGGTTCGCGCCGCTGCCGCCGCGTCGTCCGACGCGAGCGGTCGTCAGATGAACGTCACCGACGAGCGGTTCACCAGCGACGTCAACAGCTCCACGATGACGCTCCGGTTCACCTGGACCAACTTCGCCCGTGACCAAGGCGACCACATGGTCATCGACGACGCCTTCAACACGACCCGGGGCACCTGGCTCGACGGATTGACCGAGAACCAGGAGCTGACCATCGAATTACCGGACGGTTACGCAGTCGTCAGCGCTCCCAGGGCGGTCCAGAACGCCCAGTTCCACTGGCAAGGTCCCCAGCAGTTCGAACCGGGGTATATGACCATCGAGTACAGCGGCGATGGGGGCGTCATCAGCCCGAGCCCGAATCCCGAACGCAATAGCCTCCTGTGGGGTGGATTCTTTATCGTCGGGATCGGCATCATCGCCGTCGGCGCGTACGTCTTCTCCAGGCGAAACGGGGGGCTTCCGTCGCCAGTGCCTGAAAGAGGAGACGGACCTGATTCCCCGTCCGCAAGTCCGCCCGCGACGACGCAGTCCACCGACGACGACGGGGCGACGGCCACGACGGGGACCGTCGAACCGACCACCGAGGAGTCCGAACCGGACGACGAGGTCGACGAGGAACTGCTCAGCGACGAGGAGCGCGTCGAACGGCTCCTCGATGCCAACGGCGGCCGGATGAAACAGGCCACCATCGTCAAGGAGACCGGCTGGTCGAACGCGAAAGTATCCCAGTTGCTCTCCGCGATGGCGGACGACGGGGCGATCAACAAGCTCCGCATCGGCCGCGAGAACCTCATCTCCTTCCCGGACGAGGACGTCACCGACTTGGATCAGGATTGAACTGGACGCGGGCGTTCGGTAGACGGCGGCGGGAAACCGGTGTCACGTGGGTGAGAGTTCGGAAACGTTTATTCGCCCGCCGGCCCCACGTCTGCTGTGAAAATTCTTGTCACGGTCAAGGAGGTGACGGTCGTCGACGACGAGTTCGAGATCGGCGGGCTCTCGATCGACGACCGGTACGTGACCTACGACCTCAACGAGTGGGACGAGTACGCTGTCGAAGAGGCCGTCACGATAGCCGAGGATATCGAAGACGTCGAGGTCGTGACCGCCACCATCGGCCCGGAACGCGCCGAGGAGACGATCCGGCAGGCGCTGGCCAAGGGGGCCGACCGCGCCGTTCGCGTCTGGGACGACCGGCTGGCCGAGGCGAGCATGCTGGACCCGGCAACGAAGGCGCACCTGCTCGCCGCCGTCGCCGAGGAAGAGGACCCGGACCTCGTCCTGACCGGCGTGCAGTCGGGCGACGACAGCCTGGGCGCGACCGGCGTCTCGATGGCCGAACGACTCGATATGGGCTGGGCGGCGGTCGTCAATTCGCTGGACCTCGAGCGCGAGTCCGAACGAAGTGAGGACTCGGAACGAGCGAGCGGTGAAACCGCGAGCAGCGACGCCGGCGTGGCGCACGTCCACCGCGAACTGGAGGGCGGCGTCGACGAGATAACGGACGTCGAGCTACCGGCGGTGCTGACCATCCAGACGGGCATCAACGACCCGCGGTACGCCAGCCTCCGGGGGATCCGCCAGGCCCAGAGCAAGGACCTCGCCGTGAAGTCGCTCGACGACCTCGGGCTGGGTCCCGACGCCCTCGACAGCCCCATCGAACAGACGGCGCTGTACGAACCCGAGACCGAGGGCGACGCGACCTTGTTCGAGGGGAGCGCGGGAGAGACGGCCGGTGAACTCGCCGGGTTACTCCGGGAGACGGGGGTGGGCCAATGACGGTCCTCGCCGTCGCGGAACACCGCCGCGGCGAGCTCCGGGACGTGAGCAAGCAGCTCGTCACCGCCGGCCGGGAACTCGCCGACGAGACCGAAGCGGCGTTCCACGTCGCCGTCGTCGGCGGGCCGGACAAGGAGTACGGCGAGCGGATGAACCGCGAGGGGGTCGACGTCGTCCACACCATCGAGGGGTGTGCGGAGTTCAACCACGACGTCTACGTCCAGTCCCTCGAACAGCTCGCCGACGTCGTCGACCCGTCCGTCATTCTCGTCCCCCACTCCGTCAACGGGATGGACTACGCCCCGGCGCTTGCGAGTCGCCTCGACCGCCCCCTGGTCACCGACGCCGTCGAACTGGCTCACGACGGCGGCCTGACGGTGACGCGCGAACTGTACGGCTCGAAAGTGGAGACGACCATCAACGTCCACGCGGACCGCGCCGTGCTCACCGTCCGCCCCGGGGAGTGGCCGGCCACGGACGAGTCCGGTGACGCCACCGTCGAGGCGTTCGATGCGACTATCGACGAGTCACGAGTCCGCTCGACGGTCACCGGGTTCGAGGAGGCCGCCAGCGGCGACGTCGACATCACGGACGCCGACGTCCTGGTCTCGGTCGGCCGCGGCATCGAGGAAGAGGAGAACCTCGACCTCGTCCGCGACCTGGCCGACGCCCTCGGCGCGACGCTGTCGGCGTCCCGGCCGATCGTCGACAACGGCTGGCTTCCCGCGGACCGCCAGGTCGGCCAGTCCGGGAAAGTCGTCACGCCGGACGTGTACATCGCCATCGGCATCTCCGGGGCCGTCCAGCACGTCGCCGGGATGAAGGGCGCCGACACCATCGTCGCCATCAACAAAGACCCCAACGCCCCCATCTTCGACATCGCCGACTACGGCATCGTCGACGACCTCTTCGACGTCGTGCCGGCGTTGACCGAGGAATTCAGGTAAGCGGTCGCGCCCGAACAACGCGAGGACGCGACCTGCGAGGGTACACGCGACAGGGGCTTTCCGTTCCTGGACGCACGACGACATCGCCGTCGAAAAACACCCACAACCGCATCCGTCAGCTACTTGCCGGCCTCTCCCAAAGCCACGCCACATGGAGTACCTGGAACGGCGTCGTGACCAGGTCGAAGACCGCCTGGTCGAGGTGCTCGACGCCGTCGAGCCCGGCGAACTCGCCGACCAGGTCCGGCACGTCACGCTCGCCGGCGGCAAGCGCGTTCGCCCGACGGTGACCGTCCTCGTCTGTGAAGCGCTGGGCGGCGAGCCGACCGACGCCACCGACTACGCCGTCGGCATCGAACTCGTCCACAACGCCTCGCTCGTCATCGACGACATCATCGACGAGTCCGACGTCCGCCGGGGAACCCCCTCAGCGTGGGCCGAGTACGGCCACGGCCCGGCGATCATCGCCTCCGACGGGCTGCTGGGCGAGGCGTTCGGCCTCTTCTCTGCCGACGAGCGCGCGATGCAGGCCGTCTCCGAGGCGATGGTCGAACTCGGCGAGGGCGAGGCGACGGAACTCGTCGCCCAGCCAGCCTCGGAAGCGGAGTACATGGAACTGGCCCGCCGGAAGACCGGCGCGCTCTTTCGCGCCGCCGCGGAGCTGGGGGCCATCGCCGCCGACGCAGACGCCTACACCGTCGAGGCCTTCGGTACCTACGCCGAGCGAGTCGGCGTCGCCTTCCAGATCCGCGACGACGTGCTGGACGCGACGGCCGACTCCGAGAAACTCGGCAAACCCGCCGGCCAGGACGCCGAGATGGAGCGTCCCTCCTTCGTGGAGGTGACGGACCTGTCGCCCGAGGAGGCCAACGAACGGGCCCGCGCCGAGTCCGACGCGGCGCTGGAGTCGCTGTCGACTGTCGACGCGCCCGACTCCCAGGCGATGGAGTATCTCCGGGATCTGGCGGAGTTCGTGGTAGTACGAGAAAAGTAGGCCTACACGGTCGAGTCCCTACCCGTGGAACCGGTACAGCGACGTGACGTAGGGGAGCCGGTTGAACATCCAGATAGCGACAGGAAGTCCGACGATGGTTATCGCCAGGACGGACGCGACGTTGGCCCAGAGCCACGAGAGCCACCAGCCGACGAAGACGAAATAGACCGCCCGCACCGCGAGCGACTGCTGTCCGTGGGCGGAATCGGGGTCGTCGAGCGACCGGGGTTCAGCCAGCGTGAGCGCTGTCGGGACCAGGTTCGTCAGCTTGATCCCGACCGGGATCAGGACGATGGTGGCGTTGCAGAACCAGGCGACGTTGACGAGTGCGGGCGTGAGCCACCAGCCGACGAAGACGAACCAGATGGCGCGCACCGCAAGCGATCGTTGGGTCACGTTCGACGGTACGACGCGACGACGTAAATCGGTGCCCGAACGTAGTCCTTAAGCGCGGCGTGGGACAACGGAGTGGCAATGACAGTCATCGCGACGGTCGGCCTGCCCGGCAGCGGCAAGGGCGAGGCCGCAAACGTCGCCGAGGAACTCGACGTCCCCGTCGTGACGATGGGCGACGTCATCCGCGCGGAGTGTCGCGACCGCGACCTCGACCCGGCCACCCACCACGGCCAGGTCGCCAAAGCACTGCGCGAGGAGAACGGCCCGGCGGCCATCGCCGAGCGCTCGCTGCCGCTGATCGAAGACGCGCTCGCGGACAGCGACGTCGTCCTCGTCGACGGCGTCCGCTCGGGCGTCGAGGTCGACGAGTTCGAGGCGGCCTTCGACGGGGAGTTTGCGCTCGTCAGCATCGAGGCCCCCTTCGACGTGCGCGCGGGACGGATCGACGAGCGCGGCCGCGACAAGGGCGAAGACGAGGGCGGCGAGTCCCCGGAAGCGCGCGACGAGCGCGAACTCGGCTTCGGCATGGGCGAGGCCATCGACCGCGCCGACGTCAGCATCGACAACACCGACAGCCTGGCGTCGTTCCGCGCCCGGATTCGGACCCTGTTGACCGAGGGCGTCGACGCCTACCGCAGCCAGTACAGTCCATGACCGCTATCGACCGCACCACCCGCACTTCCCAGCCATGACCGCCATCTACCAGATCGACGTCCAGATAACGGCTCCCGTCGCTGACACCGAGGTGACCGACCGCGTCGCCGACGCCATCACGAACCTCTTCCCGAACGCCGACCCGGAGTTCCGCCACGGCGAGTTGCTCGCCGAGACCCACGACATGGACCACTTCTCCGAGTTGCTCCACCGCTTCGAAATCCTCGACACCGCTCGCTCGGTGTTCTTCGACGAGCTGGCGGGCGACACCATCGCTTTCGACCTGAAGAAGCAGGCCGCCTTCGAGGAGCGGATCAACTTCGCCGTCGGCGACCCCGCCGAACTGGGCGATATCCACGTCCGCGTCCGCGTGAACGAACCCTCCGCCGAGGAGTTCGTCGACCACGTCGCGCCGCCCACCGAGGAAGGCAAACCGGTCGACCTCGACGGGTGAGCGCCCGGGTCCGTCGACGCTGACGGCGCCGCTCCGGCCCGTCGCAACCCATTTGTCTCCGACTCCCGACCGCCCGGTATGGCCACCGACACCGTCGTCTGCTTCGACCTCGACGGGACCCTGGTCCACTTCGACCGGGCCGACGACCGCATCCTCGCCGAGGCGTTCGACCAGCACCTCGACGGAACCGAACAGGCGCATCTCGACGCGTACGACGAGGCCTTTTTCGGGGCGTTCGAGGAACTCGATGAGGACCCCTACGGCGCTGGCGTGGCGGCCGTGATAGAATTGCTAGACGACGCAGAGAGTGCCGAACTGGAGTCCGACGGACTGGTCGCGACCGTCCGCGAAGCCGAGTTCGCCGCCTCGTCGGTCCCCGACGCAGCCAGGGAGTGCCTCGACGAACTGGCCGACGACGACCACACCACCCTCGCCGTCGTCACGGACGGCGTCGGCGAGTGGCAGCGAGCCAAGCTGGACCACCACGAGCTGAGCGAATACTTCGACGAGGTTGTCGTCTCCTACGACGTCGGCGGCCACAAGGTCGACGGCGCGCCGTACGACGAAATTCGGGACCGGCTCGATGCCGACGAGTACGTCATGGTCGGCGACGACTACGAGTCCGACGTCGAGGGAGCGCGGGCCGCTGGTTTCGTCCCCATCCACTACGAGAACGACGACGACGGACCGGAGCTGTTCGCCACGCTCCGTGCGATGCTCTGAGTGGGAGGTGTGTCTAAATCGGTTCTCGGGAGTGCGACTGAGAGGGCGAACAAGACGAAAGGCCTCGGCACGCGAGCGCGCCGATGGCTCTCGATGTTTGAGAGCGGCGTGTCCCGCGATAGCCCAACCTCACTCCTCGAATCCGCTCACGAAGATAGCGACCGTCTCGCTCGCGTCGCGGCGCTTCGTCACCCGGATTTCGGTCACCCACTTGACCCACTGGAAGCCCCGCCGGCCGGGAGCGACGAGTCGCATCGGGAAGCCGTGGTCATGGGAGAGTTGCTCGCCGTCGACTTGGGTGGCCAGCAGCGCGCCGCGGGCCTCCTCCACTGGCAGCGACCACCGGTAGCCCGTCACCGAGCGGAACTGGACCCACCGCGCACTGCCCCTCGGTCCGACAGTATCGAGCAGGTCACCTACGGCCAGCCCCCGCCACTCGTGGTCGGAGTACCAGCCGCTGGTGCAGTCCAGCACCGCGCGCTGGTGGGCGTCGGTCGCCAGGTCACCGACTTGTTCGTCGCCGAGTCCAAGGTCGTCGACGCCGAAAACGCCGGAATTCTCGACCAGTCCGGTGACCTGAAGAGTCCACGAATCGGTGTCGATGGGGTCGGGGTCGTCGGCGACCCAGCTCGTCACCGGAAACGTGTTCCCATCGCCGCTGCCTTCCTCACGGGAACCGGTGAACCGACGGTCCGAGCCCGCCGTGTCGAGCAGGTCGTTGGCCGCGCGCTGGCCGCGCCAGGCCAGGGCGCTCAGCCCGACGAGGGCGGCGTATCGCAGGGCAGTTCGCCGCCCCTGATGGGTGGCATCCCCCGGTGAATGATAGCGATGCCGGAGGTGCCAGAGGAGGACCACCGGCACCGCGACGCCGAGGGTCATGTGAACCATCAGGAGTCCCCACGGACCGACAGAGACCGACCCCCCGAACGCCCACCAGAGCCCCGTCCCGAGCGCGCCGAGGGACGTGACGGCGAGGAGAACCGAGACAGCGCGCACGCGCGTGAGGCTGTCTGGGCGGAGGCGAGCAGAGACGCGGCGGAGCTTGAAAACGAGCAACGCGACGAGCGCGAACGCCGCGATAGCGTGGACGTCGAGCACCCACGCGCCGCTCGCCTCGCCGACGACGAGGCTATAGAGGCCCGTACCGACCAGGATCGCGACCGCGACGGCGAGGCTCCAGTCGACGACGCGGGGAGGCGGTTCGAGGCGTTCGAGCGGATTCACGACTATCCGCCCTTTGGTACGCAGCGGCATGGATTATGCGGTCGGCGAGAACTGGCGCGATTCGCGGATTACATGCCGCCAGCGACCGCGATCGGTCGATCAGTACGACTCCTGAACGACGACGGCCCCCCGCTCGTCCCACACACTCACCGTATCGCCGTCGTTGTTCCAGATAGCTCCGTTCGAGCCCCAGAAGTAGGCAGTCTCGTTGTCGGTCCCCGACCCGGAGTAGAGTCGGATCGAGTTCTCGGCCGGGATCGTCGCCTCAGCAGGGAAGGTGTACTCGCGGTCCGCTTCGTCGGTGACCGTCCAGCCACCGATTTCCCGTGGTTCATCGCCGCTGTTGGTCAGGACGACGAACTCGCCGTTCAGGTTCTCGTTGTCGTTGCCGGGCGCGTCGAAGACGACGCGGACGTCGAGGCCGTCGGTCGCGTCGCGCGACGCCGCACTGGCGCACTGCCACACGCCGAGACCCGCCTGCCGGGCCTTGGACTCGGCGGCGTAGAACGAGTCGGCGCGGGTGAACGAGGTGTCGTAGACGCGGGCGTGTCCCAGGGCGACGAGCTGGTAGTTCAGGTTCGCGTCGTCCCGCACGACGTAGGCGAGCAAGCGGTCGTACCGGTCCCGGGTGTCGGTCTCGGGGTCGACGACGAGCGTGACGTCGGCATCGTCGACCCACGCTGTCAGAGCGGTGGACGCCAGGTCACCAGCGTCGGCGAGGCAGGCCCGCCCGGACTCGTTGTCGGGAACGCCCTCGAACTCCGCCGGGTCGGTCTGGCCGCGGGTCTCCGGAGTGTCGATGCCGACCAGCCGGACGGTGTCAGTCGACCCGTCGGCGTACCGGACCTCGACGGTGTCGCCGTCGACGACACTGGTGACCGTCGCAGCTCTGGTCTCGCCGTCGGCCGGGACGCCCGGGTCACCTGTCGCGTCCGGGTCGCCCGTCGCGTCCGGGTCGCCCGTCGCGTTCGGAGCGGTCGAACCGTTCGTCGCGTCCGGGCTGCTCACCGGCCCCTCGGTGGGGACCGAGATGGCGCCACAGCCCGACAGTGCGACGACGAGCGTGACCAGGAGGACCAGCGAGTGCCGGCGCCAGCGGCGGCGATACATACCGCACCTGCACCGCGCCGGCGTACAAACCTGGCGACCCGGTGGCGCGAGCGTCGCGGTGATCGGGGCCGATCGTACAAACAGTCAAAAGGCTACCAGTCAACGACTAGACGAGAGATGCTCGTGCCCACGCCGGTCCGGGAGGTAATGCGGTCGCCGGTCGAACAGATATCGCCGGAAGCGGCCGTCGTCGAGGCCGCAGAACGGCTTCGTGACGGGGACGTGGGATCGCTCGTCGTCGTCCACGGTGGCGAGCCAGTGGGGATCATCACCGAGAGCGACGTGGTCGCGGTGGCGGCGGCCCGCGGCGACACGGACGCGCTCACCGTCGGTGACGTGATGTCGGAGGACCTGGTGACCGTCGACCCCGACGCCAGCGTCGAAGCGGCCGTCGAGTCGCTGCGGGCCCACGACGTCGAGAAGTTGCCGGTGCTGGAGGACGGGACGCTGGTCGGCATCGTCACGACGACGGACGTCGCCGACTACGTCCCGCGCGACACCTGGACGACGGGTGACCCCGTCTCCAGCCACGAGCGCCATCGCTTCACGCGCCCGGACACGGCCTACGAGAACGAGGAATGGGACTTCGAGAGCTACGGCACCGAGGACGGCATCGACGTCGGCGACCACGTCACCTTCACGAAGACGCTCTCCGAGAGCGACGTCCGGGCCTTCGCGGAGGCCTCGGGCGACACGAACCGCCTCCACCTCGACTCGACGTACGCCGAGGGGACCCGCTTCGGTCGGCGGATCGCCCACGGGACGCTGGTCGCGGGGCTCATCAGCGCCGCGCTCGCCAGGCTCCCCGGACTCACCATCTACCTCTCACAGGAAGTGAGCTACCGCGGCCCGGTCGACCTGAACGAGCGAGTCACGGCCCGTTGCGAAGTCGTCGAAGCCCTGGGCGAGCGCCGCTTCAGGCTGACGACCGCCGTGGAGGACTCGGCGGGCGAGGTAGTCGTCGACGGGCAAGCGGTCGTCATCTCCGACCCGCACCCCTAGAGCGTTGAAGTCGACCCTGATCGAGGAGTGCGACTGCCATCGCCGCCCGGTCGCGTTCTGACCGGTGTTGGTGATACGAATGTGGCCCCATCTCGAAAATAGACCTATATCCGGCAAACGGTTGGTGACGGTATGGTTGCGCCGATAGTCGGAGAGTTCGCATTCGTCGTGACGAGCCTACTAGACGACCTCGTCTTCGTGCTCGCCAGTCCGATCGACGAGTTGGGTACCGCGTTCGCGAACGCTTGCAGCGTCATCTCTCATCCCGTTCGTCGCAAGGTCCTGGTGATTCTTACGGAACGCGAAGCGGCGACCCGGACGGCTCTCGCGGACGAGCTCGCCGTCGACGAAGGGATATCGATCGAGGACACCGAGCGGCTCGATGTACTGCTCCACCACAATCACCTGCCCAAACTCGACGAACACCAGTACGTAGCATACGACCGACGTCACGGCGACGTGGCGCTCTGGAAGGATCCGAAGTCGGTGGAATTCGATCTCGATTCGCGATAAGCCCCGATAGCGGTGCGCGGTTCGCTCTCGCCCAATCGGTCGATTTGCGCCGCTGACGCCGGCGAGACTGGCTCTCGAAACTGGGGTTTATGCCGTTTGCTATCGTATACCAACTTACGAATGAGTGACGACGTGTTCACGGACCCCGAGGACGAGGACCGATCGCCCAGCCAGAACGGAACGGACCGTCCGGACGACGACTGGGTCGACATCCGCATGACCGACCCGGCGGCCGGCGAGTGGAACCTCGACGCCGTCGTCGTGGACGGGCAAGTCGAGTACGTGGACCTGCAGGTCCGTCCGGACGTGCTCGCCGACTTCGTCGATTGCCTCGTCGCCGACGTGAGTCCGGACCGCGCGAGGCGGATCCTCGAGCGCGTCGCCGCCGGCCAGGACATCGATCTCGTGGCCGAACGCGCCGAGGAGTAGTCCCGCGGTCGCGAGCACGAGTGCGACCACGGCGTCAACGCAACTGCGTTTCCCGCACCCGCTATATGTCCCGTCTCTCTCGCGTTCTGACCGCAGTGCTGACCGTCGCCCGAACCGCGGACGACCACGACGTCAAGTATCCAGCGGCGGCGATGGCCTACTACGCGTTCGTCTCGTTTCTCCCCCTGGCGGTGCTCGTCCTCGCCATCGTGGGCGAGTCCCTCGCGGGCGAACTCCAGCGGACCACGCCGCGCTTTCTCACGCCCGAAGCCCAGGCGCTCGTCTACGAGGGGCTGACCGCCGCGTCCGGTCGGTCGGGCGCGGCGGTGTTCGCCGTGGTCGTCATCGCCTGGGGCGGGGCGAACGTCGTGATGGGCTTCCAGACCGCCGTCGAGCGCGTCGAGGAGCGCGAGGGCGACCCGCTCGGCGAGCAGGTGCGGGCCGCGGCCAGCATCCTCGGGTCGCTCGCCGTCGCCATGGTCCTCATCGTGCTCACGAGCGTCACCTTCGCGTTGCTCCCGTCGGGGTCGCCGTTCGCGTTCGTCGGCCACGCCGTCCTCCTCCTCGTGCTCACCGTCGCCTTCCTCCCGATGTACACCGTCCCCTCGCGGGAGGTGACCAGCTTCGTCGAGGCCGTTCCCGGCGCGTTCATCGGGGCACTGGGGTGGACGCTCCTGCTCACAGCCATACAGATCTACGCCGCCAACGCGGCGAGCTACGCGATCTACGGCGTCCTCAGTGGGGTTATCATCATCCTCACGAGCCTCTACCTGGGCGCCATCTTCCTCATGGTCGGCCTCGTCGTCAACGCGATTCGGGCCAACGGGACGCACGTCAGTCACTAGGCTCCGCTTGCTCTGGGGCGGCGCTGCCGTCACGCCAGCAACACGACCACTGCGACACCGATGAAGACGACCTTCAGCGCGGTGTTGACGGCGACGACCTTCGAGCCGAACTCGGCGCCCCAGATGCCGTACTGGAAGGGGATCGACCGTTTGAACGTCGACACCGCAAAGGAGACGATACCACCGATGAGCATCGTCGCGACGGCCTGTCGCGGGGTGAATACCCCCTGTTCGATCAGCGGCGCGATGACGATGGCGCCGTTGGTCGTCTCGATGGCGAACACCGCGATCACCGGCACGGCGGCGCCCGGCAGGCCGACGAGCCCCGCCAGCGCCTCGACGGGCGCGGCGAGGCCCGGAATCGACACGCCGACAGTGGCCACCAGGAACGCGGAGACGGCGTCCTGCCGGGCGATCAGGACGGCCACGAGCGCATACACGACGAGCAATCGCGGCAGGATCGAACGGAGTTTGTCGCCCGTGCTCCAGATAGCCTCCCGGACCTTTCCGCGAGTCGTCGTCGGGCCGTCGTCGTCCTCGTCGCCGTCGGTTCCGTTCGATCCCTCGACGGCCGGAATCGCGGCGACGTCCACGTTCCTGCCGGAGAGGAGGACTCGACCGGCGAGGATGCCGACGAGCGTGATGGCCAGCGCGATGGCCGCCCGGAACCCGACGTACAGCAGGCCGACCTCCAGTCCGAGGATGGGGATCAACACCGGCGCGTAGAAGGTGAAGATGTGCTGGGCGAAGCCGAAGAACGTGTTGATGGTGACGGCCACCAGTGTCGCGCGGTCGTCCAGCACCCCGGACTCGCGGTACTCGGCGAGCATGCCGTATCCCGCCGTCGGCGAGGCCGTCGTCGCCAGGATGGCCGTCCCCACTTCCGTCGGAAGGTTGGCGGGCTCGGTGAGGTATCGGGAGAGCGCCGCGACGCGGTCGACCAGGCCGAACGAGACCGCCAGGTTCGCCAGCAGCACCCCGATAGCGATGAGCACGCCGATACGGGCCACTCTGGGGAGGACGGTCCCCGCGAGCAGGTCCACCAGCCACTCGGTCACGGGAGGGGGTTTCGACCCCGGCGGCTAATGGCCGTCGTTTTCGGCGAACCTGCACACCGCTGAACGCGGCGGTTTCCCCGCCGACGTCCCGGGAGCGGCGGCCTCTCGTCTGGCGTCAGTCAGTTCACGCGCGAGAAAGGAAAGGGCTGATAACAGGGGAGAGAAATTTGATTGACATGGCGTCGACCTCGTGGAAGCGTGACTTCGCGAGCGGGCTCATCATCCTGCTCCCGATACTCGTCAGTCTGTACGTCCTCGCGTATCTCTACGGCATTCTCGCGGGCGCGCCGTTCTCGCTGGTGATCACGTCGGACACGCTCCTGGGTCTCGGTCTCTCGGAGGGCCTCGCGTTCAACCCCTATCTGCTCACGTTCGTCCGCGTGTTGACCACCCTGTCCGTGTTCATCCTGCTGGTGTTCTCCATCGGCTACCTGATGCGGACGGCGATGGGGGACTACGCCGAGGGGAAACTCGACGACCTGATGAACCAGCTACCGGGCCTGCGGGTGGTGTACAACGCCTCGAAGATGGCCGTCGAGACGGCCGTCTCGGGGACGGAGGACCTCCAGGCGCCCGTGAAAGTCGAACCCTGGAACGGGATGCGGATGACGGCGTTCAAGACCGGCAAGTCCACGCCGGACGGCCGCGACCTGCTCTTCCTGCCGACCGCCCCGAACATCACCAGCGGCTACGTCGTCGAGGTCGAACCCCAGGACTACGAGGAGATCGACGAGAGCGTCGAGGACGCGCTCACCCGGATCCTCTCGGCCGGCTTCGGGGACACCGACGACGAGACCGCGCCGATGACCATCGGCATCGGGGCCGACGAAGCCGACGACGACTGACGGCGCGATAGCTGTTTCTCACAGACCGACGAAAATCGAAGCAGCGCTCGCCCGCTAGACGTAGGTGAACCAGTCGTCGTACTGCTCGGGCGCTTCCTCGACGACCTCGAAGAAGCGTGTCTGGATTTCGTCGGTGACCGGTCCCTTCGTGCCGGCACCGATCTGGTTGTCGTCGACGGAGCGGATCGGGGTGACTTCGGCGGCCGTCCCGGAGAAGAACAGTTCGTCCGCGGTGTACAGTTCGCCCCGGGAGATGGTCGCGTCGTCGTGGACGGTGTAGCCCAGGTCCTCGGCGAGGTCGATGACGGTCTGGCGGGTGATGCCGTCGAGGATGGACTCCGCGAGGCCAGTAGTGTGAATCTCGCCATCGCGGACGAGGAAGATGTTCTCGCCCGGCCCCTCGGCGACGTTGCCCTCCTTGTTGAGGACGATGGCCTCGGTGTAGCCGTTGCCCTTCGCCTCCAGGGAGGCCAGCACGCTGTTGACGTACGCGCCCGTCGTCTTCGCGTTCGTCGGGATCTGGCTGGAGGCGTGCTTGCGCCACGAGGAGATGGCGACGTCGACGCCCTCTTCCAGGGCCTCCTCGCCGAGGTAGGCGCCCCAGGGCCACACCGCGATAGCGGTCTCGACGGGCGACTTCTCGGGGTTCAGCCCGAGCGGGCCGTATCCGTAGTAGGCGATGGGCCGGATGTAACAGGACTGCAGTTCCTCGCGGTGGATGAGTTCGAGCGTCGCCTCCGAAAGTTCCTCGAGTTCGAACGGAATCTCGATGTCGTACACCTTCGCCGAGTCGTAGAGGCGCTGGAGGTGCTCCTCCCAGCGGAAGATGGCCGGGCCGTTTGCCGTGTCGTAACACCGAACGCCCTCGAAGACGCCTGTGCCGTAGTGCAAGCCGTGGGTGAGAATGTGCGTCGTCGCGTCCTCGAAGTCGACGAACTCCCCGTCCTGCCAGATGGTGTCGACGCCCTCGAACATCTCTGGGCGCTCGCTCACGCCGTCCACCCCCGGAATGGGTCGTCCGTCGTCCCGCGATGCTGTCCCCGGCGAGCCGTCCTGCCACCGTCGTCGAAACTCATATCCTGCCCATTGGACGGCACCGTTAAGAGTGTTGACGGTCCGCGCGTCGACGTGACACGCCACCGAAATGCGTTTCCGGACCGGTGGTGGCTCGTCGTCGGTGCCCGGCCTGCTCGCGTGTCACTCGCTACACTCTCACGGGTCACTGCGTTCCCCGTTCGAGCAACGGCGGGCGCTTCGTGCCCGCTCTGCTCGTTCCCGGTCGCCCGTCCGCCGGCGCTCACTCCGTTCGCGCCGACCGCAGCGAGGTCACCCGACGGTAGACCCGCTGACGGTTGTAGACCAGTTCCGCCAGCAGCCAGCCGACGGACAGGGCGAGCGCGCCCACGAGCGCGACGAAGCCCCAGGGCGCCATCCAGACGGGCTTGACCCACTGGGAGACCCCCTCCCAGGTCTCGGCGACCTCGTCGAAGACGGCCTCGCCGGGCCAGCCGGTGGTCGTCCGCTGGATCCACTCGGGGAAACTGGTCCCCTCGGTCCCGGTGCTGCCGGTCCCGGCCGTCGCGTTGTTCGCGTCGGCGTCCTGGAGCTGGAAGCTCCCGTTGACGCCCTGGTCTCGCATCGTCGGGCCGTTGGACTCGGGGCCGTACTTGACCCGCTCGGCGTCGTAGGGGCCCCACGGCGTCCGGGCCTCCCAGACGACTTCGCCCTCGGGCGTCACTTCGACGACGCGGTGGTTCAGCGAGTCGGTGACCAGCGTGTTGCCGTTGGGGAGGCGGTCGGCGTCACGGGGCCAGTTGAACTGGTTCTCGCCGAGTTCCCAGACCTCGTCCCAGTGGCACTCCTCGGGCGGCGTGCCGGCGTGGAGTCCCGGGTCGGCGTCGCCGCAGTCGCGTTCGAACTCGACGACGCGGTCGTTGTCGCTGTCGGCGACGAGTATCGTCGGCGTCCCATCCTCCGATTCCAGGTAGTCGGGGTTGTGTTGCTCGTTGAGGATCGAGTGGTTGCCGTCCTCGCCGAGTCGCATCTCGATCTCCTTGGTCGAGCGATTGACGACGATTGCCTGGTCGAAGTTCCGGGGCGAGACGAGGAAACGTCCCTCCTCGATCTGGTCGACGTCGTTGACGTGACTCCAGTCCTCGTTCATCCCGCCGTCCATCGACTCGGGGTAGTGGTCCTTGAAGTACCACTCCCAGACGACCTCGTCGGTGGTGAGGTTGTAGACGAACAGCCGATCGTTGGCGACACCCTCGTCGTTGGTGTTGCGCATGTTCGCGACGAGGAGTTCGTGTTCGTTCAGCATCGCCACGTCGTGGGTGTCCTCGGCGTCGAACTCCTGTTCCCAGACGCGCTCGTCCGTCTCGGGGTTCAGTTCGTACGCCAGGGTGTCACCGGGAACCGTCGACGTGACGAGCAGGTTGCCGTTCTCCAGCGGGTCGACGTCGTAGAACCAGGAGGTCCCGGTGTCGGTCCCGTTGGCCAGTTCCGTGATCCCGCCGGTCTCGTTGACGCGGAGCAGGCGAGCGGGCTTCTTCTGGCTCCCTTCGCCCTGGAAGTGGAATCCCTGGACGGCGACGACCGTCGTCCCGTCCGCGGGGTCCTTGATCGTCCCGGCGCCGAGCTGGGGTGGTTCGTACGCCAGCGTCAGCCCGGCGCAGGCCACGAGGAGAGCGACCAGAACGACCGCGGCAGTCCCGCGGAGAAGCGTGGTGCGAGGGAGAGAGTCCATAGTGGAGGGGAGTGAGGGAGAGTTCGGATCGCGAAAATAAAGGCTTTCTCGTCTCGCCCGACCGGCTACGCGAACCGTTCAGCGATGGCCGCGCCCTCGACGTACACCAGCCCGTGTCGGTCGGCGTAGGCCCGGGCCGCCGCCGGGGAGAGCTCGGCGCCGCTCTCGTCGTCGAGCATCTCGCAGACGACGACGGCGGGAGCCAGGTCGGCCGCGGCGGCGAGCGCGATGCCGAGTTCGGTGTGGCCCTGGCGCTCGGCGAGCGACGGCGCGGCCCGGAGCAGGTGGACGTGGCCGGGCGCCCGAAAGGTGCCGGCGAACGTCTCCGCGTCGGGATTTGCGGCGGCAGCTGCCAGTTCCGTGATCGTCAGCGCTCGCTCGGCGTCCGTAATCCCCGTCTCCGTGTCGCGGTGATTGACCGTCAGCGAGAACGACGAGCGGTCGTCGTAGGAGAGCTGGTGGTCGTCGGTGAGCGGGTGGTCGACGGCCGCCTGCACGAACGGCAGGTCGAACGCCTCGCTGACGGCGTCCGACAGCGCGACGCAGACCAGCCCGCCGGCGTCGTTGCGCATGCGAGCGACGGCGTTCGGGGTGACACTGCCCGCGGGGTACACCAGATCGGTCTCACCCTCGCGGTCGGCGGCGTCGTGGACCAGCACCGGCTCGCCCCGCTGGAACGCCTCGACGGCGTCGTCCACCGAACTCGCACCCTCGGCGTCACTGCTCGTCGACATGGACAGTCACCTCGTCGCCGTCGGCCAGGTCGAGGACCTCGCGGAGCTTCTCCGGCGCGATGACCTCTAGCTGGTCCTCGCCGTGGTGGGTCCGCTCCGGCGCGATGACGTGGGCCGGTTCGTACTCGCCGTCGCCGCCGACGACGCTGGCGGGGTAGCAGTAGGCCGGGCCGTAGGTGCGCTCCTCGTCCTCCCATCCCTCGATGGTGACCGGGTCGAACGCGCTCATGCGAGCGCGCTTTCGCGTGCTCTCGTCGACCAGATCCAGGTTGAGCGTGCCGGCGAAGGGTTCGTAGCCGAGCTTCTCGATAAACTGCTCCATGTACCCCGTGAGGGTGATGTAGTGGCGCCCCTCGCCCATCCCCGAGGTGACGATACCGCCGAGGTCGACGCCGGCGCCGCGGTCGAAGATGCGCTGGTAGTCGGCGTACTCGCGCTGGAGCGCCGCCTCGCCGACCTCCGTGATCGCGATCTGCTGACCGTCGCTGACGATGTCGCGCTCGATCAGGTCCGCCTCCTCCAGGCGCTGCAGTCGGCGCGAGGCGGTCTGGTTCGAGGCGTCGAGTCGGTCGGCGATGTCCGCACACGACGCCTTCTCCCGACCCTCGAGCGCGCCGTCGAGGGCCAGCAGCTTCAGCGTCGCGAGTTCGTCGTAGCCGACGACCCGCGAAGTGGTTGCCATACTCCGAGATTTGCGAGAGAACGGGATAAGCATACCGGATGTGGAACGCGTAACATGTTTGGATGTGGTGAAAAAAGTGTGCGAGAAACAGACCGGGCCAGAACGATGTCGGTGGTGCGACCGACGGTAGGTGATTGGCGCTGCCGGTAGTGGGTTTTCGGGAGAAGATGTTCGGGCGTGGTGTGATTCCCTCTATCGAGTGTGTCGCGTTCGTGAAGTCCGTATCAAACCCCGTCTCCGACGGCGATCAGGGGCCGTCTTCGAACAGTTTCAGTGCCCGCCGATAGATCGGTGCCCCGAGCCAGTCGCGGGCCTCTGCGAGTTCTTCGAGTCGGGCCCGCGCAGTCGCGTCGTCGATGCGGCCGCGCTCGACGAACGCACGCAGGACTATCGGCGAAATCGCGACCCGGGCCTCGACGAGCGACTGCAACTCCGGAAGCGCACGGAGGTCGTCTGTGACGAGGAAATCCGGTTCGAGGGATCGGCACAGTCGAACACAACTCGCCTCACCGCCGTCTATCCGGGAGCTTTCGAACGACTGGCGTTCGATGTCGTGCGTCGTCAGATCGTCGAGCGTCTCGACGACTGCTGTCGCTCCGTTCCCGTGAGCGTCGTCGTATTCGGCAGTCTCACGCAGTTCCGCGACGACCTGCCCGGTCGTGTGGATATCGAACGCCGCCAGTAGGTCGTCGTGACTGTCCGCGATGGCGAGGGAGACGAGCGCGCTGGTGTCGACGACGAGCATTCCTCGACTCTAGAGGTCCGCCATCTCGTCGGCCATCGCTTCGCCGTCGTCGAGAAGGGACTTCGAGACGCGAACCGACTCGGCGTCCTGCCGACCGACGAACGCTTTCAGTACCTCGAATCCGATCTCGCCGTCGAGATACAGTTCGACGACCTGCTCGTTGAACCGTTCGTCGTCCTCAATGTCGTCGAGGTACGCGCGAAGCGCTTCGACGACGATCGCCGTCCTGTCCTTGTGCGTGACTTCGGCAGCCACGTCCGCCTTTTCGAGGAGTTCCTCAGGCAGGCGAAAGTTGACGCGCGAGGTCCCCATGACTGTGCATACATTGTACGTACAGGCTGTTAAACGTTGCCGCCCTCTCCCCGGAAGCCGAGCCGTTCAGTTCTCGGCCCTAGTTTCTCTGTCTGACGGTCGGTACACAGTGTGAATTGAACGGTGTGTTCGTGATTGAATCGCTGGAAGAAACGGTGACAATAATAGCCAGAAAGCCCGCGGCGCGCTCGACTCGCGCGGACCGCGCTGCGCTCCTCGGCTTCGCCTGCGGTGCTTGCGGGCCCGTGCTTCGTCGACCCCGCCTCGCCCTTTCAGTCCCCCAGGGCCAGCATAGCACCGCAGCCCTGCCCTTCCCCTGGTCACGCGATGAAACGCGCTCCCGGCCGTGCGGTTGCGTTGAGCCGAGCATTGCGAGGCGATGCTCGTCAGAACTTCGTTCTGACGGTGGAGCGGGCAGGACGCGTGATTCGCGGCGGACGTCGCGAATCCGGGGAGGGGTGGGGAGATAATCGCGAGTGCCTTCATGGCGCAAGCTATGCAGTTGAGTGCCTGGTGGACTGAAAGGGCGAGGCGCGGTCGTCGGCTCCCCGGCGACGTAAGCACCGGAGCGAAGCGAGGAGCGCAACGAGCCGCGGAGCTACGAGCGGGCCGAGGGCTTTCGAGGTGTTTGCGGTCACGCCAATCTCGTCGCCTCCATACCCACCAAACGATACGTCCCTCACCTGTACCGATCACGCCACGTCAGAAAGCGCTCGTTCCGGAGCGAGTCGTCCAGACAGCCGGCGTCAGTGACTCACCACGGGGTCACCGAGGCGAACGCCCATCGGGTCCGGGCCGGGCAACTCCCGGCCCTCTGCGAAGCCCACGTACAGCGCGCTGTTGATGAGTCCGATGTGGCTGAACGCCTGCGGATAGTTCCCCAGGTGGCCGCCGGTCTCCGGGTCGACCTCTTCCGCGAGGAGGCCGAGCGGGCTGACGTACTCCAGCAGTGCCTCGAACCGCTCGCGAGCGTCTTCGACGCGCCCGGAGAGCGCGAGGGCGTCGACCAGCCAGCACGAACAGAGGATGAACGCGCCCTCGGAACCCGGCAGGCCGTCGTCACCGTCGTACCTGTGGACGAGCACGTCGTCGTGGACGAGCCGGTCCTCGACCGTATCGATAGTTCCCTGCACCCGGTCGTCGTCGAACGGGAGGAACCCGACGACTGGGAGCAAGAGCCCCGTCGCGTCGACCGTGTCGGAGCCGTAGGCCTGGACGAAGGCGTCCAGGTCATCGTCGTACCCCTTCTCGAGGACGTCCGTCCTGATCGTCTCCCGCGTGTCCCGCCACGATTCGATCGGTGCGTCGCGGCCCCGTTCCGTCGCGATGGCGATACCCCGGTCGAGCGCGACCCAGCACATCACCTTCGAGTAGACGAAGTGCTCGTCCCCGCCGCGGACCTCCCAGATCCCGGCGTCCCGCTCGTCCCACACCTCGACGACGTAGTCGACGATTTCGCGGATCTCGGCCCAGTCCTCGTCTGCCATCTCCCGGCCGTAACAGTGCATCTCGTCGGCCGCGAGCAGCATCTCGCCGTAGATGTCGAGCTGCGTCTGTTCGGCGGCCCCGTTTCCGATCCGGACGGGCCGTGAGTTGCGGTACCCCGCCAGGTGGTCGAGCTCCCGCTCGACGAGGTCGTCGTCACCGTGGAGCCCGTAGAGCGGCCGGATGTCTTCCGGCTCCTCGACGTGACACAGGTCCAGGAACCAGTCGAAGTAGTCGGTCGCCTCGCCGACGTGGCCCAGGTTCATCAGCGCCTGGATCGTGAACCCGGCGTCGCGCACCCAGTTGTACCGGTAATCCCAGTTTCGAACGCCACCGACTTCCTCGGGGAGCGACGTCGTGGGAGCGGCCGCTATCGCGCCCGACTCGGCGTGCGTGAGGAGTTTCAGGACGAGGCCCGAGCGCACGACCAGGTCGTGCCACGGCCCGTCGAAGACGCAGTCGCCCGGCGTCCCGTCGCAGTTGTGGACCCAGTCGTTCCAGTAGTCGACCGTGTCCGCCAGCGCGGCGTCGGGGTCGGTCGACGCGTCTTCGGCGCCAGTGCATCGCAGCATGAACCACGCGGTGTCGCCGGCGTCGAGGGAGAGTTCGCCGGTCGCCCGTCCGTCGCGTACCTGGAGGTCGACCGGGCTCTCCAGCAACGTCCGCTCCGCTTCGCCCTCCGCGTGGACGCCGCTGTCCGTTTCGGTGATGGCCGTCTCCGTGCGGGCGTAGTCGAACTTCGGTTCGTACTTGACGGCGACGTCGACGGTCCCGTCCGTACACGAGAGCTTGCGGTAGAGGACTTTCTTCGGGTGGTCGACTCGCCCGGCCGGCGGGAGGAAGTCCGTCACCGTCGCCGTCCCGCCGTCCGTCCTGAATGTCGTCTCGAGAACGTTCGTTCGCTCGACGTACGCCTGGCTTCCCTGGAACTCCCCGACCGGGCTGATCTGGAACCGGCCGCCGCCGTCCGCGTCCAGGATAGCGCCCAGGATGCTCGGCGACTCGACGTGCGGGAAGGGAAACCAATCGACCGATCCGTCCGGCGCGACGAGGGCGCAAGTCTCCAGGTTGCCGACGACGCCGTACGCCTCGATGGGCGTGTACGCGCCCTCAGGCACCTGCGTCACCTCTGAACCAACGCGACCAGCCACGTGATGGGCCACCGGGTGACAGGACCACGTGCATGCGTACCACGTGGGGGCCGAGGCGGAAAAACCGCCGGCAGGCGTGCACCCAACAGACAAAGGCGCTCGTCACCTAGGTATCGCGACCGCAGATGCCCGAATACGACCTCGTCGTCCTCGGCGGTGGCACAGGCAATATCGTCGCCTCGGCGGCCGCCGAAGCGGGCGAGGACGTCGCACTCGTCGAGCGTGACCGACTCGGCGGTACCTGTCTCAACCGCGGGTGCAACCCCTCGAAGAAACTCATCCATCGCGCGAACGTCGCCGAGACGGTCAGGGGAGCCCAGTCGCTCGGCATCGACGCCGCGGTAGAGGCCATCGACTTCGAGCGCATCGTCGACGACGTGCGGACGACGATACGGGAGACGGCGGAAGCGAAAGCCGAACGCGCTCGCGAACACAGCAACGTCACGTTCTACCAGCGCGAGGGCCGGTTCGTCGACGAACGCACCGTCGACGTCGCGGCCGACGACGGTCCCGACGGCGACCGACTCACGGCCGAGACTGTCGTCCTGGCCGGCGGCTCGCGACCGATGGTCCCCGACTCCATCGACGGGACCGGGGAGACGTCGTTCCTCACGAGCGACGAAGCCCTGTGGCTCTCCGAGCGGCCGGACCGACTCGTCGTCGTCGGCGGTGGGTACATCGCAGTGGAGTTGAGCCACTTCTTCTCCCAGATGGGCACCGACGTCACCATCGTCGGCCACGGCGACGTCCTTCTCTCCCGCGAGGATTCGGACGTCGCCGAGCGACTCACCGAGGCCTATCGGGAGAAACACGAACTCCACCTCGGCTACAGCGCGACGGAGATTGCGGAATTCAACGACGAGAAGCGAGTCACGGCCGAGGACGACGCCGGCGAGGAGATAGAGGTCTCCGGCGACCGCCTCCTGCTCGCGACTGGCCGACGGCCCAACTCCGACACCTGGGACGTCTCGGCGGCCGGCATCGAGACGGACGAAAAGGGATTCGTCGAGACGGACGAGTACCTGCGAACCTCCGCCGAGGGAGTGTACGCCATCGGCGACGTCGCCGGGAACTTCATGTTCAAACACTCCGGCGACAAGGAGGCCGAGTACGTGGTCGGGAACGCCGTCAACGGAGCTGAGAAGCCGGTCGAGTACCCCGGGATGGCCCACGCCGTGTTCGGGTCGCCGCAGGTCGCGAGCCTCGGGAAGACGGAGGACGAACTGGCGGGCGAAGAGGACGTCGACGACGACGAGTACGAGACGGGCACCTTCGCCTACGACGACACCGCGCTCGGGTCGGCGCTCGACGACGAGGGCGGGTTCGCGAAAGTGCTCGTCGGCGACGACGGCGAGGTCCTGGGCTGCCACGTCGTCGGCCCCGAGGCCTCGACGCTGATACACGAGGTGAGCACGGCGGTCGCCGCCGGAGCAGACGCCGAAACGGTCGCCGAGACCATCCACGTCCACCCCGCGCTCTCGGAGGTCGTCCAGGGAGCGTTCCGCGACGCCTGCGACGTGGGGCTGACGGGGTTCTGAGCCGTTCGCTCCTTCCACTCGCTCGCGACCGAACTCAGTAACTCACCACGGGGTCACGCTCCCGAGACCACCTTTTTCCCTTCGGATTCGCTCCGCGATCCACTCACGCAAAACTCTGACGAAAAAGCGCTCACTCGCGGTGCTCGTTCGCGACTGAACTCAGTAACTCACCAGCGGATCCCGCTCCCGAGACCACCTTTTTCCCTTCGGGTTCGCTCCGCGAACCACTCACGCAAAAATCTGGACCAAAAAAGCGCTCACTCGCGGTGCTCGTTCGCGACTGAACTCAGTAACTCACCAGCGGATCCCGTTCCCAGAACTCGCTGGACTTCTCCAGTTTGGGGACCCACGTCTCTTCGTCACGCGCCAGCACAGCCACGTGGGACGCCTCGACTTCCTTGATGGTGTCGTGGTCCGGCAGGAACTCGCCGACGTCCTTCGTGAACTGGAGCACTTCCTCGTGGTCGGGCATCGAGTCGCGGTCAAGCCGCCCTCTGGAGTGCCCGACGTGCATGTAGGCCTTCATCTCGACGAAGTCGGCGTCGGCGCGGTCGCACATCGCGGCGTACCACGCCGGATAGTGCATGTTGTGGCCATTGACGAGGGTGGTGCGAATGACGGTCCGGGTGTCCTCCTTCTCGGCGAGGACGTCCAGCGTGTCGATCAGCGACTCCCAGGCGCCGCCGTTGACGGCCTTGACAGTGTCGTCGAAGGTCTTGCGGTCGGGGGCGTCGACGGAGACGTAGAGTTGCGTCGGGTCACAGCGTTCCAGCACCTCGGGTTTCGTCCCGTTAGAGACGAGGAAGGTCGTGATGTCGCGGTCGTGAAACTCCTCGATGAGTTCCGGGAGGTACGGATAGAGGCTGGGTTCGCCGTCGAGCGAGATAGCGACGTGGCGGGGCTCCATGGCCTCTTCGAAGCGTTCCCGGGGGACCTTCTCGTTGCCGCCGAAGCCCGAGAGGAGTTTCTTCTGAAGCTCGAGGGAGGCGTCGGCGACGGCCGCGGGGTCGTCCCACTCGACGTCGTCGAGTTCGTAGGCGTGGCCGGCGTGGTCGCGCCAGCAGAAGACGCAGCGCTCGTTGCACTTGACGACGGGCGTCATCTGGATGCACCTGTGGGACTCGATGCCGTAGAAGATGTACTTATAACATTTGCCCTCCCCGCGCAGGGCGTTGGCCGTCCAGCCACAGGTCTGGGCGGCTGTGTGGTTCTCGCTGTGGTAGTCGGGGTCCGACACCTGCTTCGGACCGCCCTCGGAATCGCTCATTAGAGGTGGCAACGGCGCCGGCGCTGAAACATCCTTTCCTCGCGGGCAACCGGCATCGTCGCCACCCAGTGGTCACCCACCGAGGCAGTTCGCGCGGCGTCGCCCACCGGGCTGTGCGTGTCGGTGGGGTGAATTGACATACTAATTGTTTTAGGAACACGGCTAAGTACCGCCCGTTCGTACCGAAATCCAGGAGAGAATCAGCCATATGATTTCTACATCGGAAGAAAGCAGCCGTTATGATCGGAACAGGACATCGTCCGCGTTCATCACCGAAGAGGATGCACTCGCCGAACTTCGGGCCGCCGTCGTGGCACACATCGAACGCGCAGTCGACGACGCCGAGGCCGACGGCGTCGTCGTGGGCCTCAGCGGCGGCATCGACTCCACGCTGACGGCATTCCTCGCAGCGGAGGCCCTCGGAAGCGACCGCGTGCTCGGGATCACACTGCCGAGCCGGAAGGGCCACCGGCCGGACGCGACGGATGCGAAGACCATCGCCGACGGCATCGGCATCGAGTTCGCGGAGATACCGCTGTGGCAGTCCGTCGAGGCCGTCGAGTCGGCGATATCCGACGCGACCGGCGTCGCGGGGGACACGGTCGTCGGTGGCAACCTCGTCGCGCGTCTCCGGATGGCCGCCCTCTACTACGTCGCGAACGTCCAGTCCCGGCTGGTCGTGGGGACGGCCAACCGCTCGGAACTGCTGACGGGCTACTTCACGAAGCACGGGGACGGCGCCGCGGACCTGTATCCGATGGGCGACCTCTACAAGACCGAGGTCCGAGCGCTCGCCCAGCACGTCGGCCTCCCGCGACGTATCGTCGCCAAGGAGTCGACCGCCGGGTTCTGGAGCGGCCAGACCGACGAGTCCGAACTCGGCGCACCCTACGAAATCATCGACGCGCTGTTCGTCCGGGTCCTCGACGAGGGAGCGAGCGTCGAGGCGACCGCCGAGGAACTCGACATCGACCGCGCGATGGCCGATGAGCTACTCGCCCGCTACGTCGACACGCAGCACAAGCGCACGACGCCCCCGATACACACAGTCGGCGGCAGGCAGTCGGCGTCGCGCCCGATTCCGAGCCGGATCACTGACGCCGTCGCCGACGCGGACTGATCGATCGTACGGGCGGACATGGGAAGTTTCCTTACCGTTCGCCCGAAACCCACGGACATGACGAGAGAGCCCCCACAGACCGAGGAGGGGTGGTACGCGCTCCACGACCTGCGACGCATCGACTGGGACGCCTGGCGGGAGGCGTCCGCCCGCGACCAGGAACGTGCCCTGGTCGACGGCATCGACTTTCTGGAGTACTACGAGGGCGTGGAGGACGCCGAGGAGGGTCAGACGGCCGTCTACACGGTCCAGGGCCACAAGGCCGACCTCATGGTCGTCCACCTGCGGCCGACGATGGCCGACATCGACGCCGCCGAGCGCCAGTTCGAGCAGACCGAGTTCGCCCGCTACACCGACCGCGCGACGTCCTACGTCTCCGTGACGGAGGCCTCGGGGTACACCGACAAGGCGAAGGAGTACTTCGACGGCGAGGTCGACGAGGACTCCGGCCTGGCGAAGTACATCCGGTCGCGACTCCACCCCGACATCCCCGACGACGAGTTCGTCTGTTTCTACCCGATGAACAAGCGCCGCGACCCCGGGCAGAACTGGTACGACCTCCCCTTCGACGAGCGCGCCGAACACATCGAGCGCCACGGAGACATCGGCCGAAGCTACGGCGGCAAGGTCTCACAGATGATCGCCGGGTCCGTCGGCTTCGACGACTGGGAGTGGGGGATCACCCTGTGGACCGACGACATGACCCACGTCAAGGACCTGCTGACGGAGATGCGTTTCGACCCCTCGACGTCGAAGTTCGCCGAGTTCGGCTCCTTCTACGTCGGCCGTCGCTTCCGACCGGGCGACCTGCCGGCCGTCATGGCAGGCGAACGCGTCCCGACCGGCGACGACGAACCCGCGGCCGCGAGCGGCGAGCGGGCCGCCCACGCCAGCGCGGGGAGCAGTTCGCCGACCGCCGACGGCGACCGGCCGACGGCGACGACCGCCCGAACGGCCGGCGACGCCGGCAACGCGGGGGGCGCCCATCCCGGCAGCGCCGGCGAGGGCGACCACCCACACGACGGCGAGTCGGCGAGCGACGACGGCGGCAGCGCCGACGAGTCGTCGGACGAGAGCGGGTCGTCCGGCGGCCCGCCGATGGGTGGCGACAGCGAGTTCGCCGAGGTCGACGATCTCGGGCAGCGCCTGGGTTCCCTCGGCGTCCGCGAGGGTGAGGACTACGACGCAGGCGACTACGGTCTGCTGTTCCACTCCGAGGCAGACGCCGAGGAACTGGCCGAAGAGGTCGAGGGCCTGCGCTCGAACTTTGACCACTACGACCGCCACGTCCTGACGAGCGTCCGGGCCCAGGGCGGCCAGGCCGCGGTCGTGAGCGTCTGGACCGCGAAGGAGGCCGCCGAGACGGCCGCCGGCTTCCTCGGCGACCTCCCCGGCGTCGAGGAGAAGATCGGCGGCCAGCTCGGTGAGGCGGACGGCGGAGATGCGTCCGACTCCGGCGACGCTACCGCTGACGAGGAGGCGGCGGCCGACTCCATCCGCGAGGACCTGGCCGACCTGGACATCTACGCCGGCCAGCCCCACGGCGAGGACGTCTACGCGCTGGTGCTGTACTCGGACACTGACCCCGTCGAACTCGCCGCGGAGGTCGACGGCCTGCGTGACCACTTCGTTCGCTACGACAGCCACGTCAAGACGGCGGTATACCGGGACGCGCCAGCCGAGATGGTCGCCGTCGTCAGCCTCTGGAACACGCGGGACGCCGCCGACACCGCGAGCGAACACCTCGCGGACCTCCCCGGCGTCGTCGGCCGCCCCGAGAGCGAGGACGGGTTCGGGACGATGGGGATGTTCTACACCGTCAAGCCCGAACACCGCGAGGAGTTCGTCGAGACGTTCGGCGAGGTCGGCGGCCTGCTCGCGGAGATGGACGGCCACCGCGAGACCAGCCTGCTGGCCAACCGCGAGGACGAGAACGACATGTTCATCGCCAGCCAGTGGGACGCCAAAGAGGACGCCATGGCCTTCTTCCGCTCGGACGCCTTCGCCGACACCGTCGAGTGGGGACGAGACGTGCTGGCTGACCGGCCGCGACACGTGTTCCTGGCGTAACCGGCTGGACCTGTTTCTCGCGGTTCCGGAGGTAGTCGGTTCAACTGTACTCTCGCCGGCCGGTTTCGTTGGCCAGAACGTAGTCCCAGTCGTAGTCGACGCCCAGACCGGGGCCATCGGGGACCGGCACCGTTCCGTCGTCGTCGACGGTGTCTAGCTGGTCGTCGTAGTCCCCGGCGTACACCGGCGGGGTCGTGTTCGGCGCGATGGGATGGACCAGCGCCATCTCGTAGTAGTTCGCGTTCCGGAGCGCGGCCATGCAGTGGCGCTGGGCGGGTCCGGGAGCGTGAATCTCGACGTCGATACCGAACCCCTCGGCGACTCTGGCGCGTTTTATCGCGCCGGTGATGCCACCGTCGTACTCCGGGTCGGCGCGCATGAAGTCCGTCGCCTCGTTGGCGACGAAGTCGGCCGCTGGCTCCAGTCCCCGGACGTGTTCGGTCTGGAGCAGCGGCGTATCCAGTTTCTGGCGGAGTTTGCGGTGGCCGTGCTGGGAAATACCGCCGTCGCGATAGGGGTCTTCGTACCAGAAGTAGCCGTGGTCGTCGCAGGCCCGGCCGACCTGGAGGGCGTCGGCGAAGGTGTCCAGGTCGCAGGCGGGATCGACCATCAGGTCCATCTCGTCGCCGACGCGTTCGCCGACGGCGCGGACGGCCGCCTCGAGTTCGTCCACGTCGCGCCAGTCGCCGTCCCACCCGTGTAGCTTGAATCCCTGATACCCCCGGTCCAGGCACGTCTCGGCGAAGTCGGCGTAGGCCTCGGGGGAGTCGAGTCCGCCACTTTGGTCACCCTGGTAGGTGGAGGCGTAAGCCGGCAGGCGCTGGCGGTAGGTGCCGAGCAGTTCGTGGAGAGGCGCGTCGTATCGCTTCCCCGCGTAGTCCCACAGCGCGACGTCCAGCGGGCCGATGCCCATCCGGTCGTACTTCCGCAGGGCACGCTTGAGTTCGCTCCAGTGTTTCTCCCGTGTGAGCGGATCCTTCCCGATCAGGTAGTCCGCGACCGTGTTGATCTGGGCGGCGCCCGGCGAGTTGCTCCCGACGTAGGCGCCGACGCGGCCGTCGTCGACGTGTATCCGGACCGCGAACAGGCGGCGCTCCATCGTGTGCCCCGGGTCGTAGATGACGTCGAAGCCGCCCGGCGGCGTGCCGACGTCTTCCAGTTCGTAGCCGAACTCGATGGTCTCGATGCGCTCGATAGCTGGCGCCATTAGGTCCGGATTGGTGCGCCCGGCAGAAAGTACCATGCACCGTCGCTATCCGCCGACCTGGTGCCGACTCGACGACGTGTGTCCGCTCCCAGTCCCTCTCATTCGACTTCGTCGATATCGACCGCGCGCCGCTCCTCGGCCGACCGCAGGGCCGCTTCGGCGACGCGATGGGTCGCCAGCGCGCCACTCGAGCGTACTCGCGGACCGGAGGATACCGACCGGTGTGCCTCGACGGCCGGAACAGGGCCGACTCGCGCGTTCGCTCGTCGAGTGGGAGCCGTCGTATCACGGTTCACGGCGTTCAAGCTGGGCTTGCACGACTCTCTTCGTGAAACGAACCCCACGATTAAGGTCCCCCTCGGTTATGTCACGTGCAGTATGACCGGGGACGACAGGGGGCTGCTGGACGGCAGTCGTCGCTCGCTGCTGAAGGGGCTCGCGCTCGGCGCCGTGGGGACGGCGGGCGCGAGCGCCGGGTGGCCACACGTCGCGCCGCACGTGGGTGGAGAAGAGACCGATGAACGCGGCCCGCAGCAGGCGATGAACGCGCTCGTCACGAGCGAGGACGTGACCCACGTCGCGACGGGTGGGCGCTGGGCCGACGCGAGCACCTGGGAGGAGGGGTCGGTCCCCGACCACCGGGCCAGGGTGCACGTTCCCGCCGAGACGACGGTCACGCTCGACCACGAGGACGACACCGACCTGGTGACCGTGCGGGTCGACGGGACGCTCAGGACCGACCCCGAGTCGGCGGCGCGACTGCGCCTCGATACGCTGGTCGTCACGGGGAGCGGGACACTCGAACTCGGGACGCCCGACGCACCTGACATCGCGGGGACGACGATCCAGTTCCGCGACGACGGCCCAATCGACGAGTCGTGGGACCCGACGCGAGTGAGTCGCGGGCTGCTGACGATGGCCGGCGCGACGGTCACCGCCCACGGCGCCCCGAAGGCCGGGTTCCGCCCGACGGCGACCGGACCCCAGGCCGGCGACGAGGCCCTGACGTTCGCCGAGGCACCGACCGGGTGGCAGGCCAGCGACGAACTCGTCGTTGCCGGAATGGCCCCCGAGCGGAACGAGGACGAGGAAGTGACCGTCGCGGGCGTCGACGGGGCGACCGTCGAACTCGAATTTCCGCTGGAGTACGACCACCGCCCGCCAGCCGAGGACCTCTCGGCGTACGTCGCCAACCTCGACCGGAGCGTCCGACTGGAATCCGAGAACGACCGGGCCAAGCGGCGCGGCCACGTCATGCTGACGTCCCGCGACGTCGACCTGGCCCACGTCCGATTTGACGACCTCGGCCGGACGGAGAAGGCCCGCCCCTTCACCGACCCGCTGAACGGCGAACCGCCCGAGGACGTTCCGTCGAACCCCCAGGCCAGATACGCCTGTCACTTCCACCGGACGGGAATCGACACGACCGCGGAGCCCCGTCGGGTCCGTGGCTGCGTCGTCCACGGGAGTCCGGGATGGGGGTACGTCAACCACAACAGCTACGTCGAGATCGAGGACAGCGTCTCCTACGACGTGTTCGGCGCCGGCTTCGTCGCCGAGGTGGGCAACGAGGTCGGGTCGTTCCGGAACAACTTCGCGCTGCGTTCGACGGGGTCGGGCGGCTTGCCGGACAACCGGCAGTTCCGCGAGGACGACGAGGGCTCCATCGACGACTTCGGCCACGGCGGCTACGGCTTCTGGCTGCAGGGCCCCGGCGTCGCCGTCGATGACAACGTCGCCGCCGGCCACCGCCACCACGGCTTCGTCTACTGGACGCGAGCCAAACCCGACCACGAGGTCGACCCAGAGCAGATCGGGGGGATCACCGACGAGATAGCCACCTTCCCCGTCGAGAACCTCGACGGCCAGGCCTACCTCGAACAGTCCGAGGCCCTCTCTGACGGTCGCGTGCCCTCCGGACAGGTCAAACTCCGGTCGTTCGCCGGCAACACCGTCTTCGCCTCCGGCGGGGGGCTGGACATGTCGCGGCACCGCTTCGGCGACGACCCGCCGGATGAGGGCGACCACGCCAGCGTCGTCGAGAGGTTCACGGCGTTCAACATCGGCGCGTTCGAACCTGAGTGGGGCGGTATCAGACCGCCCCGTAGCGCCGGCTCCCAGGGCGGTAACAACGGCATCTCGATCCGGTACAGCCGCCACGTCGCTATCGAGGATGTCCGCCTCGTCGGCGGGAGAGGCGATTCGCGGGGAATCGGCATCAACCACAACCACGCTCCCAGCGACGTCCGCGTCGAGGGCGGCGAAATCGAGGGGTGGAAGGTCGGCGTCCGGTCGTTCCCCCGCGGCGAGGCACCGATCCGCGACGTAGACTTCGACAACGAGGTCGACGTCCAGCTGACCGGCGGCGGGACGGACCACCGGTGGTCCGTCCAGTCCGTCCCCATCGAGGAGACGACCTTCGCCGACGGCGGCCGGGCCTCTGTGTACATGGGCACCGAACTCGACGATGACCTCTACGGGCTGTTCTCGCCGGAGAGCGTCGCCTCCCTGAACGGCCAGTCCCTCTACTTCGACTCCCAGCGACCGGCCTTCGTCCCGATTCCGACGCGGGCCGACGTCAGCGACGTCGACGAGGACGCGCTCTCGGACCTGACGGACGTGAAACCGGGACAGCTCGTCGGCAAGACCAACGCCGAACTTTGGGACGAGTTCGGCATCAGCGTCGAGGGCGAGGTGATTCCCGACGACGCGGGCCGCACGGCGGGTGTCGAGGGCGGCTATCTCGGCGGTACCGGTGGATCAGGGGGCGACTCGTCGGGCGGCCAGTCACCGCCGGGCCCCCTGGAGAGCGTAACGACGGCGACGGGGTCGCTCGTCGAGTGGGGCCGGCTCGGCCAGGGCGAGCCGCTGTACGTCTACGACGACCCGGTGTTCCAAGCCGTCCCCGGCAAGTACGCTAACCTGCCGTACCTCAGATTCGAGGGCGAAGACGGCCACGAGAACCGACGGTCGTTCACCTACCTCCGGTTCGACGCGCCGATGACGCTCTGGGTCGCCCTCGACGACGAGGTCAGACCGGGCTGGCTCTCACGCTGGCGGGAGACGGGCGACACCATCGGGACGAGCGACGACACCCGTGCCGTCTATCAAGCCGCGGTCGACGCCGGCACGACGATTCTCGGCGACGCGGGGGAGAGCCACCGGATGTACACCGTGTTCTACCGGCAGCGGTAACCCGGGTCCGCCAACAGTCGGTCGCTACCCCCGAACGCGACGCTGTCGTCCCCGTATAGCTCGGCGTGGAACTCATCGGTATCGAATCCGACCACGAACGGGTCTGCGAAAACGAAGCGGAAACGGCGCGCCGGTTACTCCTCGGTGATTGTCTTGTCGAGTTCCGTCTCGCCGAAGTAGATCTCGGCGCCGTCCTGGGCGACCTTCTCGGCCAGCACGGCGCACTTGATCCGCATCGGCGAGATGTCGACGCCGAGCATGTCGACGACGTCGTCCCGGTCCATCTCCTGGAGTTCCTCGATCGTCGTCCCCTGGAGCTGCTCCGAGAGCATGGAGGCCGAGGCCTGTGAGATGGCGCAGCCGTCGCCGCGGAACGCGACGTGTTCGATCGTCTCCTCCGATTCGTCGAGGACGACGTCCATCTCGATGGTGTCACC
>Ga0075105_1000160_pt1 | contig 42000 bp, 40 predicted proteins | sample AntDeeMetag02WF5_FD_69800 | JGI IMG/M metagenome (GOLD analysis project Ga0075105, IMG submission 69800) | Saline lake microbial communities from Deep Lake, Antarctica - Antarctic Deep Lake Metagenome 02WF5 | ecosystem: Environmental > Aquatic > Non-marine Saline and Alkaline > Saline | place... | reverse complement strand
CGAGAGAGCAAAGCTCTCTCGTGATGACGAAAGGCGCGAAGCGCCTTTCGAACCACGCGCGACTGGTCTCCTTCGAATCCGGGGCTCGCTTCACATGCGCGCCGCTCGCCAGTGAGCGGCGCGAAAAGTTCAGTGGGACCACCCGGATTCTCACCAGAGGAAGACTCGCTGTCGCTCGTCTTCCAGGGCCCGAATCCGGGTAGTTTACACTATTCGCTCGTCACGTCCGTTCCTCGCAGAAGTAGTGGGACCACCCGGATTCGAACCGGGGTCACGAGCACCCAAGGCTCGAAGTATACCACTAACCCATGGTCCCGCACTAACACATCCATCCCTCGCAAGGTAAAGCGTTTCGTTGCGAGTCAGTCCACGATAGCGACCGACACGATCAACGCCGGGTGGGAATGAAAGGGGCCGGGCGCTCGCTGAGCGAGAACCCGCAAGCACCGAACGAAGTGAGGTCGTTCGAGAGAGCTTTGCTCTCTCGTGATGACGAAAGACGCGAAGCGTCTTTCGAACCACGCGCAGCGGCGTTCGCAGCCAGCGAGCGCCCGGGGGCTTTCCTTTGTTGTTGGTACCAAGAGTCGATGCGGTCAATTCGCCACCGACGTCTCCTAGGGAGTCAGGCCCCAGAAGAACGCAATCCCCAGGGTCGTCACCACCGCAAAGATTGCCTGCAGCGGCGCGCCGACCTTCACGTAGTCCATGAACCGGTAGCCTCCCGGACCGTAGACGAAGAGGTTGGTCTGGTAGCCCACGGGCGTCATGAACGCCGTCGACGCGGCGAACGTCACCGCCAGGATAAACGCGAAGGCGTTGGCGCCGAGCTGGACGGCGGCCTCTGCCGCCACCGGAATCATCAGGACGACGCTGGCGTTGTTGGAGATGACGTTCGTCAGCAGCGCGGTGACGACGTACACCAGGCCGAGGACGACGAGGGCGGGCAGGGCGGGCGCGGCGAGCACCAGCAGGTCGGCGATCAGTTCGGCGCCGCCGGTCTCCTGGAGCGCCAGCCCGAGCGGGATAACCCCCGCTAACAGGAAGATGACGTCCCACTGGATGGAGTCGTACAGCTCGGTCGCCCGGAGGGTGCCGGTCAGCACCATCGCGAGCGCGCCGGCGAGCGCGGAGACGACGATGGGGATGGGCGTCACCGCGGCGAGGCCGACGACGGCCGCGACGATGCCGACGGCGACGGGAATCTTCGACTCCCGGTAGTCCGGCCGCTCGACCTCCTGGGCGACGATGAAGTTGGGATTGTTGTTCAGCCGGTCGATGCTGTTGGCGGTCCCCTGGACGAGCAGCGTGTCGCCGACGCGGAGGACGGCCTCGTCCATCCGGCGGCGGATGAGTTCGCCGCCGCGGCGGATGGCCAGCACGGAGACGTCGTAGCGCTGGCGGAAGCTAGCGGAGACCAGCGAGTTGCCGACGAGCGACGAGCCGGGGGAGACGACCACCTCGACGAGGTTCTGGCGCTCCTCGGCGGCCTCGAGTTCGTCCTCGTCGACGGTGACGTCGGGGACGACGTCCAGCCCCTCTGTGTCGAGTAACTCGACGAGGGTGTCGCGGTCGGTCCGGAGCGCGAACACGTCGCCGGCCCGGATGACCTTCGGCCCGAGCGGGCCGAGGAACACCTCCCCGTCGCGGATCAGCTGGACGAGGTCGACGTCGAGGTCGGTCGCCATGAGCGCGTCGCGGACGGTGTCGCCGACCAGTGGCGAGTCCTCGCGGACGACCACCTCCGTGAGGTAGTCGGCCATCTCGAACTCCTCGGTGAGGTCGGACTCGGGTTTGATACGGGCCGGGGTGAGCCACCGGCCGACGGTCATGAGGTAGACGGAGCCCACGACGAGGACGACGACGCCGAGCTGGGTAAACTCGAACATGGTGAACTCGCGGAGCGCGCCGTAGCGGGCGGGGTTCTGGCGCGCCAGGTCGCCGGCGAGTTCGCTCGCGAGGATGTTCGTGGACGTCCCGATGAGGGTGAGCGTTCCGCCGAACATCGAGGCATACGAAAGGGGGAGCAACAGCTTCGACGGCGACGTGCGGCCCTCGTGGGCCAGGTCGGTGACCATCGGCAGCAGGATGGCGACCGCAGCGGTGTTGTTGATGAACCCAGAGATGGGGCCCACCAGGCCGATGGTGGCGCCGAGCTGACGGGTCTCGTCGTCGCCGGTGAACCGGGCGACCATCGCACCCAGTATCTGGATGACGCCGGTGCGCTGGACGCCGGCCGAGAGGATGAACATCGCCAGCACCGTGATGGTGGCCGAGGAGGCAAAGCCCGACAGCCCCTGACTGACCGGCGAGAGGCCGTCGCCGGGCTGGTGGAGGACGTACAGCGGCCCGGCGATCAGGCCGGCGTCGGCCAGCATGACGGTGACGGGTTCGGCGAGCAACAGCGCAACCATCACGCCGATGGCGGTGACGTCGACGGGGACGACCTCCGTGGCGAAGAGGACGAGCGAGGCCACCACGAGCGCGAAGACGAACGCCATCTCCGGCGTGACGGCTGCGAGTGGCACGTCCGTGTTGGCGACCGCTGCGACGAAAAAGGTGGGGATTCGGGCCGTCGTTGGGCGAGTTCGCCACGACCCCGCGATTCGCCGTCAATCGTCGAGACGCGTGTACGTATCGAGGAAGCTCCTCCGGCCTCGAAGACTATCGGCCGCGGTGGCGACCGGGTCGACTGTCCGCTCGCCGGTGGGTTGGGCGACCACGAGTTCCACGTCGTCGCCGTCGATCCGCCACTGGGCGTCTTGGTGCCTGACCAGCACGGCCGCGAAGTACGACCCGGCGGCCGTCGCCCGCGCCGTCAGTCGCAGCGATTCGGGGTCCGTGCCGTCGGCCAGGGTGACGCCGGTCGGGTCCCAGTCTCTGGTCTGGCGCTGTGCGATTTCGTCTAGCGCCCGGACCGAGCGCGGCGAGTAATCGAGCGGGTACTTCGGCCAGGCCTCGACAAACTCGTCGGCCGTCTCGGCGAACTGGGTGATCACGTCCGAGGAGGTGAGCGAGGCCCGGTCGTCGTCGAACACGTCGGCCCGGCCATCGCTGACGGCGGCCTCGTCGACGTAGAGCCGGTTGACCAGCGCGTCGTAGCGGTAGGCGAACGTCGACGGCGGGATCAGACACTCTCGGGCGACGTCGAAGACGGCGACCCGTTCGACCTTCTCGCCGACGTCGGGCACCTCGATGGCGCCCTCGCCGTCGTCGGTGGCGACCCACTCGCCGTCGAGCCAGCGGATGAGCACCTCGCCGTAGTAGGCGCCGAGCTGGGCGAGCGGGTCGCCGGTGTCCTCGTGGTCGACGGTCCGGTCGGCCAGGCTACTCGCCCGGAACCGGCCGTCCCACTGCTTCTCGACGAAGGTGTCGAGCCGGGGCAGCGACGCCGGCGTGAAGTCCAGGTCTCGCGACGGCCAGCCGTCCGCGAGTTCTTCGGCCGCCTCCCGGAGCACGTACCGCTTCGGCGCCGTCGGCTCGTCCTCCTCGCCGGTGTCGTCATCGGGCGCGTCGACGTTCCCGAGCGTCCCATCGTCCGGAGATCCGCCGACTGGCCCTGGCTCGTCGCCCCGGTCGGTCGCATCGACGGCCGGGGCGTCCGCGTCGCTCCTCAGCACATCTCCATCGGCGCCCAGCGCGTCGCCGCCACTCAGCACGTCACCGTCAGCAGCCGACGCGTCCCCGTCAGCAGCCGACGCGTCCCCGCCGGTGGCCGAGTCGGCGGTCACCTGGCTGGCCACCTCGTCCGCGAGCCCCGCGGCCGTCTCGCTCGCGTCGTCCGCGCGGATGGCCCGGTGGGCCGAGTAGTCCGAGGTCGTGTAGCCGGCGACGTCCCTGGCGGACGGCCCGTCGTCGGTCGTCACTGACGGTCCGGGACTCTCCTTGGGGTCCGTCCCGTCCGCGTTGCTCGACCCGCCGAAGGGGAGGACGCCGGTTCGCTCGTCGGTGTCGGCTTCGTACTCAGTCTCTTCGTCGTCGTTGTCAGCCTCGTCGTCGGTGTCGGCCTCGTCGTCGGTGTCGGCCTCGTCGTCGGTGTCGGCCTCGTCGTCGGTGTCGGCCCCGTTCCCGTCGTCGGCCTGCACCGACGAAACCGGGTCCGTCTCGTCCATGCCGACGCTCTCATCGTCCGGGTCGATCGTTCTGTCGTCCGAACCGATCGTTCCGTTGTCGATCCCGTCGCCACTGGCTTCGACCGCTCCATCGCCGTCCGCACCGTCGCCGCCGCCGGCTACCGAATCGTCGACGACCACGGTGTCGGTCGCTGAATCGCCGTCCGAATCGCCCGTGCCGTCGTCGACGTCCGTCTCTTCGTCGCCGATCCCGGTGTGAACGTTCCGTCCGTCGTCTGCCTCGCTCGGGGCGGGAGCCGAACCGCTGTCGCTCGTCGGCACGTCCCCTGTCTCGTCCCGTTTCGGTGCTCCCTGCTCGGGGTCCGGCGGGCTCCCGGGGACGTCGGGCATCGGCACCGCGCCCTCGGCCTCCAGTCGGGCCGCGACCTTGCTGAAGATGGGGTCGCCCTCGATGGACATCGCCGCGGCGTCGAAGACGGCCACGGCCGTCCGGTCGTCGGCCAGCGCGACGGCCACCTGCCAGCCGTCCTCGTCGGTCCACTCGCCGCCGTACGCGCGGCCGATGGTCTCGCCGAGGTAGCTCCCGTAGGCGACTTCGCCGATGCCGCCCGTTGACCCAGTCACCAGGTCGTCGAGTGCCGCCAGCGAGTCGACGGTGAAATCCAGCGTCGGCACGTCCGAGCGCTTCGCCAGCGTCTCGGCGCGCTCGCGAAAGTCCGCCGGCGTCAGGTCTTCGATTCGGTCGGTTCCCCCTGCCCCCTCCCCGTCGGTCGAGGCATCCTCAGACGACGATGCCCCCTCGTCGTCCCCGCCCCGACCGGGGAGAAAGTCGAACACGCCCATATCTCCCCCATTTCATCGGCACACAAGAAACTATCTCCCGATTTCCCGGAGATGATAGCTATGTTACTGGTTTCTGGGAGTATTTGCTGCTGAGAGTAGTGGTGTGGTCTCTGTATACTCGCTAGCAGTGAACGAAACCGCAAACACGTCGAAAGCCCTCGGCGCGCTCGCGGATTCTGTGAGGGATATCCTCGCTCCTTCGTCGACTCGGATAGTGCCCTCGCAGAATCCGCCACCGCGCCTCGCCCTTTCATTCCTCCAGGAACCGCAGCCCTGCCCTTCCCCTGGTCGCGCGATGAAACGCGCTCCCGGCTGTGCGGTTGCTGAGCGGTTAGGACGCGTGATTCGCGCCGTTCGGCGCGAATCCGGGGAGGTTTGGTGGACGAACCGCGAGCGCGTGCCGGAGACCGCGCGAGCAATGCAGCCCTGGTGGACAGAAAGGGCGAGGCGGGGTCGACGAAGTCCGACGAAGTAAGCACCGTGGTTCGAGAGACCTCCGGTCTCTCGTCATCACGAAAGACGCGAAGCGTCTTTCGAACGACAGCGAAGCGAGGAGCGTGGTTCGAAAGAGCTTCGCTCTTTCGTCATCACGAAAATCTTCGATTTTCGGACGACAACGAGCCCCGCGACCCGAGCGGCCCGAGGGCTTTCGGGTTGTTTGCGGTATCCGTGGCGACTGCTAGCGAGTGGGTCGAGGGCTTTCCTTCGTTTACGATAGTAGCACCGATCCCGAGAGAGTTGGCCGAGGACGCAAAACCCCATCCAGCGACGCTGTCACGGTTTCTTAGTCACTCGTACTCGTCGCGGAGTTCCATCTCGGCGACGATGTCGTAGGGGTGGTCGCCCTTCCGCACGCCGTCCAGGATAGCGAAGGCTTCGTCGGGGGCGAGGAAGAACCGCGTCACCGCTCGGCCGAGGGGCGTCGGCTTCAGCCCGTCGATGAACTTGTACTCAAGTAGCTTGCCCAGCGCGTGCTTGGTCGGGAGTTCGCCGACCATGCGGTCGTTGAGCCGCTTGGCGGCTTTCCCGCCGACGGTTACGTTCGCCAGGGTCTCCTCGACGGCGGCGGACTCGTCGTAGGTGGTGATGACGGGCTCCATCTCGCCCTTGAGGAGCTTGAACGCCACCTCGTCCTCGGTCATCTCCATGCTGTTGTGATAGGAGCAGTCCGGTTCCACGAGCAGATAGACCGTCCCCTTGTCGTGGTAGTCCGGGCGGCCGGCGCGGCCGAGCATCTGGGAGAAGTCCTGGACGGTGAGCCACTCGATACCCATCGCCAGCGAGTCGAAGACGACCTGGGAGGCGGGGAAGTCGACGCCGGCCGCGAGCGCGGCCGTGGTCACGACGGCGGCGATGTCCTGGTCGGCGAACTGGCGTTCGACCCGGTTGCGCTTGCGGTTGTCCAGACCGGCGTGGTAGGGGGCCGAATCGTACGCCAGCTTCCGAGAGATCTGGTGACAGCGCCGGCGAGAGTTGGTGAAGATGATGGTCTGGCCGCGGTACCCCTTGCTGGACTTGCTGTCGAAGGCCCGCCGGACCAGCTTGTTCTCGATGTCGGTCTTCTCCTGGCCGTCGGCGAAGGTGACGTGGCGCTCGATTGGCACCGGGCGCTCCTCGAACTCGATGAGCTTGGCGCCGAGCTGGTCACCCAGCTGGCCCGGATTCCCCACCGTCGCCGAGAGGTAGATCCACTGGGTGCCGTCGGCGCCGGGGTTCTCCTCGCAGTAGTACTTCAGCCGGGAGATCAGGCCGTCCAGCCGATGCCCACGCTCCTCCTCGCCGAGGGTGTGGACTTCGTCGATGACGACCGTCCCGATGTCACCCAGGTTCTTCCCCGTCCGCAGCGCGTGGTCGATGCCCTCGTAGGTGCCGACGATGACGTCGGCGGAGGGGTCGAAGCGGTTGCCGTCGCCGCCGACGCGGGACGAGCCCACCCGGAGCGTCACGTCGACCATGTCGCCGTAGCGCTCCTGGAACTTCTCGTACTTCTGGTTCGCGAGGGCGACCAGCGGCACGAGGAAGAGCATCTTCCCCTTGCTGTTGAGCACCCGGTCCAGCCCGGCCATCTCGCCGATGAGGGTCTTCCCCGTCGCTGTCGCCGAGACGACGAGCTGGTCCTCGCCGTCGGTGGCGCCGTGTTCGACGGCGAGGCTCTGGACGGGTAGCAGGTGCTCGAAGCGCCCCTCCAGGTGTTGCTGGATACCCGGATGCAGGTCCAGCGAGTCGACGCGGACGGGGTCGACGTCGTCCGTCGTCGCCGAGATCTCGTCGAACTTCGTCAGGTCCGGGTCGAGGTTCCCCTTCAGGAGGTTCGAGATACGTTCGAGGTCCTGGACTTCGAGCAGCAAATCTTCGAGCCGGTCGCGCGCGTCGCTGGTAATCCCACCGCTGAAGGCCAGTTCCCGGTCGAGTTCCGCCTTCGCGCAGTCCGGGCAGATGGACTCCCCGTCGGCGTCGATGGCGGTGTTCGCGGTTATCGGCGAGTACTCCCCACTGGAGGCACAGAAGCGACAGGTCCGGACGACGGTACACTCCAGCTGGTACCCCGCCAGCATCTCGCGAATCTCCTCGCGACCCGCAGGTGAGGTCTGCTGGGAGACGTGGATACGCTCCGCTCGGCGGGCCAGTTCGACGAACTGGTCCGGGCTGCGCAGCTCCTCGCTGGACCCGTCCTTGATCCGCAGTCGCCGGGGACGGGGCCCGGCATCGGTTTGCTTGCATTCGAGCACGCCGTGGAACACGCGGTCGCCGTCCCGCTGGACGGCCACCCGGTAGTCGTCCCCCCGCTCGTGGAGGAACAGCGTGTCCACCTGCGCGACCTGCTGAGACACAGCAGTGTCAAGGAGGCTGCGCTACTTGAGATGTTCGGACTGTGTACGTGGCACGATACCGGGGATCACACTGGTTCCCGCCCGCTCGAAATCGGCCGGGACGCGACCGGACGGTGAAAGCCGGCTTTCACACCACGGAAAGCACTTATCCGCGACACCAGACCTCCGAGTAGAGAATCCATGCCCGACTCCTGGTCCCGACGTCGCGCCCTCCGCGCTATCGCGACGGCGGCCCCGCTCGCCCTCGCCGGCTGTAGCGACCGCGACGCGCCCGGCACGGCCACCGACGATACTGGCACCGGCGGCACCGCCACCAACCGCACTGACACCGACGAAACCACGACGGCACCCACCGGCGACGAGGACAGGCCTACGGCGACCGAGCGATCCCCGAAGTCCCTCGACGTCGCCGGCACCTGGCCGCAGTTCGGGGCCGACGCGGGCCACGCCGCCGCTACGGACGCCACTGGCCTCCCCGAGGACGGCGAACCGTACTGGCACCTTCGGCGGATCCGCAGCGGCCCGCCGGTCCTGGCCGACGGGCGGCTGTTCCACTACGCGAAACTCGGCGAGGACACCAGCGGTCGACCGACGGTGACGCGGACGGTCACCGAGGTGAGTACCGCGCACCCCGTTTACGGCGAGCCCGCCATCGTGGCCCGCGACGCGAGCGACGGCCGGATCGAGTGGTCACAGTCGCTCCCGGACGCGACGCGGGGCTGGCCGGCGGTTGTCGACGGACGGGCAATCTCCTGCGTGAAGGGGCAGGTCGCGGCGTTCGCCGCCTCCGACGGGAGCCCAGCCTGGCGCGTGAACGTCGGTGACCACAGTCCCGGTGAACCGACCGTCGTCGACGACGCCGTCGTCGTTCCGTTCGCTGGCGCCGTCGACGGACAGTCCGGTGAGTACGCCCGTCGGCCTTCGATTCGCGCCTACGCGCTGGCCGACGGCGAGGAGCGGTGGTCGGTTGAACCGCCGAAGCGCCAGAACGGCGTCGCAGTCAGTGACGGGACCGTCGCCGTCGTTTCCGGTGGCTGGGATGGCACGGGCGTGGTCCGTGGCCTGTCGCTCAGCGATGGGAGCGAACAGTGGCGGACCGAGGTAGCGGGGGACGCCTTCACGACGCCCGTGGTCGCCGACGGAACCGTCTACGTCGGGAGTTACGACGACTCCGTTCGCGCGCTGGCCCTCGACGACGGGAGCGAACGCTGGCGACGCGAGTTCGACGACCGGCCCCGGGGTATCGCCATCGACGGCGAGAGTGTCTACGTGGCCGCGGGGTCGACCCTGTCCGCACTCGCCGCGAGCGACGGCGCGGTCGACTGGCAGGTCGTCCCCGCTTCGGAGAGCGGGTCCGTCCAGTCGGTGACGGTCGGTACCGACGCCGTCTACGCCGGGTCCATCGGCGTCGATGCGCCCCTGGTCGTACTCGACCCGACCGACGGCAGCGAGCGCTGGCGCCACGACTTCCCGGACAAAGTCGTCGGCGGCGACCAGGTGATGGGCGGCGTCGAGAACCAGCCGGTCGTCGCCGACGGCTCCGTCTTCGCCAACGCCGTCGACGGCCTCTACGCGTTCGGGCCGATGGACTCCTGATCGATCTGCGGCCTACTCCTCCACCAGTTCGATGGCGTCGTCCCCGGTCGGCACCGCACAGAGGAAGGCGCCTTCCTGGTCGCCGTCGTTGCGGTACCAGTGGACCGCGCCGGCGGGGATGTGGAGGCTGTCGCCGGCCTCAACTTCGTACTCCTCTCCTTCGATGCCGACGGTGTAGGCCCCCGAGAGGACGTGCTGTTCGTGTTCTATCTCGTTGGTGTGCCTGGGGACCGACCCGCCGGGTTCGAGCGTGAACCGGCGGATGGCGAGGTTCGGAGCGCCGTGGGCCTCTCCCACCAGCACGCCCTTGGCCATCCCGTCGGCTGCGTCGACGTCCTCGTACTCGATTTCCTCCGCTCGGCGAACGAGTGGGTCGCTCATGCGCGACCGTTCGCCAGCACACCCGATAGGCGTATCGACCAGCGTCCTCGACTGGCCGGAATCTATCCGCCACAGGGGGGCTTAAGACCGTCCCCACTCTAGCTCCGCGCATGCGACGGTTCCGTATCGGGAGTGCGTTCGGGATCCCCATCCAGCTCGACCTCACCTTCCTGCTCATCCTCCCCATCTTCGCGTGGATCATCGGGTCGCAGGTCACCCAGACCGTCGACCTGCTCAACCGGGTCGACGCGGGGCTCGACGCGGCGGTCCTCACCACTGGCTCGCTCCCGTGGGTTCTGGGCGTCGCCGCCGCCGTCGGGCTGTTCACCGGTGTCATCCTCCACGAACTCGGCCACTCGCTGGTGGCCCGCCGCTACGGCTACCCCATCGACTCCATCACGCTGTGGCTGTTCGGCGGCATCGCCCAGCTGACCGAGATGCCCGAGGACTGGCGCCAGGAACTCACCATCGCCATCGCCGGGCCCATCGTCAGCGTCGTCCTGGGCGTCCTCTCCGCCGTCGCCTTCGTCGCGGTTCCGGGGTCTGGCGAGACGGGGTTCCAGGCCGCCCGCTTCGTGCTCGGCTACCTCGCCCTGATGAACGTCGCGCTCGCCGGATTCAACCTCCTCCCCGGGTTTCCGATGGACGGCGGCAGAGTCCTCCGGGCGCTGCTGGCTCGCAACCGCCCGTTCGCCCGGGCGACCGAACTCGCCGCCGAGGTCGGCAAGTGGTTCGCCATCCTGCTCGGCCTGTTCGGCCTGATCCCACCGTTCAACCCGCTGCTCATCGGGCTGGCATTCTTCATCTACATCGGTGCCGAGAGCGAGTCGCGCCAGACGGTGATGCGCGCGGCCTTCGAGGGCGTCACCGTCCGCGACGTGATGACGCCCGCCGAGCGCGTCACCACCGTCGACCCCGAGACGAGCGTCAGCGAACTGATCCAGACGATGTTCCGCGAGCGCCACACCGGCTATCCCGTCGCCGTCGGCGACGACGTCGTCGGCCTCGTGACGCTCGACGACGCCCGGGCCGTCCGCGACGTCGAACGCGACGCCTACCGCGTCAGGGACGTCATGACCACCGAGCTGTTCACCGTCTCGCCCGACGACGACGTGATGACGGCGCTCACCGAACTCGACGACAACGAGGTCGGTCGTCTGCTCGTCCTCGACGCGGACGACCGGTTCCTCGGCCTGCTCACCCGCACCGACATCATGACAGCGCTGACCATCATCAAGTCGAGTCCGAACTACCAGAACGGCGCCGAGGAGAGCGACGCGGCCGTCTTCCGGCCCCAGTCCTGAGAGGTGCCCGCCGAAATCGCCGTCCGGGGCCGCTCAGAGGCCGAGTGACCGGGCGAGCTCTTCGACGCCGCTGAACACGTCCCACTCGGCGTCGTCCGCGTCGTCTGCGATACGCGTCTCGACGTCGCCCCGCTCGATCGCCGCCCGGAACGCCCGCTCCGGGTTCGGCGCGTGGGCGACCCGCTCGAACGTCTGCCGGTCGGTCCGCATCTCGACCGTCGCGTCCTCGCGCGCCCCGCGTTCGAGCCCGTCGATACGCCCGTTCTCGGTCATCTCGAAGGAGAACGTCTGCTCGGCGCCGTTCCCGCCCGACACGTGGAGGGTGATCGTCTCGCCGGCCAGCGACTCGCCACTCCCATCAGTCGCGTTCGCCTCGGCGTTCGCGTAGACAGTTCCGTCCATCCCGGTCGGCTGCCCAGCGGTCCCCGCGACGACCGTCGTCGCGACGAGCGACAGCGCGACGACCAGCAAGATCGACTGCAGTACCGCGATTCGTGTCTGTGACTGCACAGTCGGTGATTACTCTTGACCACCTTAACTCCGGGTGGTATCTATCTGGATTTCTATAGGTGCATTCAGATGGTCTATATCCCCGTAGTACTGCGTTTTCGCTGCCACTGAAAACTGAAACTGTCACTATCTGATATGTATCTTGATCGTACTTCCGCGACTCAACACGGCGCCGCCCGAACCCCGGCCCGCCACCGGAGTTCCGCCCGCGAGTAGTGGCCGAACTCGGCGCGGCGGTGACACGCTGGGCACAGCGAGACGACGTTGTCGAGCGTGTGGGCGTCCTCGATGGTCAACAGCGGCGACTCGACGAACACGCGAACCGGTACGAGGTGGTGGACGTCGGGGTTGCGGCCGAGTTCGTCGGCGTCGGTTCCGCAGAGCACGCAGGCGTAGTCGTCGCGTTCGAGCGCCCGCTCTCGGACCGGATTCCACCCGGGTCCGTACGATTCGTTGCCGCCGCCGCGCCAGTTCGGATGCCCCTCGCCGGTGAACTCGTCAGAGAGCCACGCTTCGAAGCATTCCCGGTCACAGAGCGTGGCCTCCCCGCTGATTGCACTGGGGTGGCGTTCGACCGTACCGTCGCAGACGTCACAGGAAAGGGTCAGTTTGCCGCCGTTCCAGCGTGGATTCTCGTCCCTCTCTATCTCTCGAACGTGGCGCCAGGGCTCGTTCTCGACGCAGTTCGCACAGAACTCTCCCGGCTTCTCCGACGGATAGTATTCGAACACCGTCCCACAGATTTCGCAGTTCGTAGTCGCCTTGCCCCCCGGTAGTTGGGATTGCTTTCCCCCTCGTAGGAGACCGCTTTGTCGTGGCAACTCTCCGAGCAATATTTTTTCTCATAATCGCTGTAGAATTCACCCTCACATTCTGCGCACTCTCTGTTCGGGAGGCGCTCATTGTGGACTGCGCTATGGTGAACGCCCAAACCTCGCCGACTGTCGAACGATTCCTCGCACGTCGGACATTCGTACTCTGCCATGTGGTTACCGCGGGGTGAGCATTGAAATAAATGTCCAAATGCCGGAGTGAAAGTAAAGGTCAACAGGGGGTCAAACCTCAATCGAAAATTGGCGGCAAATATTGCCTGAGTCCAGGCGCGGGAATCGAACCCGCCTCACAGCCACCACAAGGCTGTAGGATGCCACTACCCCAGCCCGGACACGTTGGAGCAAGTTAGGATAACCGGCTGAGATAAATATACGTTACGACTCCCCCTTCGGTTCGAGAAGCTTTTACAGGACAACGGCCTGTGATCAGCTACGCGTGGCCATCACGGACAAGATATACGTCAAGAATCACCGCCAGCTCGCCTCCCAGCTGGAGACGTCGTTTCCGAAGGGTGCGTTCAAGGGCGCGACCCTGGACATCCTCTTCCAGGGCGAGGGGCTGGCGAAGCTCAACGAGGCCAGTCGCGACCGGGTTCTCGAGTTCGCCGAGGCTTTCCTGGACTGTGACTGCCAGGCCAATCCCCACTGCGGCTGTGCCGAGCGGAAGTTCACCCGCTATCTGCTGGAACTCCGAGAGCAGGGCCTGGGTCCTCAGAGCGTCGTCGACGTGATGGGCGACGACTACATGCTGTACGCCTATCCCGGCGACGTGCGGAACTTCCTCGACGACTCGATTCGGACGCTGGAAGCGGTCGAGGCGCTGGCGGAAGTGGACGGACAGGGAGACGTCGCGGCGAAAGCGCGCCAGAAGCGAGACGACCTGGTATAGACGGCAGAACGGAGTCGGCCGGCCAGAGTTCAGTTAGACGTCTTCGAAGCTGCCGATGCGGTAGGAGGTTTCTTCGTCGTCGTCGCCGTCGAGATCTTCGAGCTGGACGACGTCCTCGTCGTCGTCGCTCTCGTCGAGTTTCTGGCGGAGTTTGGTGACGTAGCGTTTGTGCTCTTCGAGCTGTTCGCGCAGGTGGTCGGCCTCGAGTTCGAGGCGCTCGTGCTCGCGGACGAAGCTCTTGGGTACCTCGACCTTGGGCGGGAAGCTCTCGGTCGTGCTCTCGGACTCGCCGACTTCGTGTTCGGCGACGACTTCGACCTGGCCGTCGTGGGCGACGAGCATGTCGACGTAGTCGCGGAAGACCGCGGACAGCGAGATGTCACGCTCCTCGGCGATGTCCCGGAGCGTCTCGAACTTCTCCTGGCTGACCCTGAACGAGATGGTCTTGTTCTTGTTGCCCATTGATGTGTCTTTGTGCTCGTTCGACCCACTTAATCGTTTGTCAGACGCTGCCACGTCCGGCGATCTGGAACCGGGGACCGGCGGCAGACGCCGCCTCTCGGCGGAATGTGGAGAGAGTCCTGAATTATTTCCACCTGAAGGTAACATCGAAATTGAATGATTCGTTGAGTCGTTTGTACGGTTCGACGACCACTGCTCCCGGGGGATGACAGCCATCGACCCCGCTCGGACTCGACAGGCGGAACTGTCACGTCACTGGCTCGCTGGCGGCGAGGCGCTCCGGTACCGGCCCCAGACAGCGCGGCGGTCTGCGATCCAGCGGTAGAGTCCCTCACGGAAGCGTGTGTAGCCCGACAGCTGGCGGAGAACGCCAAACAGCGGTCGCGTCGCCGGAAGCGCCAGTTCGATGGTGCGCTCCGCGGCGGCGCCACAGGAGTAGGCGGCGTCGTCGGTCAGGAGGTGCATACACTGCTCGTAGCTCTCGGGCAGGCGGGCCCGCTGGTCGGGCGAGAGTTCCGAGTAGCCCACCGCCTCGAACTCACCGTGGCGGAGCGCGAGTTCGACGGACCAAGTGCAGAAGCCGCACTGGTCGTCGTAGACGAGCCGCGGTGGGGCCGCGGTGCGTTCGGTTCGTGCAGTCCTCATCAGGTGAACCGGCCGGTCTCCGTGTCGCACTGCTCGCAGACCGTCACGAGCGCGTCGCGGTCGTCGGTCATCTCGATGCGGTTCTCCGTTCGCCCGCTGCAATCGGCGCATTCCCGGAGCATCTCGGTCCCACCGGCGTCGGCCGGTGCGCCCATGGCGAGGGCGACCACCCGCTCGTCGCCACTGTTGGTGCCGAGTTGCCAGTCGCCGGGGGCGAAACGGATGAGCTCGCCGGCGCTCACGTCCACGTCGCCGTCTTCCGTCTCGAACGTGACGGTGCCGCGTTGGACGTGGAACACCTCCTCCTGGTCGGCGTGGCGGTGGTACCCGAAGCCGAAGCTGTCGCCGGGTGCGAGTTCGTAGTAGTTCACCGCGACGTCGTCGGCGTCGAGCTCGTTCGAGAGCGGGCGCTTGACGTCGGCGGGACCCATCCGCGAGTCGACGGCGTCGAGGGCGACCTTTTTCATGTCTGATGGTTGGTCGGCCAGCGAGTAAAGGTACTGGGGCGTGCGGGGCGGAGTGGGCGCTGGAGCGGAGCGAGCACTGGGGTCCGTGGTAGCGTCGCGAGGAAACCGTCCGGCGGAGAAAACGCGAAACGACTGGCGTCCTGCTGAACGAAGTGAAGCAGGGCTCGATAGAGGAACGGAGTGAGTCAATTGGCGTCCTGCTGAACGAAGTGAAGCAGGGATCGATAGAGGAACAAAGTGAGTCTACCGGCGTCCGACCGCTGTGAGAGAATTACGAGCGGGAACGGGCGAGAGGATTCACTCGGACCGGTCGATGTCGAGTTCCTCGTCCACATCCGAGAGCCACTCGGCTTCCTCGAGCTCCTCCAGTTGCTCGCGGAAGTGAACCTGGCAGACGCCGACCTTCACCGCGTCTTTTTCGACGGCGACGTCGGCCTCGTTCTCGCAGTAGTGGCACTGCATGACAGGCGCTATGGACTGGGGGGCATTGAACCCTCCGTTCTCGCATGCCAGGCGTCAGACGGGCGGTCCTCAGTCACCGTGGTTCGGACCGTCCGTCTCAGCCGTCGAGGGCCTGCCGGATGCGCTCGAAGGCAGCGGCGTCGAGACCGGTGCGTCCGAGGACCGTGCCGTGGGCGTCGCTCCCACCGGTCGGGAGCAGGCCGTGTCGCTCGACGGCAGTGTCGACGGGTGCGGTGTCGACCGCGTCGTCGTAGGGGTACCAGCGCTCGACGGCGTCCAGTGAGTCACACAACCCGAGCGCGGCGTCGGGGTCGGGATACCGGAGCGGATGTGCCAGTCCGACCAGCCCGCAGGCGTCGGCGAGCAGGGCGCACCCGCGTTCGAACGAGGGCACCTCGCGAGGGACGTAACACGGGCAGTCGTCGCCGATCAGTTCGTCGAAGGCTCCCTGGACGTCGTACTCGCTCACCTCGGCGATAGCCCGGGCGACGTGGGGTCGACCCAGTCCGTGCCGGGGTTCGACGGGCAGCGAGACGCCCAGGTGGTCCTCGACGCAGTCGATTATCGCGGCGCCGCGTTCCGCGCGATTCCGCTGGATCCGTTCGCATTCCGCCTGGAGCGCTTCGGTCGGTCGGACGCCGTAGCCCAGCAGGTCGACGCGCTGGTCGCCGGCGTCGACCCGGAGTTCGATGCCGTGGATCACCAGTATCCCGTCGCGCTTGACGACGGGCCCGTCGAGATCGGGGTGGAGGCGGTCGTGGTCGGTGACGGCCACGGCGTCGAGGCCGGCGTCACGGGCGACAGCGGGAACTTCCGCTAGCGTCAGCGTCCCGTCGGAGTTCGTCGTGTGAACGTGCAGGTCGGCGACGACCATCTCGATTCGACCCTCGGCCGCTCTCCCTATGCCGGTTCCGGTGTGCACCTTATACGCCCTTGGTGGCATTGTATGATTAATAGTGAAGGTTTATCAACGACCATGAAGAATGCCTGTGTATGCGACTCCTCGACAGCGCGACGACGCCGATGAACGACCACGACTACCCCGCGACGACCGGTGACCTCATCGAGGCCTACGGTGACGTGCAACTCAACCTCCCGAACGGCACGGAGTCCCTCGGCGACGTGCTCGAACGCCTCACCCCCGAGACCTACGAGAACGCCGACCAGGCGCGCCTGGCGATGTACAGCGCCGTCTCGTCGAAGGGCATCGGCCGCGTGGGCTACTCCGACCGGGACCCCGTCTCCATCAGCGAAGACGGCCCCGACCAGCTCTCGATTTAGCTCGGTCTTTTTCACTCGTACATACGTGGCCAGAGCCCCGGTCGTTCTCGCAACTGTGGGTTGAACGGGTGATTCTCGTTTGAACTAGTGAAACGAATACCGACAGCAACACGTAGAAAGCCCTCGATGGGCTCCGGTCCCGCGGACCCACTGCGCTCCTCACTTCGTTCCGGTGCTTGTGGGTCCGGGGTTCCCGGAGCCCGCCTCGCCCTTTCATTCCTCCAGGCAGCACCGCAGCCCTGCCCTGCCCCTGGTCGGCCGACGAGACGGCCTCCCGGCCGGGCGGTTGCCGAGCCGTCAGGAAGCGTGTCGCTCGCCGGACGGCGAGCGACCGGGGAGGTTTGGTGGAGTCAATCTCGAGCGCCTCCGTGGCGCGAGCGCGCCGAGGGCTTTCGACGTGTTTGCGTCTGTGATCGCAGCGAAAAGCACGACCTCACCAGTCACTCAGTATTTCGTCTGTACTGACCATCCGGTACTGCTCACTCCGAAAACCCGACGTCGAACTACCGGTCCAGGAATTCTGGTCGGTCGACGATGTCGGTGCTGTCGACCTCCTGGCGGTCGAGGACGTCGCTCGTTTCCAGGGCCTCGGGGAGGCCGTCGCGGCCGCCAGTGGGGCGGTCGTCGGGGTCGACGGTGACCGCCTCACCCTCGACGAGTTCGGCCCAGACCGCGTCGCCGTCCGCGTTGGCCCGCTCGGCAGCCTCGGTGGCCTCCTGGCGGCCCTCCCGGTAGGCCAGTTCGACCAGGCTCTTGTTGTAGGAGGTGTCCATCTCGTCGTAGACGGCCTCCAGTTCCTCGCGGTTGTACTCGCCGAGTTTCTCGGCGACGCCGATGGCGTAGGCCCGTTCGGTCGCCTCGTCCTTGTCGAGGGCGTCCCAGTCGCTGTCGTACTCGTCCTCGTAGAGGCTCATGACTCGATTTTCTCGTCCGGGAACACCTGCAGGCCCGCGTCGGAGAACGCTATCTGGCGGATGTCGCAGTCGATGGCGGTGCCGCGCATCTTGATCGCCTGCATTCCCCGGGTCATGCTCCCGCGGTCGAGGAAGTTGTGGAAGAAGATGACGCCGTGGGCGAGGTAGTGCTCGTCGCTGTAGGAAGAGGGGTCGGTCATCTCCGAGATGAGCAGGATGGTCGCGTCCGTCTGCTTGAGCGCCGAGAGGAAGCCCGTTATCTCCTGGGAGACGTCGGTGAGGAAGTGCTGGAGGAGCATCGTCGAGTCGACGACGACGCGGTCGACGCCGTTCTGCTCGATGAAGGCGATGAGCCGGTTCGTCAGGCCGCTCTCGGTGCCGAACTGCGAGATAGTCCGCTTGCCGCTCTCGGTCACCAGGTTCAGGAACTGGATGGCGTCGGACTGCATCGCCCGGTCGAAGCCGAACTCGTAGCCCGACATGTCCTGCATCAGCTCGGTCTGGGTCTCGTGCATCGTCACGTACAGGCAGTCCTCGCCCTTCTTCGCGCCCTGGGTGATGAACTGTGCACAGAACGTGGTCTTGCCGCTCCCCGGCGGGCCGCTGATGACGTACAACCGGTCCTCGAGAAGCCCACCCTCGACGAGCTGATCGAATCCCGGAACGCCGCTCGAAACGCGCATACTGCCTGCAATGCCAACTCCCGGTATAGGTGTTTGCGCTCGGTTTTCAGGGCTGATAACCGACTGGTCGGGCAGGTGACTGCGGCCGGATCCCTGAACACTCGCCCCCCGACGACCCGTCGCCGAAAACGGTCACTGGCGCGGGCCGAAAACGGTCACTGGAGCGGCTGGACGCACTCCCGGCAGTAGGCGAACTGCTGTTCGTAGTCGTTGACGGTCCCGCAGTGGCGACAGTGGACTCCCTCCTCGCCGTCGCCGCCGTCGCCGCCGTTGCCGCCGTTGCCGCCGTTGCCGCCGTCGTCACCCGTTCCGGAGCGGGCGGACGATTGCTCCATCGGGCGTCGTGCGGACCGGTCGATCGAGCCAGGGGCGGCGTCCGGCGAGGCGTCGTCTCGCTGGATGTAGCGGTAGAGCAAGAGCTGGACGAGTGCGAACCCGAGGACGTAGGCGACGAGCCAGCCCAGCGCTTCCATACCATGACATGGGTTGGCAAGATACTTGGATATTTGGGGGCGAGAAACGAATCTGACGGGATCTGGCCGTCTCCCGGTCCGTATCTGGTGACTGCTCCGTGGCGGCGAGTCTCGCGACGCTGGTGTTCGCGACGCCGGGCTCGGTCAGGCGTCCGGCGGGGTCCGGTCGCGCTCGAACTCGTCGAACGTCTCCACGTCGTCGGGGATCGCGTAGTCGATCTCGCGCTCGTCGCGGCGGTCGGCGTTGGCGTCCTCGATGGGTTCGGCGACGGACTCCCAGCCCGGTTTGACCTTGACGCTCTTGGCGGGCGTCCCGGCGGCGATGTGGTGGGCCGGGACGTCGCGGGCGGCGATCGACTTGGCGGCGAGGACGCTGTTCTCGCCGAGGCGGACGCCGGCCCGAACCATCGCGTCGTAGGTGACCCGGACGTCGTCCTCGATAACAGTGTGATAGTTCTCGATGGCGGTCTGGTCGTTGACGTCGTGGTCGTGGCTGTAGACGTGGGCGTCGTCGGAGATGGAGACGCGGTCGCCGACGGTGAGTTTCCCGCGGTCGTCGAGGTGGACGTCGTCGTGGACGACGACGTTGTCGCCCACGGAGATGTTGTGGCCGTAGGTGAAGGAGATGCCCTTGAAAAAGCGGCAGTTCTCCCCGACCTCGTCGAAGAGGTGCTCGGCGATCATCTTCCGGAAGCGCAGCGCGAACTCGACGTTGTCCGCCATCGGCGTCGCGTCGAACTGGCGCCAGAGCCACTGGAGATGTTTCGACCGGGTGAACCGCTCTTCGTCCTTCTCGGCGTAGTACTCGCTCTCCAGGGTCGCGTTGCACGGGTCGTACCCCTGGAGGCGCACCCGCTCGGCGGGCGAGACGCTCTCGCCGGCCTGCCAGCGCTCGTAGGCCGGCCGGTCGCCGTGGAGGTCGATCAGCACGTCCTCGACGACGTCGCACGTGTCCTCCTCCCCCGAGAGGCGCTCGTCGACGTCAGAGATGAACGCCCGCAGCCCCTCCTCCGCGAGCGGCGGTAACGAGACGTGACGCTTGGTCATACACTGCTCAATACAGTGGGCAGACAAAGGGGTTTCCGTTACGTCGATGTAACCGCCCGACGTGGGCGTGTTAGGCGGTGAATAGGTATATTTCACCCACAACTAAGTCCCAGCTTCGAGACGGATCGGCCATGACAGAGCCGGGCGACCGGTCGCTGACGAGACGGGTGTTCATGAACGGACGTGAACGTCGCCTGCGTGCGGGGTGGCGGCTAGTGGCCGCCGTCGTCTTCCTCGTCATCGTGTCGGTCGCCGTGTTCATGGCTGTCGATGCCGCTCAGACGGTCCTGTCGTTCGCCGGCCCGCTCGTTATCGGCGGAATTCTCGCATCGACGCTCGTGGCACAGACCGCATCGAACGTGCTGATGACCGGCGTACTCGTCGTCGTGGCCTGGTTCGTCGACGTCCGGACGCTCCCCGATCTCGGCCTGGGCGGGCGCGACTGGTGGCCCAACCTCGGCTTCGGCCTCCTCCTCGGTCTCGCGATGACGACGGCCATCTTCGCCGTCGAACTCGCCGCCGGACTGATCACGGTCGAACAGCTGTTCCTCAGCAGGCCGGGGCTCGGCATCGACGCCGGATTTCCCGTCGCGTTCGTCCTCACCGTCCTCATGTTCGTCGCCGTCGGCGTCGGTGAAGAGGTGTTCGTCAGAGGCTACCTTCTGACGAACATCGCGGAGGGGCTGAACGGTCTCGGCCCGGTCGGGCCACGGACTGCCATCGGGACGGCGGCTGCCCTCACCTCGGCCCTGTTCGGCGTCCTTCACCTGGCTAACCCGAACGCGACGTTCATCTCGGCGTTCAACATCTCCGTCGTCGGGCTCTTTCTCGCGTGGACGTACATCGTGACGGCGGATCTTGGTATCGCCATCGGCGTCCACATCACCTGGAACCTCTCGCTCTCGTCGGTGTACGGCTTCCCGGTCAGCGGGCTGACGACGCCGGCGACTATCCTTGACGTCAGTCAGACCGGCGACCCCCTCGTGACCGGCGGCGCTTTCGGCCCCGAGGCCGGCCTCGTCGTCTATCTCGCACTCGCCGTCGCCATCGGCCTGACCTGGTGGTGGGTCCGTCGAGAGGGCGCACTGTCCTGGTTCCCCATCGGCGTGGCCGTTCCCGACCTTCGGAAGGCTCCGGAGTCGAGTGTTGAGGGCGAGTGACGCCGGTGAAGCGGACCACGGGCTGCGGGGTGGACTGAAAGGGGCGGGCGGCTGGACGACGGCCGACGACGCAAGGACCGCAGCGGGGCGAGGACCGTGGTTCGAAAGACGCCTCCGGCGTCTTTCGTCATCACGAGAGAGCTTCGCTCTCTCGAACGACAGCGAGTCGCCCGAGTCCAGCCGCCCGGGGCTTTCGAGTTGTTGCTGTCGTCATCTGTCCTGTTCGAACCCGCTCTCCCATGCACTCCCGAACGAACCACGGGGGCTAAGTGCGGCCACGCGTAACCTCCGATCATGCACTACCGCGAGCTCGGCAACTCCGGCGTGGAGGTGTCGGAGGTCGGCTTCGGCGCCTGGGTCGTCGGCACCGACTGGTGGGGGGACCGCACGCGCGAGCAGGCGATTGGCATGGTCCAGCACGCCCTCGACGAGGGCGTGACGTTCTTCGATACGGGCGACGTCTACGGCCACGGCGACTCGGAGGAACTCGTCGGCGAGGCGCTGGCCGAACACCGCGACGAGGTGACCCTCTCCACGAAGGTGGGCTACGACTTCTACAACAACCCGCAGGCGGGCCACGGGGAACTCCCCAAGGAGATGGACGCCGACTACCTCCGCACGGCGTTCGACCGCTCGCTCGAACGGCTCGGTACGGACTACGTGGACCTGCTGATGCTCCACAACGCCAACGTCGACGAGGTGACGCCGGACGTCCTCGAACTCCTCGACGAACTCCGTGAGGAGGGCAAAGTCGAGGCCATCGGCTGGGCGCTGGGCCCCTCCATCGGCTGGCTCGCCGAGGGCGACGCCGCCGTCGAAAACGAGTTCGACGCCGTCCAGGTCGTGTTCAACCTGTTCGAGCAGACCCCCGGCCAGCACTTCATCGACACCGTCCGGGAACTCGACGCTGACACCAGCATCCTCCCGCGGGTACCCCACTCCTCGGGCCTGCTGAACGAGCAGGTCACCCCCGACACGGAACTCGACGAGGGCGACCACCGCGGCTTCCGCCCCGAGGAGTGGTACGAGACGGGCTGGGAGAAGGTCGAGACGCTGCGGTTCCTCGAACGAGATGGCGAGCGCACTATGGGCCAGGCGGCAATCCAGTGGCTGCTGGCCCACGACGAAGTGGCCAGCGTCACGCCGACGTTCCGGACGACCGACGACATCGACGAGTGGGCAGGCGCCTCGGAGACGCCGCCGCTCTCCGACGCGGAGTTCGAGCGCGTGCAGGCTCGCTACGAGGACAACTTCGGCATCGACCGCGACGACGGGATGGACGCGCTTCGCTCCTCCGTCGGTGGCACGGACCTGGAAGGCACCGGCATGAAGTCGGCGGGCGATTGACCGCACGAGGCGGACGCTTCCGAGCGCGATGTCGCGAGTGACCGTCGATCGACCGTCGAAGGCGGACGACTGACTGGCCCGGATTTCGCCTGGAGGACGCCGGAACCCCTCCGTTTCCCGTCGAATCCCTTCGCCAGCTGTCGATTTCTCCGTCCGTCCTTCGACTTTCGCTCCGGGGTCAGACGGCCGTCAGACGCGAGACGGCGGCCGGTTCGAGTCGAACTGAGGGGGTTCGACGCCGGCCACCGACCCCGATATATCTCTTTTCCGAGAAGTGCCTCGCCACGTGACTCGATCCCAACCCGATCGCTTCGGCTCGAAACTAGTTACTGTCTTGCGATTGGTACCGGCTACCACGACAGATCCGATCCGGCGTCAGACACCTCTCACGACGCTGAGGTCACGCCGACGAACTCGAACCGGGCGCCCCCCTCGTCACCCTCGGTCACGCGAACCGACCAGCCGTGAGCCTCGGCGATTCGCTCCACGATGGCGAGGCCGAGGCCGGTCCCGCCCTCCTCCGAGTTGGTGGTGTAGCCGGGTTCGAACACCTCCTCCCTGTCCGGCGCCGGGACGCCGGGGCCGTCGTCGGCGACGAAGAAGCCCGACGCGTCGTCGAGGGGGCCGACGACGACGGTTACGTCTTCGCCGGCGTGCTCGACAGCGTTGCGAAAGAGGTTCTCCAGGAGCTGGCTGAGGAGGCTCTCGTCGGCCTCGATTCGATCGATCTGCTGGACGGTCAGCGCCGCGTCAGCGGTGGCGACGTGCGACCAGGCGTCGCGGACGACCGTGGGGAGGTCCACCGCCGAGAGCCGTTCCACGTCGGTCTTGCGAGCGAGCACGAGCGCGTCCTCGATGATCGTGTTCATCCGTTCGAGCGAGGACCGGACGGCCGCGGCCTGCTCGCCGTCGCCGTCGAGCAGTTCGGCCCGACCGAGCGCGACGTTCAGCGGGTTTCGCAGGTCGTGGCTCAGCACGTCGGTCAGGAGCGTGAGCTGGTCGTTGCGTTCCTCGACGGCGAGTTCGGCCTCCCGGCGGTCGGTGATATCCGTGTGGACGACGAGCACCTGTCCATTCGATCCGTCGTCGAGACGACGCGCGCGCATCGTGAACCACCGCCGCTCGTCGGGGCTGTGACAGGGATACTCGAACTGGAACGACTCCCGTTCGCCCTCGATAATCGACCGGATTCCCCTGGCCGCCTCTGTGGCGCTCCCGTCGCCGGCGGCCGCGTCACAGGCGTCGAGGTAGTTCTCGCCGACCATATCCGGGTGAATCGCGACACCGTTGTCCACAGCGTACCCCTTCCAGCAGCCATTCGTGTCCAGAATGACGCCGTCGCGGTCGACGACGGCTACCTGGCTGGGGAAAGCCTCGAACGCGTGCGATCGGAGTTCCCCCCGGTCGACGCACTGTGGGTGGTCAGTCATACTGGTACCACGTTTGTCCGCAGACGTATAAACGGACGCCGCCGAGTATCGACCGCGAGAATTACTCGTTCAGCAGGCCGTCCTGTTCGACGCGCATCACGGCCTCGCCGTCGGGAAGGTTCGGCGCGTCGACGAGCTTGACGATCCGCTTCGTCCCCTTGGACTTGCGGAGGTAGATGCGGAACGTCGACGTGTGCCCCAGGATGTTCCCACCGATGGGCTGTGTCGGGTCGCCGAAGAAGGAATCGGGGTTCGAGGCGACCTGGTTGGTGACGAGGACCGCGGTGTTGTTCAGGTCGCCGACGCGCATCAGGTCGTGGAGGTGCTTGTTGAGCTTCTGCTGCCGGTCGGCGAGCTCGCCACGACCGACGTACTCGGCGCGGAAGTGGGCGGTCAGCGAGTCGACACAGAGCAGGCGAACGGGGAACTCCCCGTCCTGGCTCTCGCTGGCGATCTCCTGGGCCTTCTCGGCGAGCAGGATCTGGTGGTTGGAGTTGAACGCCTTCGCGACGTGGATCTTGTCCAGCACCGACTCGACGAGCGCTTCGAGGTTGCCCTCGTCGGTGGGGTCGGCCGTCTCGTCCTCGCCGACGATGCCGTGGAACTCCATCGTATCCGCGAGGACCTCGTCGTCGAGGCCGCGGACCATCTGGTCGATACGCTCCGGGCGGAAGGTGTCCTCGGAGTCGACGAAGATGGTCGAGCCCTCCAGACCGCCGTGTTCGGAGGGAAGCTGAACGGTGACGGAGAGCTGGTGAGTCACCTGGGACTTGCCGGCCCCGAACTCGCCGTACACCTCGGTGATCGACTGGGTCTCGACGCCGCCGCCCAGTAGCTCGTCGACCTCGTCGACGCCCCAGGTGAGCTTGCCGATCTGTTCACGGCGTTCCAGCACCGTCGCACCGGTCTCGAAGCCGCCGATGTCGGCGGCCTTCCGCGCGGCCTGAATGATATCGGCGGCCGAGGATTCGCCGACGTCGGCGGTGTTGGAGAGTTCGCCCGGACTGGCGACGGCGATGCCCTGGTAGTTGTCGAATCCGTTCTCCTTGAGCTTCTCCGCGGTCGCCGGTCCGACGCCCGGCAGGTCTTCGAGTTCTTCCTGTGCTGCCATGGATTTCCATTATGCGTGGGGGGATATAAACCCCCGTTAACAGGGGAGTGAAAGTGAAAATGGCCGACAGCGGAGTGGTGGGCTGTGAACGGATCCAGTGGTTTACCAGACGGGACGGCACCGAGCAGTCTCGGTCGGTGGCCGTGGCGAGGCTGTCGCTGACGGAGTGGCAGTCGTCGAAAATCAGGACGCGGAAATCGGATCAGGCGTTGGCGACGCGGCGGAGCACGTCGGGCGCGTCTTCGAGGGCGTCGTCCACCGCGTCTGCGTCCGGGCCGCCGCCCTGGGCGAAGTCGGCGGGGCCGCCACCGCCGCCGCCGACCATCCCCGCCAGTTCGCCGACGACCTGGCCGGCGTTGACGTCGACATCGTCCGGGACGGCGACGACGAACTGTGCCCCGTCGGCACCGGAGCCGAGCACGGCGATGTTGCCCTGTTCGGCAACGGCGTTGGCCTGGGCGCGGAGTTCGTCCATGTCGGCGTCGATGCGCTGGACGACCGCCGTCGCCTCGCCGACGTCGACCTCTTCGGCGTCGGCACCGCCCGAGGCGCGGGCCTCGGCGAGTTGCGATTTCAGTTCCTCTATCTCCTTGCCGCGGGCCTTCCACTCGGTGAAGAAGCGCTCTGCGGTCTCCGGGACGTCCTGGGGACTGACGTCGAGGATGTCGGCGGCCTCGGTCAGCGCGTTCTCGGTGCGCTGGGTCGCCTCGATGGCGGCGTCGCCCGCGGCGAACGTGAGCCGGATGACGCCGTCCTGGACGCGCTCGGTGCCCAGAACCTTGATCGCCCCGACGTCGCCGGTGCGGGCGACGTGGGTGCCGCCGCAGGCCTGGACGTCCTCGGCGACGTGGATCAGGCGAATCTGCTCGCCCGGCGGGATGCCGCCCTGGTAGAGGTCGAAGCCGTGTTCGGCCTCCGCATCGTGCCGGTCGGGCCACTCCTGGGTGACCGCCACGTTGTTCCGGACGATCTCGTTGGCGAGGTCCTCGATGGCCTCGACCTGCTCGCGCGAGATGGACTCGTAGTGACTGACGTCGATGCGGGAACTGTCGATGCCTTTCTGGGCACCGGCCTGCCGGATGTGGTCGCCCAGCACCTGCCGGGCGGCGTGGACGACGAGGTGGGTCGCGGTGTGGTGGCGCATCAGCTGGTGGCGCCGGGTCGCGTCGATCTGGCCGCGGACGAACTCGCCCTTGCCCGGGTCCTCGCTGGTCGTGTGGACGATGACGCCGTCGTGGAGCTGGACGGCGGTCACCTCGCCGGTGACGTCGTCGGTCGCCAGCGTCCCGTGGTCTGCGGGCTGCCCACCGCCTTCGGGGTAGAACATCGTCTGGTCCAGGACGACGTCGAAGCCGCCGTCCTCGCGGTCGAACACCTCCAGGACGACGGCCTCGAACTCCATGCGGTTCTGGTCCTCGTAGTAGAGTTGCTCGGTGTCGGGCAGCTCGGCGATGCGGTCGGCATAGGGGACGCCCGCCTCGTCCTCGAAGGCCTGGCCACCCTCGTGGCGACCGGCGACGAGCGCGTAGAAGTCGTCGGGAACCTCGACGTCGACGTCCTTCTCGGCGGCGATCTCCTCGACCATGTCCGGCTGGATGCCGTGGGAGTCGTACAGCTCGATGAGTTCGTCGACCGGGATGGCCTCTCCCGTCTCGGCGTACTCGTCGGCCAGTTGCCGGACGCGGCGGCCGCCCCGGTCCAGCGTCTCGCGGTACTTCTCGACCTCGGTCCGGACGACGTCGCGGATGTGGTCGCGGTTCTCGTAGCCCAGCCGCTCGGCCTGCATGTCGACGAGTTCGTCCAGCGGCGCGTCGACGCCGACGGTGTCACAGAGCCGTTTCGTCCGCCGGAGGACCATCCGGGCGAGGTAGCCCGTGCCGACGTTGGAGGGGACGATTTCGTCACCCAGCATGTACGCCAGCGTCCGGCAGTGGTCGGCGATGGCGTAGATGTCCTCCAGCGGCTCCATCAGGTCGAGCAGCTCTTCGGTCGAGACACCTACCTGGTCGGCGATAGTGTCCCGGGCGGCCTCGATGTCCTCGGCCTCGTCGATGTCCATGTGACCTGCCAGCTTGGCGGCGCGGTGGACGATCTCGGCCTCGTCGTCAGTCATCTCCACGCCGGCGTTGTCCTTCAGGAAGGCGATCATATCAGGGTAGATCGCCTCGTACACGGTTGGGGTCCCCTGGGACATCCACGTCCACCGTTCGAGCCCGTAGCCCGTGTCGACGACGTAGGTGTCCATGGGAGCGTACGTGTTGCCGTCCTTCAGTTCGTACTCGCCCTCGGGGTCCTGCTCCATCGACATGAAGACGAGCGTCGCCAGTTCGGCGCCCTCGTAGATGACTTCGAGGGCGGGACCGGCGTTGCCCCCGCCGACCCACGGGTCCTCGATGTAGACGAGTTCGTCCAGGTCCGCCCCCAGCGACTCGAACAGTTCGTCGCAGTAGCGGACGGTCTCCTCCTTCCAGTACACCTCGCCCTGGTAGGCGTACTGCTCGGGGTCCTCGATATCTTCGCGGGCGTTGAAGGCGTGGTGGGCCATCATCTCGAAGGCCATCGTGTGCCGGCCGGTCTTGCCCACGTTGTCGATGTCCTGCATCCGGATACAGGGCTGGCTGATGGTCAGCGGGTTGGCCGGCGGCGGCGTCGACCCGGAGGTGACCAGCGGCTGGAAGTCGTAGATCGACGCCTGTGTCAGCAGGGCGTCGTCGCGCCAGCGGTTGGCGGCGACGGGGTAGGGGTCGATGCGTTCGTGGCCGTGCTCTTCGAAGAAAGAGAGGAAAGCCTCGCGCATCTCTTCCAGGGTGTACGCCTCGTCGAAACCGGGGTCGTCGATGAACCCGTACTCCGCACACGGCGGTTCGCCGCAGGTCTCCCGGGACTCGTCCCGGGTCCAGAAGTGGGCCCCGCACTCGGAACACTCCCGGCGGACGAACCCCTCCTCCTCGAAGTACTCTAGTCGGTATTCGTCGGCGAGATCGCTCATTGCGGTATCTTTGGCCCACCAGCGCCTAAAACTGTTCCGAAGGGGTAGCCAGAACGAGAAATTCGCCGGAGGGGACCGGGACGATACGTTCCGAGCGCCAGCGAGGCCAACATCGCCTCTAACTGGACGCGCTCGTTGGCGCCCTGGGTGATACGGTAGTCCAGTCCGCCGGCGCTGTCGCCCTGGTCGCGACGGGCGCCCTGCTCGACTGCGACGAACTCCATACTGGGGATTCGGACTTCGAGGCAGTCGACGAAGTAGCCACCGTGGTTCACTGAACGGACGGCGTTACTTCCCGAGCGCCAGCGAGGCCAGCATCGCCTCTAGCTGCACCCGTTCGTTGGCGCCCTGCGTGATGCGGTAGTCCGTCTCGCCGACGCGGTCGAGCACGCGGACGGCCTGTTCGTCGTCGAGGCCGAACTCCCACACCGAGCGGTGGATCTGGTTGATGACGTCGCCGCCGGCGATGCCCTCGTCGGTGAGCAGTTCGTCGAGCTTGGACCGCGAGGCGGTGAAGTCGCCACCCAGCGCGGACTCGACCATGGTCTGTATCTCCTCGGGCCGGGCCGTCGAGGTTATCTCGAAGACCGCTTCCTCGTCGACGACGCTCCCCGTTATCGAGGCCGCCTGGAGCCCGTTGATGGCCTTGCGCATGTCGCCGTCGGCGGCGTAGACGAGCGCGTCGACGCCGTCTTCGGTCAGTTCGATCCCCTCGACGCCGGCGATATGTCGAATCTCCTCCTCGACCGCTTCGTCGGAGAGCGGCGAGAAGCGGAACACGGCACACCGGGACTGGATCGGGTCGATGATCTGGCTGGAGTAGTTACACGAGAGGATGAAGCGGACGTTGTTGGAGAACTGCTCCATCGTCCGGCGCAGCGCTGACTGAGCGTCTGAGGTAAGCGCGTCGGCCTCGTCCAGGAAGATGATGCGGTAGTCGACGCCGCCGAAACTCGTGCGCGCGAAGCTCTTGATCCGGTCCCGGACCACGTCGATCCCCCGCTCGTCCGAGGCGTTGAGTTCGAGGAAGTGCTCCTGCCAGTCCTCGCCGTACAGTTCGTGGGCGATGGTGACGGCGCTCGTCGTCTTGCCCGTCCCCGCTGGCCCCGAGAACAGCATGTGGCTCAGTTCGTTGCGTGAGACGTAGCTTCGCAGGCGCTCGACGATGTCCTCGTGGCCGACGATGTCGTCGAACGACGTCGGGCGGTACTTTTCGATCCAGACTTCCTCCCGCCCGACCGATTCGGCTTCGGCCTCGCTCATGGGCGAAGGGTGGGTGTGGGTGGGCATAAAGGATGCGAGGTAGGTTGGTGCGAGCGCAGCGAGCACCAACGAAATGGCGAGCGGGAGCGCCAGCGACACGCGAGCCGAGGTAGGCTGGTCGGGAGCGAAGCGAGCGACCAGCTATACAGCGAACGGGGAACGGAGTGACCCGTGAGCCGGGGTAGGTTGGTGTGAGCGCAGCGAGGACCAACTAAATGACGAGCGGGGAACGGAGTGACCCGCGAGGTAGGCTGGTCGGGAGCGACGGGAGGCGTGAACGGAGTGAGCGCATCCGAACGCGCGAGCGGCGGGAGCAGCGAGGACCAGCGAAATGGCGACTAGGTGCGTAGCGGGCCCGGCCAGCATCTCTGGGTGCCATCGATGTCACTCAGATACTCAAACGAAGGGCGGTTGTGAAATTGTCGCTGTTTTAACTCCGTTTCACGGGTACTCCCCGGTTGAGCACAAACTAATGACCAGCACTGACGAGCAGTTCGACGCGATGGCGAGTAGTCAACGTCGCCAGTTGTTGGTTCAGTTGCTCGTCGACGGTCCGCAATCGGTCCCGTCTCTCTCAAGTGCGTCAAGCGACCTCTTGCATGCACACCCGAAGGTTCTCCAGAAGTACCTCTCCGGCTCGGAGGAGGTCGCAAGCGCGAACAAGGCGGATATTCGCACCTACCACGTTCACCTGCCGATGCTGGCCGAGTACGAGTACATCGAGTGGAATCGAGACGCCCATTTCGTGACCAGAGGGGCCAATTTCGACGACGTGAGGCCGTTGCTCGAACTCCTGGACGACCAGCGAAACGGACGCGCTGCCAGAGATGCGCCGCTGTCCGTCCGGAAGTGAGGGCATCGGGGAGAAGTCGAGCTGGGCAGCTCCGGAAAAAGGGAGCGGTTAGTCGTCCGCTGGTGCCGGTTCCTGTCCCTTGATGTACTCGACGATTTCGTCTGTCTCCGTAACGAACTCGTCGTGATCCACCTCGTTGCCGTGGAGCATCGTCGAGAAGTACGACGTCGACCCGGCTACGTTCACCGCCTCTCGCAACTCGTCGTCACTCACGTCTGCCAGCCGTGCTTCTTCCTTGTGGAAGTAGGTGCAGTAGGGACATTTCAGCACAGCTGCTGCTCCCAGACCGATGAGCGCTTTCTCCCGGCCAGAGAGTTCTGTTTCGCCGAGAACGAGGTCCCGAAAGATCCCCCAGGTGTGGTCGCTGGCTGGCTCTGCACCGATGTCCATCCAGTCGGGGACCTGGCCCAGATACTCCTCCATTTCCTGCCGTGTTTGGTCTGATGCCATGGTTGGCTCCGCCTCTCAGCGCGGCACTCGCTCCTCGCATCATCTGTGAGAGGCAATTCAATACGTTGTCAGGATACCTACAAAGCCCTATTCCGAAGACAGTGGTCACTCCGTGGTGCTTGGTCACGAGGTGCATAGGATTCCGTCCCTGATCAGACCCGTGGTTCGTGCCCGTTCGTCGTGCAACGGGCCACGAGCCAGGACTGACAGCTGGATTCTGCTCGTCAGATCGGCTCTTCACACGTGCTGTGCTGCCTATCTGGGGCTTTTCGCTGTCGATAGAAGTACCACCGCTGGTCACGGTCAATCCACCCGTCCGCGTCGAACAACGCTTAATCGCCCGGCGCCCCTCGCCGATCGTATATGGAGGTCGCCATCCTCACCGTCGGCGACGAGATCCTCTCGGGGGACACCGAGAACACCAACGCGACGTGGTTGGCCCGGCAGTTGCGGGACCGCGGCGCATCGGCTCGACGCATCCTCACCGTTCCCGACGATAGAGGCGTCATCGCCGACTACGTCCGGGAGTGGAGCGAGGCGTTCGACGCCGTCGTCGTCACCGGTGGCCTCGGCGGGACACCGGACGACGTCACGGCCGAGGCCGTCGCCGACGCGCTGGACCGGGACCTCGTCGTCCAGGACGACGTGCGCGAGACCGTCGCCGAGAAGGCCCGACAGTTCCGGGAGGACAACCCCGACCTGGCCGAGGGATACGACTTCGACATCGACCTCGACACGCAGGCGGCCCTGCCCGACGGCGCCGAGCCGCTGATCACAGACGCCAGTTTCGCGCCGGGGTGTGCCGTTGAGAACGTCTTCGTCTTCCCCGGCTTCCCCGAGGAGCTAAAGGCCATGTTCGCGCTGGTGGCCGAGGACTTCGGCGGCGACGCCGTCTCGGAGACGCTCACGACGCCGGCGCCGGAGGGCGCGCTGTACGCGGCGCTCGAAGACATCCGTGGAAAGTTCGATGTGACGGTGGGAAGCTATCCCGTAAAGGGGCGGGACCCGGGGCGAGTGAAGGTGACCGGTACTGACGCCGAAGCGGTCGAGGCCGCCGTTGCGTGGCTCCGGGAAGAGATCGAAGTGGTTGGCGAATAGGGAACCACCGGCGGTCGAACGCAGTCGATCCGGGGGTCGATTCAGACGATGCCGAGCGACACCAGTCCGAGCGTCGCCGCGGCGAGCACGGACTCGAAGACGACCGTGCCTGCGGCAGAGAGGACGGCGAACCGGCGCGTGCGCATCTCGGCGACGCCGGCGGGCACCGTCAGCATGCCGCGCGTGAACGGCAGGAAGTTGCTCACCGGGACGACGACCGGGCCCCAGCGGTCGAACCACGCGTCGAAGCGGTCGAGTTTCCCCTCGCTCACCCGGAACCAGGGCTTCTGGAGGAGCCACTCGCGCCCGCCGCGTTTGGCCAGCAGGAAGAGCGCCGTCTGGCCGACGGTCGCGCCGACGACGGCGACGACGAGGATGGCGCCGACCATACCGTAGTCGTAGGTGCCGGGTCCGGCCTGGGCCAGGACGCCGACGCTGATGGGGACGACGAGTTCGCTCGGCGCGAAGTAGAGCAACATTGCCCCCTCCAGGACGAAGATGAAGAAGAGGGCGGCGAGTCCGTAGCGGTCGACGAGGGTGCGGGCGTACTCGGTGTCGCCGAACACCCACAGCGCGATGCCGGCGACGCCGAGCAACGCGAACGTGGTGGCGATGACGAGTAGCCCGTAGTCCTCGGCGAAGACGCGGAGCCGCGAGCGCGAGGACTGCGTGGAGGCCATTACTCGTTCGTGACAGCCGTCCCGTGCAAATGTCTTCTGTTCGAAACCAGCGAGGCAGTAAGGCTTTCACCGCCCATACGCTACCCGCGAGCATGAACCCCACTCGCCGACCCCGTCGTCTGCGGGCCGACGGCGTCCGTTCGCTCGTCCGCGAGACGGACCTGTCGGCGTCGGACCTCATCGCGCCGGTGTTCGTCGACGCCACGACGGACGAGCGGGCCCCCATCGAGTCGATGCCGGGCCACGAGCGCGTGCCGGTCGCCGAGGCGGTCCCCCGCGTCGAGGAAGTCCTGGAGACGGGGGTCGAGGCCGTGATGGTGTTCGGCATCCCCGAGTCCAAGGACGACCGGGGCACCCGGGCCTGGGCCGAGGACGGCGTCGTCCAGGAGGCGGTCCGGCGAATCACCGCCGAGACCGATGCGTACGTCATCACCGACGTCTGCCTCTGCGAGTACACCGACCACGGCCACTGTGGCCTGGTGGAGGAGAACGCGGCCGAGGACCCCACGCTCACCGTCCGCAACGACGAGACGCTCGACCTGCTCGCGAAGACGGCACTATCTCACGCACAGGCGGGCGCGGACATGGTCGCTCCCTCCGCCGCGATGGACGGGATGGTCGGCACCATCCGCGAGGCGCTCGACGACGCCGACTACGACGAGGTGCCTATCATGAGCTACGCGGCGAAGTTCGCCTCGGCGTTCTACGGCCCGTTCCGCGACGCCGCCGACGGCGCCCCGGCGTTCGGCGACCGGCGGCACTACCAGATGGACCCCGCGAACGGCCGCGAGGCGATGCGGGAGGTGGCCCTCGACGTCGAGGAAGGCGCCGACGTCCTGATGGTCAAGCCCGCCCTGCCCTACCTCGACGTGGTCAGCGCGGTCCGCCGCGAGTACGACCATCCAGTCGCCGCCTACAACGTCAGCGGCGAGTACGCCATGCTCCACGCCGCCGCCGAGCAGGGGTGGCTCGACCTGGAGGAAGTCGCCTCCGAGTCGCTGCTGTCGATCAAACGCGCCGGCGCGGACCTGATTCTCACCTACTTCGCCGAGGACCTGGCCGACCGGTTGTAGGCCGTTCGCCCGTGAACCGGCCTAGGGCCGTCGACGTCGAACTCGACGAACATGCCGTGCTGGCCGACCGGCCACGTCCAGTCGGCGGGCGTCCGAGATGGAGGGTGCGCGCGAGGATTTCGGGCCACATTCGGAGGTTTTTGCGCTTTTCCGGTGGACGAACGTCACAATCGGTGCCTGTGGGTCATCTCCTTTCTGGACGGCCAACCACCTTATATACATAATATTATCCCCCAATCTGGACGCCTGTCTATTAATTTGGCTCTTCTTCTGGATATAATCAAGCTAACCCTTATGTAGTGTGATTCCCACCCCTCCTCCGTGAACTGCATGACAAAGTCGGGCGTTTGCGAGAGAATATTGGACGTTCAATCACGATAAGCTGCCAAAATCACCAAGGTAACCATCACAATGTCATTCGCACCACTGCAAATCGATCCAGCGGTACTCGCCGAAGGTATCAACCTCATGTGGGTACTCGTCGTAACGTTCCTGATCTTCTTCATGCACGCCGGCTTCGCCATGCTCGAGGCGGGGCAGGTGCGCTCGAAGAACGTGGCGAACCAGCTGACGAAGAACCTCCTGACCTGGTCGGTCGGGGTCGTGCTCTTCTTCCTCGTCGGCAGCGGGGTCTCGAGCCTCGTCGGGGGCTCGGGCTTTGCGAGCGCCGCCACCGTCGGCAGTTCAGGTGACTGGGTCGGCTGGCTGTTCGGCGCGGTGTTCGCCATGACCGCGGCGACCATCGTCTCCGGCGCCGTCGCCGGCCGCGCGAAACTTCGCGCGTACGTGGCCTACACCATCCTGCTCGCCGCAGTCATCTACCCCGTCGTCACCGGGCTGACCTGGGGCGGCGGCTTCATCGCCTCGCTGGGCTACCAGGACTTCGCCGGCGGGATGATCGTCCACGGGATGGGCGGCATCGCCGGCCTCACCGCGGCCTGGGTCCTGGGCCCACGCATCGGTCGGTACAACGACGACGGCTCCGCGAACGTCATCCCCGGCCACTCGCTGACCTTCGCCGTGCTCGGCACCCTGATCCTGGCGTTCGGCTGGTACGGCTTCAACGTCGGCACGGCCGCGACCGTCTTCGCCGTCGAGGACGGCGCCCTCACCCTGGGCGCGTTCAGCTACGTCGGTCGCGTCGCCATGACGACGACCATCGCCATGGCCTGCGGTGCCATCGGCGCGAGCGCGGTCTCGCTGCTCAAGACCGGGAAGGTCGACACGCTGTACGTCGCCAACGGCCTGCTCGCTGGCCTCGTCGGCATCACCGCCATCCCGGACACCACCACCTGGTGGGGCGCGTTCGTGGTCGGCGGCATCGCCGGCGCCCAGCTCCCCATCGTCTTCGGCTTCGTCGAGAAGCGCCTGAAGATCGACGACGTCTGCGCCGTCTTCCCGGTCCACGGGAGCGCGGGCGTCATCGGCACCCTGCTGTTCCCCTTCGTGGCCACGTCGAGCGCCCTCGAAGGGACCACGATGATCAGCGCGTTCATCGACCAGGTCGTCTTCGTCGTCATCGTCGGCGGCTGGACGATCGCCGCGACCGCCGTGGTGTTCGGCATCCTCAAGGCCATGGGACAGGCGCGCGTCACGCCGGAACACGAGCGCGACGGCCTCGACATCAGCGAACACGGCGTCGACACCTACCCCGAGTTCGGGGCGGACGACGGCATCGCGACGGACGGCGGTCTGGTGAGCGAAGCGAACCAGGCCTCGTCAGAGCTGCGCTCTGACGGCGGGAGCATCGTACGGACGGACGGCAGCGTTGCGGACTCCGAGGTGACCGACAATGAGTGAAACCGACACCGAACCCGAGACAGACACCGAACCCGAAGCAGACACCGACATCAAGATGATCACGGCGATCGTCCGCCCCGACAAGCTGGCGGACGTCAAGGAAGCGCTGACCGACGTCGGCGCCCCGTCGCTGACCGTCACGAACGTCTCCGGCCGCGGCTCCCAGCCCGCAAAGAAGGGCCAGTGGCGTGGCGAGGAGTACGTCGTCGACCTCCACCAGAAGGTGAAGATCGAGTGCGTCGTCGCCGACATCCCCGCCGACGACGTGGTCGACGCCGTCCGCGAGGCCGCCCACACGGGCGAGCCCGGCGACGGCAAGATCTTCGTCCTCCCGGTCTCGGACGCCGTCCAGGTCCGCACCGGTAACAGCGGCCCCGACGCCGTCTAAGCGAATGGAGGTCGACGACACCGACCGGCAACTGCTCGCGGCCCTGGCCGAGGACGGCCGGGCGACGACGAACGATCTCTCGGCCACGACGGGCATCTCTCCGCCCGTCGTCGAACAGCGGGTCACCGGGCTCGAGAAGCGCGACGCCATCACGGGCTACGAGGCCCGCGTCGACTACGGCGAACTCGGGTTCGACGTCACCGCGATCGTCCAGCTGACCGCCGCCGACGCCAGGCGGGCCGAGGTCCTGGACGAGTTGCGAGCGGCAGACCAGTACGTCACCGTCTACGAGGTGACCGGCGAGTACGACGTCGTCGCCGTCGGTCGGTTCCGCGACACCGCCGAACTGAACGAACGCGTCGGCGAACTCGTCACCACCGAGGGCGTCGCCGAGGTGACCACCGCGGTCGTCCTCGACACCGTCGCCGACGACTCACTGTCGCCGCTCCGCGGCGACTAACCGACTCTCATTTTCGCAGTCCTCGACGCCGACAGCAACGGTGTTCGATGCGTGTCGTGAGCGTCTCAGACGATGGCTCGTATCCCCGTCTCTCGATTCCGTCGTACCGATGAGTAGAGTGAGTGTAGGTACCGGTTGGTGGTGTTTGGGGAAACGTGACTGGCGTGACCGCAAACACCTCGAAAGCCCTCGGTCCGCTCGCGCGTTCTGTGCGGCATATCCTTGCTCCTCCGTCGCTCGGATAGGGGCCGCGCAGAACGCGCCACCGGCCCTCGCCCTTTCATTCCACCAGGAGAGCAAGCTCTCCTGAGCTGCTCGAAAATCGGAGATTTTCGGCATGACGAGACGGCTTCGCCGTCTCGAACCACCTCGCTCGCTTCGCTCACGAGGACTCCAGGACTGCGTTGCTCGTGCGATGAAACGCGCTCGCGGTTGACTCCACCATTCCTCCCCGGATTCGGCGCGTCCGCGCCGAATCACGCGTCCTGACCACTCTGCAACCGCCCGGCCGGGAGGCCGTCTCGTCGGCCGACCAGGGGAAGGGCAGGGCTGCGGTGCTGTGCCGTCCCTGGAGGAATGAAAGGGCGAGGTGCGGTCGGGGAAGCCGGGACCCCTTAGCACCGCAACGAAGTGAGGAGCGCAAGGTGGTCCCCGTGACCCGAGCGCACCGAGGGCTTTCGACACGTTGTTGGATCCGGTGCCGTCTCCAGAGAGCCCGCCGAGGGCTTTCTGGTTGTTAGCGGTCTTGTTTCTTCCAGCACCAAATCCACAGAACCACCTGCTTACTACACACACCTACTCAACAGCCGGGTCACCGACTGACACAGCGAAACCAATCCCCCCGAGAATCGGTTCGCACACCCGCACAGCGAGAAGTGACACGAATCACACGACGACCAGGGGACGATGCCCGGAACCGGAGCTGCCGGTGGCGTTAAGCCCCTCGATACGGTCGATGGCGTATGGGTCTCGAAGTCGACGTCCGGAAACTCGACCTCTTCAACACGATGGCGAAGGAGGGGTCGAGCACGGTCGCCGACCACCTCGAACAGCTGACCGGCGTGCCGGCCGCCGTCCGCACCTCCCAGATCAACTTTCTCGATATCGGCGACGTGAAGACTCACATGGGCGACGAGAAACGCGTCGGCATCTACGTCGAACTGACCGAGGCGCCCGGCGGCTACGTCCTGTTCGTCCTCGACCCGTCCGACGCCAAGCACCTGGTGGGACAGATGATGGGCGGCGTGGGCGGTTCGGATGGTGGCGGTTTTTCCCAGATGGAACGCAGCGGGCTCCAGGAGATCGGCAACATCCTCACCTCCGGGTTCATCGACGGCTGGGCGAACGTGCTCGACACGACCATCGACATGGGCACGCCGCAGCTCCTCTACGACCGCACGTCCGCTATCGTCGACGACATGGGCGGGTGGCCAGAGTCGGACCTGGTGTTCGTCATCGATTCGCACATAGTTTCGGAGGATACGGACATCGACCTCACCGTCTACACCTTCCCCGAACTCCAGGCGCTGGTCGACCTCATCCAGGCCATCGACCTCGACACGGACGTCGCGGCGGACACCACCGCTGGAGACGTCTGGTGACTGCACAGTGACCGCACAGCCGTGAGATCGAAACAGTTCCTGCAGCGTCACCAGGTCGCGGTGTACGCCATTGCGGTACTGGCCGCCATCGCCATTGGCGTCGGCCGCCCCAGTACGGCCCGGTCCGTGGAACCCCTCATCAACCCCGTGCTGGCGGTCCTGCTGTACGTCACCTTCCTGGAGGTGCCGTTCGTCCGGATCCGGGCGGCGTTCCGGAACCGGCGGTTCATGGCGGCCGCGCTCGCGATGAACTTCGCCGTCGTCCCCGTCGTCGTGTGGGTGCTCAGCCGCTTCCTCCCGCCGGATCCGGTGATCCTCGTCGGTGCGCTCATGGTACTGTTGACCCCGTGTATCGACTACGTCATCGCCTTCACCGACATCGCTGGGGGCGACGCCGAACAGGTGACCGCCGCGACGCCGGCGCTGATGCTGGTCCAGTTGCTCCTGTTGCCCGTATACCTCTGGCTGTTCGTGGGCCCGGCCGTCGCCGGCGCCATCGATGCCGGCCCCTTCCTCGAAGCCTTCCTCGTGATCATCGCCGCCCCGCTCGCGCTCGCCTGGCTCACCGAGGCCTGGGCGGAGCGCTCGCCCCGCGGAGAGCGGTGGCAGTCGGCGATGGGGTGGCTGCCGGTGCCGATGATGGGCGCCACGCTCCTGGTGGTTATCGCCTCGCAACTGCCCCGCGTGCAGGACTCCTTCGGACAAATCGCGGCCGTCGTCCCGGTGTACGTCGCCTTCCTCGTCGTCATGCCACTCCTGGGGCGTCTGGCGGCCGGTGCCCTCGGGATGGACGTCGGCGAGAGCCGGGCGCTCGTGTTCACCTCGGTCACCCGGAACTCGCTGGTCGTCCTGCCGCTGGCGCTCGCGCTGCCGGCGGGCTACGGCCTCGCGCCGGCCGTCGTCGTCACCCAGACGCTCGTCGAACTCTCCGGGATGGTCGTCCTCACGCGCGTCGTCCCGGCGTGGCTCGTCCCGGACCGGGCCGACTCGTCCCCGCCAGCGTCGTCGTGACGCGAGGGAATCGACGGCGAGTGGCCCGCAATCCCGCTGAGACGGACCCACAGCCATTTGCCCCCTGCACGAGGGACTGACAGTATGGTTCCCTCCGTCCGCGCCCTCCTCGTCGGCCCGCCCGAACACCGGCTCCAGCGCCGGCTGAACCTCCTGCTCGCCGGTGGTCTCTTCGTGGCAACGTTCCTCGCGTACGCGACTGGGCTGTTCGCGGTCAGCGGTGGCGTCGTCTTCCTCGCTGGCGACGCGGCGCTCATCGGCGTCCTCGGTGCAGGCCTCCTCGGATACCAGCGGAGCGGGCTCGTCTTCGGCTGGCTCGCGGTCTACGCGCCGCTGCTCGGTGCCAGCGCCGACCACTCCCTCCTCGGCCTCTCGGGCCGCTCGGCGGTCGACCGGCTCGCGGCGTTCCTCTCGCCCGACGGGCTGGTGTTCCTCGGCGTCGAAGCGGTCGTGATCGGAACTATCGCCTGGGCCGTCGGCGTCGCTACCCGGTTCGGCGTCGACGCCGTCCGTTCGAGCGCAGCGGCGCGAGGCGACGGCGCCTAAAACAGTAAACTCGGACTCGATTCGGAACGCTGCGGCTAATCGTCCGCCGAAATCGGCTGGCCCTGCGCGTCCGTCGGCGCCGGGCTATCCCCGTCGTCGAAGGGGTACCACGACTGCTTGGCGTCGGTAAGGGAGAGGTCCTCGTACCCCTCGACCTCCTCGGGTTCGGCGAGTTCGACGATGGTCTCGTGACCGGTGGCGTCGACCCATTCACGGAAGGTCTGTCCCTCTTCCCGGAGGGCGGCGTAGGCCTCGACGAGGTTGGCGATCATGCCGGGCACCTCGTCGGCGGGGACGCGCTGGCGGACCCAGTCGATGAAGGTCGGTTCCTCGCCGATGCCGCCGCCGACGCCGACGTCCATCGCCTCGACCATCTGGTCGTCCTTGCGGGCGCGCATCCCCTGGAGACCGATGTCGGCCGTCATCGCCTGGCCGCAGTCGGCCGTACAGCCCGAGTAGTGGATCTTGATCCGGTCGACGTCGTCGGGAACGTCGACGTGCTCGCCGAGCCAGCGAAGGAGACGCGCGGTCCGGGCCTTCGTCTCGGTCAGCGCGATGGAACAAAACTCCGTGCCGGTACAGGCCATCGCTCCCTGCTCGAAGGGGTTCGGCTCCGGCGTGTACGTCTCGAGCAGCGGCTCGTTGAGCAGGTGCTTTAGCTGGCCGTCGGGGACGTCCATGATCAGCGGGTTCTGCCGCCGGGTCAGCCGCACTTCGTCGGAGCCGTAGGCGTCAGCCAGGTCTGCCAGTTCGATGGCGTCCTCGGCGGGCATGCGTCCGACGGGCACCGAGAGCCCGACGTAGTTCCGGTCGTTTTGCTGGTCGTAGACGCCGACGTGGTCGTGGGCGCCGCGATCGGCGGGCCTGCCGGCGTTGTACGTGTACTCGCCGCGGAAGTTCGTCCCGGCGCGGGCGGGCTCGAAGGAGAGCCGTTCGACCATCTCCTCGCGAATCTTCTCGGTCCCCCAGTCGTCGACGAAGAAGCGAGCGCGGTTCTTCGAGCGGTTCTGGCGGTCCCCTTCCTCGTGGTACAGTTCAACGAAGGTCCGGACCGTCTCGTAGGCCTGGTCGCGGCGGACGAACATGTCCAGCGAGCGGGCGGGGCGCGGTTCGCGGCCGCCGAGGCCGCCGCCGACGCGGACGTTGAACCCCTTGACCTCCTCGCCGTCAACGAAGGTGTGGGCCGGTTCCAGCCCGATGTCGTTGATCGAGTCCTGGGCGCAGCCCTGGCGACAGCCCGACACGGAGATGTTGAACTTCCGCGGCATGTTACAGAGTGTGTCGTCGCCGCGGATCCCTGCCTGGATCTCGTCGAGCAGTTCGCGGCTCTCGACGTACTCCTCGGCCTTCCCGGCGACGGGACAGCCCGAGATGTTGCGCATCGTGTCGCCGCCGGCCGAACGCGAGGAGACGCCGACCGCTTCCAGTTTCTCCCAGATTTCGGGGATGTCCTCCAGCTTGAGCCAGTGGAGCTGGATGGATTGGCGCGTCGTGAAGTCGACCCAGCCGTTGCCGAACTCGGGGTTCTCGACCGGTCCCTTCGCGTAGTCGCGGGCCACCTCGCCGATGGCCCGGAGCTGGCCGGGTTCGAGCACGCCGCCGCAGTTGGTCAGGCGCATCATGAAGTAGCTCTCCTGGCCGCCGCGGTGGTGGAACACCCCCCAGAACTTGAACCGGGAGAACCACTCCTCGCGCTCCTCCTCGGGGATCGACTCCCAGCCCGTCTCGGCGAACTCCTCGAGTTTCTCGCGGACGTCGTCGCCGTACAGTTCACCTTTCCAGTCTTCCTTCTTGTGTGCCATGGCCGTGTTGTCTGTTGTAGATCGTCGCTATTTCCGCCTCAAATTCGCACGAACGTACTTTGTTCTACGGTTAGAATAGGTGGTCGCGTCGGCAATAAGGGTAATCGTCACACATTTCAAAAATTAACGTCTGGATCCGGACGAACGGTCGGAGTACAAGGACCTAGAACGCCTTATACTGACAGTCAATTTCCGATCCCACCAGTGACGGTCGCCAGATCGTCGCGCGAGTTGACGTTCGTAAAGGGCGACCGGTGCCGGGCCACGTCGTCGGCGTCGACGACGACGGGGTCGACGCGTGCGAGCACGTCGTACAGCCGCCGGGACCCAGTCGCGAGTGTCCGGTCGCAGGCGACCCGGCCGGCGTGACGGTCGTAGACCGCGTGGAGCGGGTGGAGACGTCCCTCGGCCCGCGGCACCGCCGCCGAGTCCACCGCCTCGAACAGGCGCTCGAACAGCGCCGGGTCGGCGCGGGGCATGTCGCAGGCGACGACGGCGACGGCGGTCCCGCTCGCGACCCGCAGTCCGGTTCGCATGCCGGCGACCGGTCCCTCGTCCGGGATGGGATCGACGGCCACACGACAGGGGATTCCGTCCAGCGCGTCGGCGACGGCCGTCCGCTGGTCGTCCCGGCAGTTCACGACGAGTTCGTCGGTCACCTCCCCGAGCCGGTCGGCGACGCGGCGTATCATCGGCCTCCCGTCCACTTCGGCGAGGGACTTGTCCGCCCCGCCGAAGCGCGTCGAGCGACCGCCGGCGAGGATCAGTCCCGAGCGCATCTCAGTCGCTTCTGGTCGTCGAGTCGCTCCCCGACGAGCCGACGAGCCAGCCGTCCGTCGTCGCACGCCGAGCGATCTGCGGGCGGTAGACCCAGGCATTCAGCAGGACGATGGGAATCATCGACGCGGCCACGATAGCGTAGCCGACGTGGAGATTCGGCAGCAGCGTCGACGAGTAGACGAGCGGGTAGACGATGCCGCCCACGGTGCCGACGCCGCCGACGACGCCGGCGACGGTACCGGAGCTATCGGGGAACATCGCCGGCACCTGGGCGAAGATGGCGCCCTCGGCGAAGGCACAGCCCATCCCGACCAGGAAGCCCGCACCGACCGCGATCAGAACCTCGCCGCTGAGGCCGGCGAACGTCATGCCGACCATCGTGAGGACGACGAAACACAGCGTGAGGAACGTCCACTGTTCGCGGTAGCGGCCCGTGAACCACGGGAGGATGTCGCGCTCGTTGCGGG
>Ga0075105_1000156_pt1 | contig 42575 bp, 43 predicted proteins | sample AntDeeMetag02WF5_FD_69800 | JGI IMG/M metagenome (GOLD analysis project Ga0075105, IMG submission 69800) | Saline lake microbial communities from Deep Lake, Antarctica - Antarctic Deep Lake Metagenome 02WF5 | ecosystem: Environmental > Aquatic > Non-marine Saline and Alkaline > Saline | place... | reverse complement strand
TCGGCCAGCCGACGGTCCTGGTGGGTCGTGGTCGAGGCCTGTTCGGTCTCCGTGTCGGTCTCGGTCTCGGTTTCGGGTGTCTGGGTACTCATGTTAGAACCCCGCGAGCGCGTTTGCGACACGGATTCCCTGTGCGATCAACAGCAGGCTGGCGACGCCGAGCACGACCTGGGCGGCGCGCTTGGCCGTCCCGTCGAGGCCCTGGTTGAGGAGGGCGTTGTAGACGCCGTTGACGCCGTGGAACGTCGCGGTCACGAGGAACAGCACCATCGTGAGGTAGTAGCCAACTTCCTCCATGCGCGCCTGACTGCCCAGGAACTCGATCTCGTAGGCGTGGTGGACGAAGTGTAGCAGGAAGAAGTGGAACGCGAGCACGACGACGAGGAACGCTGCCGTGACTCGCTGGAGCAGCCACGTCGTCGAGTTCGAGTCGAACGAGGAGTATCGCTTCGCCATCTCAGAACGCCCCCGAGACGAACGTCGGCACGCTCGCGACCACGATGATGCCGGTCAACACGAGCGACGCGTAGAAGCTCTTGTCCTGCGATTCCAGCCCGATTCCCAGGTCGACGAACAGCAGGCGGATGCCGTTGAGGATGTGGAAGACGGCGACCGCCAGCAGTCCGACCTCGAGGATGCGGACGAGCGCGAGGCTCTCCAGTCCGCCGAGCGTGCTGTTGTACGCCTCCGCGCCCTGAAGCGACGTGCTCAGGACGGGAATGTGCATGAACAGGTACCCGACGAGCACCCACCCCGTAAACTTGTGAAACACCCAGGCCCACATGCCGGCTTGGAAATCCCGCCACCGGCCGAAATCCTCGACGGGGCCTCGGTCGTACGACTCACTCATACATCGGATGATGTGAGCCCTCGGCACATAGAAGTTACTACACGCGCGTCGTCCGCTCCCCCGCAAACGACAGACGTCGGCAGTTCGCGCTGACCGCCGTTGCCCCGCTCGTGACGTTCACGACGGCCGTTCGGGCATCGTCCCGCTGCGCTCCCGGAGGTAGGCGCGCTGGGTCCGTTCGTCCAGTTCCACGAGGTGACAGATCGGGTTCCCCGGGTAGACCACTGGGTTCTCCAGCGCGCCGGCGAGAAGTCCAGTGAACGGCGCCGTGACGGTGACGACGTCCGTCTTGAACGGATTGGAGATGGTGCAGATGGTGGCGCCCTCCTCGACGAGTTCGCCGGACTCGTAGTGGTGGTCGACGAGGCCCCCGGCGTCCGCGCGAATCCACGTCTTCTGTTCGGCCGAGAAGACGGTGCGCCACCCCGGCCAGTTGACGGGTTCAGTTGGGTGGACAGCGTACTCCGCGAGGACGCTGGCGATGCCGTCGAGCGCCTGGTCTATGAGTCGGCGCTGAAAGCGGTGGGCCTCCCCCATCTCGACGGTGATGGTGGGAATGCCGCGCTCGGTGGCTTCGCGGCGGAGCGTCCCGTCGGCGCCGTCGCTGTCGATGATGACGTTCGTGCCAAAGGCCCGCGCGAGTCTGGGGACATCGTCGTCGCTCATGTCCGCTCGCACGTGAATCATGTTCGTTCGGCCCCGGGTGGACGTGTGGAAGTCGACGCCGAAGTCGCAGGGCTCGATGAAATTCCGGAAAACCTGGTCGGCCATGCGTTTCGAACTGGTCGAGTCCTCGTGGCCCGGGAACGACCGGTTGAGGTCTCGGTCGTACACCGGGAGATAGCGCTCCTGGGCGAGGAACCCGGGCACGTTCACGACCGGCATGCAGACGAGCGTGCCGTGGAGGTTGCTGTGGGGCCACTCGTGGGCCACCTCGCGGACTACCTCGACGCCATTGAGTTCGTCGCCGTGGATGGCCGCCGAGAGGAACACTGTGGGACCGGGTTCCTCGCCGTTGATGATGGAGACCGGGATGCGAACCGGGTCCCCCAGGTAGGTTTCGCTAATGCTGTACCTGATGTCCGCGCGCTCTCCGGGTGGGACTCGCCCGCCGTTGTACGTGAACGCCCCCGCTGTCATGGCCCCGGCTTGGTAGCGGACACGTAAAACAGGGCGGAACTACCGACAGAGCTATCGGCACCATTTTGGTCGCGTCGGTGCACGATACCGACAATGGATGATTCTGTCGCGGTCGGCGTACTCAGCCTCCACAACAGCAAGGAGACGAAGGCCATCGTGAACGCGGTGGACGCGCTCGGTCACACCGGCGTCTGGCTCCGCGAGCACAACCTCTGCGTGGACATCGCCGACAACGAGGTCGTACTGGACCCGGACGTCGACGTCGTGGCGAACCGCCTGCTAATGTCGAACACCGAACAGCCAGCGGAGCTGCTCGGTCTGGCGCTCTCGCTGAGCCGCCTGCGTCCGACACTGAACCGCCCGGAGAGCGTGCTCACGGCGTTCCACAAGTTCGCCACCGCGACGACGCTGGCGGAGACAGGCGTCCGACTCCCCGACGCGACGCTCGCACTCGACTCGGACCGACTGAACGCGGAGAAGGCGAAGTACGGCGACGAGGTCGTGTACAAGACCGCCATCGGGACCCACGGCGGCGGGACCTGGAAGATCGGCGCCGACGAGCAGGTGAACCCACGCGTCGGCGACCGCTACGCGTTCCTCCAGGAACTCGTCGAACGCGACTCCGACCGCCACCGCGACCTCCGCATTTACGTCGTCGACGACAAGATCATCGGGACGATGCGACGGTACGCCCCCGACAACGACTGGCGGACGAACGTCGCGCTGGGCGGGGACGTCGAGGGCGTTTCGGAGCTCCCGGAGGAGGCCGCGGAGATGGCCCTGAGCGCGACCGACACCATCGGACTCGACTACGCGGGCGTCGACCTCGTGGAGGGGACCGACGGCTGGCACCTCCTCGAGGTGAACCCGACGGCGGGGTTCAAGGGACTGTTCAAGGCGACCGGCATCAGCCCGGCGCCGCACATCGCCAAACTCGCCATCGAGACGGCGGGCGGCAGCGTCGACGACGACGAGGTCGAACGGCTAGCGAGGACGCTGGACGACTCCACACCGCCGGACGTGGACACCCGACGCGAGCAGCTCTCCGAGGAGGTCAACGTGATCGGGTACACGGAGGACGTCCTCGTCTCGGGGACGAGTGGCACCGAGCGCGTGGTCGCGAAGTCCGACACCGGCGCCTCCCGGACGAGCATCGACACCCGGCTGGCGGCCGAGATCGGCGCCGGACCCATCAAGTCGATGACGAAGGTGAAGTCGGGCAGCATGAAGTCCGGAAAGGCGCGTCCCGTCGTGGACATCGTCGTCGGCGTCGCCGGCGACCGGCACACGGTCGCGGCGTCCCTGGAGGACCGCGGCCACATGGAGTACCCCCTGTTGCTCGGCCGGGACATTCTCGAAAACTACCAGGTCGACGTTCGCCGCCAGAGCGGTGTCGACCGGGAGAGCAACGAGGAGTAAGGGAGCGAAACACACGACGAGAGAGGGGTCGAACGGCTCACTTACCGAAAGTAGGGGAACTACTGTTGTGACGGGCGTGAACACCGCGTCGCGAACCTGATTCATAACAAACTCTCTCGTCTCCGAAGGTCGGACACCGCTGCGAAGCGGTCTACTATGACTGACGACTCCCACCGCGAAACGACCGAACGGAATCGAACGACGGCGACCGACGGCGGCTCGCTGCTCACCCGGCGCCGGATGCTAGCGCTCGGCGGAACGACAGTCGGCGCGCTCGCGTTCGGCGGGGTGTCGTTCGCCGGCGCCCAGGAGGACGACGGAGACGACGACGGCGACGGCCAGTCCGCCCGGCAGTACCGCGTGACCGTCGCGAACCTCACGCCAGGCCAGCCGTTCACCCCGCCGCTCGTCGCACTCCACCGCCCGAGCGTCGAACTGTTCTCCGTCGGCGAGCCGGCGAGCGAGCCGATCCAGGCGCTCGCCGAGAACGGCAACCTGGAACCCCTCGTCGAACTCGCCGGGAGCACGAACAGTGTCAGGGCGGCGGCAGTCGGCGACGAGCCCCTGGTCCCCGAGGAGGACCCCGGCGACACGGACTTCCCCTACTACACCGAACTGGAGCTGTCGGCGGACGCGAGCGCGACACACCTCTCGTTCGTCAGCATGCTCGTCGCGACGAACGACGGCATCGTGGGACTCGACACTGTCGAACTCCCGGACGAACTCAACGCCTCAGACACGCACTACGCGAACGGTTACGACGTCGGAACCGAGGAGAACACGGAGTCGTTCGAGGACCTCGTCCCGGAGGCGAGTCTGCTCATCACCGGCGAAGAGTCCGACGGAACCAGCGAGAGCAACCCCGACCTCGCCGAAGACGGCGTCATCCGCCCGCACCCCGGCATCGAAGGCGGCGGCGACCTCGACCCGGCGGTGTACGACTGGCGGGAGCCAACAGCGCTGGTGCAGGTCGAACGCATCGAGACCGACGAGGGGGACGGCGACGGCGACGGTGGCGGTGGCGGAGGCGGAGGCGGAGGCGACGGAGACCTGCAGCGGGTGTTCGAGGCCGACCTCTCTGGCGACAACGAGGTCCCAGCCGTCGACACCGACGCGTCCGGCACCGCGAGGGTGGCAGTGAGCGAGGACGGAGACCAGATCTCCTACCGTTTCCAGGTCCAGAACCTCAGCAACCCGGTTGCCGCCCACATCCACTGCGGCGGCCCCGACGAGAACGGACCGGTCGGCATCACGCTGTACAACGACGGCGTGTTCACGCCCGGGATCGCGGCGCAACCCGACGAGGGCAACGAGTGTGACTGGGAGACCCTCGACGACGCTGTGGCTGCGATGCGCGACGGCGACACGTACGTCAACCTCCACACCGAGCAGAACCCGCAGGGAGAGATCCGGGGGCAGCTCGAGTGAATCGGTGACGTCGGCACTGTGCCCGGTCCCACTTCTTCGGTGTCCTACCCCTCGTAGGCCCGCCAGAGGTAGAGCGAAGCGTACGAACGTACGGGTCGCCAGCGCTCGGCGATGTCCCGCATCTCAGCTCTCGTCGTCTCCGCGCCGTAGAGCGCCTCCATCCCCTTCCTGATGCCCAGGTCGCCGACCGGAAACACGTCCTCGCGACCCAGCGCGAACATGAGGAACATGTCCGCTGTCCACGGGCCGACGCCGGCGATGGACGTGAGTTCGTCGTGGACCGCGTCGTCGGAGAGGTCGGCGAAGAACGCCCGGTCGTAGCCCCGTTCCCGGTACGCCGTGGCAACGTTCTGCACGTAGTCCGCCTTCGCCGCGGAGAGGCCGACGTCCTGGAGGGCGAGGGGGTCCGCCGCCGCGATCACCGCCGGCGTTACCTCGAAGCGGTCGAACAGTCGCTCCTCGATGGCGTCCGCCGACGCGATGGACACCTGCTGACGGAGGATGGAGGTAACGAGGCGCTGGAACGTGTCCTCGACCAGGTCGAGTTCGAGTTCCCCGTGTTCGGCGACGAGCGGGGCCATCTCCGGGTCCGCCCGGAGCAGGTCGTGTGGGTCGGTCATGTAGTCGGCCAGGGCTCCGGTCGCCCTACGTGTTTTGCTCCGCGAGGAGGAACCCCGCGAGCGCGCTGACCCCGCTGTAGGCGGCGGGCGAGACAGCGTTCACGAGGTACGCCCCAGCGAACCGGACCTGGAGCGCCTCGCCGAACGACGCGCCAGCAGCTTGGGCGGAGAGCAGCGGGTAGGTGGCGAAGACGGCAACGCCCGTCCCTACCCCGACGACCACTGCGAGCGCCGTCCCCCGGGACGTCGTTCCGGGAACGCCCATCCGTAGCGCGCCGTACAGTGGCAGACCGAGCAGCACACCGAGTCCCAGCAGAGTCGCGACAAGCGTCTGGAGGAGGAGTTCCGTGAGAGACGCTCCGAGGGCGGTACTGGTGGAGTCGAGCACGAACAGTCGGAGGACCGTGTGCGAGAACCCGACGACGAGTCCGAGGAGGGCCGCGCGACGTCTGGCGTCCATAGACCGGCGTTCTCGAGCGCCCGACAAGTGCGTTGTGTATCGTACTTGACCGTTCCATCCACCGCGCTCGGGCGTCGCTCATCGGTTCCGGGACGGCCCGCAACGCCGTCTCGTTCCCACGCGTGTAAACGCGTGAAACGTTGTCAGCCGGCGAGAGGGAAACCTTCAACCGGTATCCGGCAGCATCTACCTGTATGGACGTAGACGACATCGAGACCGTCGCGGTGCTCGGCGCAGGCAACATGGGCCACGGCATCGCAGAGGTCGCAGCGCTCGCAGGCTTCGACGTGCACCTCCGAGACATCAACGAGGAGTTCGTCCAGAACGGCTACGACCAGATCGAGTGGTCGCTCGGCAAACTCGCCGAGAAGGAACAGATCGGGGAGGAGGATGCCGACGCCGCGCTCGACCGCGTCACGGCCTACGTGGACTTCGAGGAGGCGGTCCAGGACGTCGACTTCGTCGTCGAGGCGGTGCCCGAGAAGATGGAGATCAAGCAGGACGTCTACGAGGAACTCGAGGAGTACGCCCCCGAGGACGCCGTCTTCGCGACGAACACGTCCAGTCTCTCCATCACCGACCTCTCGGAGTTCACCGAGCGCCCCGAGCGGTTCTGCGGAATGCACTTCTTCAACCCGCCAGTGCGGATGCAACTCGTCGAGGTCATCTCCGGCGAACACACCGACGGCGAGGTCCTGGACCTCACCGAGGACCTCGCGGAGGAGATGGGGAAGACGCCCGTTCGCGTGCGCAGAGACTCTCCTGGCTTCATCGTCAACCGGGTGCTCGTCCCGCTGCTGAACGAGGCCGCGTGGCTCGTCCACGAGGACGAGGCGACCATCGCGGAGGTAGACTCCACGACGAAGTACGACATCGGCCTCCCGATGGGCGCATTCGAACTCGCCGACCAGGTCGGCATCGACGTCTCCTACGACGTCCTCGACTACATGCAGGGCGTGCTCGGTGACGCCTACGAGCCGTGCCCCATGCTCGTCGAGAAGGTCGAAGCCGAGGAACTCGGGAAGAAGACCGGCAAGGGATTCTACGACTACGAGAACGGCGGCGCCGACGTGCCGACCGACGAGACACGCGACGACGTGGCTGACCGCCTCACCGCCGTGATGGCCAACGAGGTCGCCAAACTCGTCGGCAACGACGTCGCGGACCCGGCCGAAATCGACGAGGCCGTGATGCTCGGCGCGGGCTACCCCGAGGGCCCCGCGAAGATGGCCGACACCGCTGGCATCGAACACCTCTACGAGACGCTCGCCGACAAGTACGAGGCGAGCGGCGCGGCGCGGTACGAACCCGCCGCCGAACTCGAACGGATGGCCAGTGAGGGCGAGCAGTTCCACGGCGCCGCAGACACCGAAGACGGTGGGTACGCCGGCTTCGACAACGTCAGCGTCACGGTGGACGGCAACGTCGGCCACCTCGAGATCGACCGCCCGCACCGGATGAACACCATCAGCGGCGACCTCCTCGACGAACTCGGGGAGGCAATCGACGCGCTCGGCGAGGACGACGAGGTGCGCACGATTCTCCTCACGGGCGCCGGCGAGAAGGCGTTCTCCGCGGGCGCCGACGTGCAGTCGATGGCGGGCAGCGCCGACCCCATCGACGCCGTCGAACTCTCCCGGAAGGGGCAGCAGACGTTCGGCAAACTCGAGGAGTGTGACGTCCCGGTCGTCGCCGGCATCGACGGCTACTGCCTCGGCGGCGGCATGGAACTCGCGACGTGCGCGGACATGCGCGTCGCTTCCCAGCGCAGCGAACTCGGCCAGCCCGAACACAACCTCGGCCTGCTGCCGGGGTGGGGCGGCACCCAGCGACTCAAGCACATCGTCGGCGAGGGCCGCGCGAAGGAGATCATCTTCACCGCCGAGCGCTACGACCCCGAGACGATGGCGGAGTACGGCTTCGTCAACGAGGTCGTCGAGAACGACGAACTGGCGGACCGCGCGTGGGAACTCGCCCGCGACCTCGCCGCCGGCCCGCCCATCGCTCAGACGTACACGAAGCGCGCGATGCTGGCCGGCCGCGACTCGACGGACGCCGGCCTCGAGACCGAGGCGCAGGCGTTCGGCCAGCTGATGAACACCCAGGACCTGATGGAGGGCATCAGCGCGTTCTCCGCGGACCGCGACCCCGACTTCGAGGGTCACTGACGCGGCCACTGGAGAACGACACGTTTAAACTACTCTCACGGGTACGCTGGACTGTCGCTCGGTTGGTGTAGTCCGGCCAATCATGTTGGCCTTTCGAGCCGACGACCAGGGTTCAAATCCCTGACCGAGCACTTTTCGAACGAAGTGAGAAAATCGCGCAGCGAAGGGATTCGAAGTAGAGAAGTCGCAGCCGTGAGCGTAGCGAGCGGACCGTCTTCGCGTAGTTCAAATCCCTGACCGAGCACTTCTCTAAAACCGAACCGCGTAGCGACTTCTGGGCGGCTACGCACTCGTCTTTCGTAAGCGCCGAGGAGGTCCAAAACTCTCCCCGGGCATGGAACCACGCAGCTACGCCGACCGAACGTTTACCCCGGATGGCGCGCAATCCCGGACCCATGCAGGAGTTCCCGCCGATGCCGCCCGTCGAGTCCGCGCCAGCCTCCCTCTTCGACGGCGGCCACCTCTGGCTCCAGGAGTGGGTAGACGGTGCGCCGCTACGGTTCCGGCTGCTGGAATCCGGGCTGCTCCAGTTCGCCAGCGATGAGGAGAGTCTCGACCCGGAAGACGTGCCGCTGGGCTACCGGCGGGCGGTCCGACACGTCCGGGAAAACTTCGACCGTGACGTGCTCCGGAGCGCGCTCGACGACGTCGAGTCGGCGGTGTTCTTCGGCGTCGCGCCGCGCCGGCAGTCGGTCGACTACGACTGGTCGCGCACGCCGCCGTTCCTCGGTCTGGACGTCTGGACGGCCGACGGCGACCGCCTGCTGCCGCCGGACGCGGTCGAGGCGCTCTACGAGCGTCTCGGTCTACAGCCCGTGAACACCGTCCAGAAGGAACTTCGGGCGACGGATTTCGACCCCGGGGAGTACGAACTTCCGACGTCGAACTGGTACGACGGACCTGCGGCGGGCGTGCTGATTCGGAACAAGACCGGTGACCGCGCGAGGCTCGCGGGTCCCGCGCTCGGCGAGCTCCCGGAGCCGTTCGACGGCGACGCAGCGGCCGCAGCCGAGCAGTTCGTCACGGACGAGCGCGTCGATTCCGCGGCCGAGGTGTTACAGTCCGAGGGACAGCAGGCCGACGTGGACGCGGTGGTCGAACGAGTGGTCGAGGGAGTCGCTCGCGAGGAGTACGCTCGGCTGTTCGGGGAGGACGCGTCCGTCGACCCCGACGCGTTCAGGTCGGCGGTCGCGGCGCGGGCGAGCCGGGTGCTCGGGTGAGCTGGAATCCGTGTGCTGATACGGTCCCCCGGCGTAGGCCGCGGCGATGAGCCGCCGGTTCCGCTGGACCCGACCGCTACCCGACGGCGACGCGGTGACGGTTACGCGCGTCGTCGGCGACCACGAGGAGGGCGCGGACGGTCGACAGCGTCGCTACACGCTGGAGTTCCCGCCCGGGAGCGACGCGTCCGTCGAACCCACCGACGAGGTCCGTGCTCGAGTAGAAGACGGTACACACTGGGTGACCGTCGACGACGGTGCTGGCCTGACTCGCGTTCGACTCCGGGTCAGCGACGCGACGTCCGCCGTTCGGCTCCCGTCCCCCTCGTTCGACGAGCGCTGCACGGCCGCCATCGACGGGAACGAGGCGGCGGCCCGCGACCTGCTCGGTACTGTCGCGGGACCGGTCGCGCTGGCGTTCGCGTGCGGCGAGTTCCTCGACCCGGCAGCGCTCGCAGCGCTCCTGGACACGGTCACGAGCGCGGACAGTGGCGCCTCCGACGAAATCCACGCTGCCCGGTACGACGTCCTCCGGGCAGCGATTACGACGCCTGCGGGACCGACTGTCGACAGACGCGAAGCGTTCGAGACGCTGGCCGAAGGGCTGGACGCGGCACCCGCTATCGGCGACGTGGACGCGGTGGACGCACTCGCCGACGCACTGTTCGTCGCCTGCGACTCGCCGGGGGAAGCTCGCGCACTCCTCGATTCGCTCGGCTACGACCTGCGCGACCTGGAATCGAGCGGTGACGGTCGCTTCCTCGCGTACTACCTCGCCCACGTCGCGACGACCGGCGGTGTGAGCGCGGCGAAACACGACGCCGCCAGGCGGGCGACGGACCTGTCTAGCGAGGAGGCGACGACGCGGGCCGAGAACGCGGACTACTGGGACCGCGGCGCCGCGTGGCGGGACGCCGTCGTGCCCGCCGCCGACCGCTCGTTCGAGGAGTTCGCGTACGTGCTCGCGAACGCGCTCTACTGGACCGGCGAGGTCGGACGCGGCGACTCCCGGGCCGACGAACTCTGCTTCGCGGGCGCCGCGGCCGCCGCGCGGACCATCGACCTGGAGTGGGTCGTCGGCCACGCGCGCTTCGAGCGGGCGCGCGCCGTCGGCCACCGCCACCGGAGCAAACGGAACCACGCGCTCGCGCTGGCCGCGTTCGACCGTGCCCGCAGAATCGCCGGCCAGTACTCGTTCCTCGACCCCTGGGAGCCGAAGTACAGCCACGCCGTCGTCGCGTCGAACCGCCACTCGACCGCGGGGGACCACGCGGCCGCCATCGAAGCGCTCGCCGAGGGACGGGACACCCTCGAAGCGCAGGACGTTCCTGCGGAGCGCCTCGAGGAGATGCTGGCGCACCTCGACGCCCAGCGCCACGAGCGCAGCGCCATCCTCGCCGACGACCCCGAGTCAGAGGTTTCACATCTCGAATCTGCAGTCGAGAACTACGAGTCCGTGGAGTTCGAGCGCTCGCTCGAACGCGTCAGAGAGAAACTGGACGAGGCCCGCGACGCCGCCGACGCGGCCGTCGAGCACGAGGACTCGGGGGACGAGTCGAGCACTGAGTTCGTGGCCGATCTCCCCCGGAAGACGCTCCGCGCGACTGCGGACCGTGGGCCGACACTCGCCGACATACCGAGCCTCCACGACTTCCTCACGGAACCGGACCCGAACGCCGTGGGGAGCGCGGATCCTGGCGTGCTGCCGAACGAACGCGGAAACGACGGGTTCGGCGATCCCGACCCACGTGGCTACTGAGTCGGGTCGTGTTCCGGTCGACTACGATTCGTGGGGGACGGAGAGGACCACTGCCTCGCCGGAGATGACCGTCTCGTCCGTCTCGGCGGTGGTGTCGACGCGCAGTCGGTCGCCGCCGAGTTCCTCGAGGACTTCCACGCGCGCGGTGACGATATCTCCGGGATAGACGGGGTTCTCGAACTGGAGGTCCTGGGAGAGGTAGACGATGTCGCCCGGGAGGTCCGCGAGCGCGGCGCTGACGGGGCCGGCGGAGAGCATCCCGTGGGCGATGCGGCCGCCGAACATCGTCTCGCTGGCGTAGTCGTCGTCGGCGTGGATGGGGTTGTCGTCGCCGGAGAGGTCGGCGTACGTTTCGATGGTCTCCTCGGTCACGGTGATGGAGGCGTCGGCGGTGTCGCCGACGGACGCGACTGGCATACCCGGAACTCCCTGCCCGCTCGCCGAAAACCCCGTGGTTAACATGTGAAACACGGGGTTGAAGGCGGGGGTCGTGTATCAGTCACCTATGGAGACGGTTTCTCGTGACGGCGTCACGCTGGCCTACGAGCGGGCGGGGCCGGCGGACGCGGAGACGGTCGTCCTCGTTGAGGGACTGGGGTACGGCCGCTGGATGTGGCACTGGCAGCGAGACGCCCTCGAAGACGAGTACGACGTGATCATCCCCGACAACCGGGGGACGGGGGACTCCGACGCCCCGGAGGGACCGTACAGCATCGCGGAGATGGCGGCGGACCTAGACGCGGTGCTCGCGGACGCAGGGGTCGAGGCGGCGCACGTCGTCGGCGCGAGCATGGGAGGGATGATAGCCCAGCAGTACGCGCTGGACTTCGACCGCGCCGAGTCGCTGACGCTGCTCTGTACGTCGCCGGGTGGTGAGCTGGCCGAACCCACGCCCTCGGAGACCCAGCAGCGGATGTTCGACGTTCCGGAGGACCTCGACGAGCGCGAGGAGATCCAGTACAAGATGGAACCGGCGGCTACCGAGCGACTGCTTGGAGACGAGGACCTCGTGGAGCAGATAGTCGACTGGCGCCTCGAGTCCGACGCGCCCCAGCACGCCCGGGAAGCCCAGGGCGCCGCCGTCGCGGCGTTCGACGCCAGCGACCGCCTCGGAGAAATCGACGTTCCGGTGCTCGTGATGCACGGCACCGCCGACCGCGTTCTCCCCGTGGCGAACTCGCGGCTCATCCACGAACGGCTGCCGGACAGTGACCTCGAACTCGTCGAGGGCGGCCCGCACCTGTTCTTCGTCGAGGACGCGGCGCGCGTGAACGAGACGCTCCTGGCATTCCTCGATGACTGAAACGGGCGACTGGGTGGGCGACTGGAGCGCCCGCCGCGCGACGCTCTCCCCGGACGCTGACGCGCTCACGGACGCGACCACGGGCGAGACGTGGACGTACGCCGACCTCGACGCTCGCGCCAATCGGACCGCGCGACTGCTCGACGAGTTCGGCGTCGCCGACGGCGAACGAGTCGCAGTCGTCTCCCGGAACCGTCCCGAACTGGTCGACCTCCTGTTCGCCTGCGGGAAGACGGGTGGCGTCCTCGCGCCGCTGTCCCACAGGCTGGCACCGCCGGAGCTCGCGGAACTGCTCGACTCGGTGACGCCCGGACTCGTGGTCGTCGAGGAACCGTTCGACGAGGACGTCGCCGACGCGCTCCCCGACGACGTGGACGTACTCTCGCTGCCGACCGATGGCGACCACGCGTGGTCGGCGTTCGGTGAGGCGCTCCCGGCGGACGACTCGCCGGTGGAGACGGCCGACCTCTCGACGGACGACCCGTTCATGTTCCTCCACACCGGCGGTTCGACGGGCACGCCGAAGGAGACGGTGCTCACGCACGGGTCGGTGACGTGGAACGCGACGAACACGGTGACTGCGTGGGGTCTGCGTCCGGGGGACGCGACGCCGATGGTGTTCCCGATGTTCCACACCGGCGGCTGGCACGTGCTCACGCTACCGCTATTCCACGTCGGCGGACACGTCGTCGTCGCCCGTGACTTCGACCCCGGCGAGGTGCTGGGCTACGTCAAGTCCTACGACGCGAGCGTGCTGGTCGCCGTTCCTGCGGTCCTGCGGATGATGACCGAACACGACGACTGGGCCGACACCGACCTGTCGTCGCTGCGGTTCGCGAAGAGCGGTGGCGGGCCGTGCCGGCAGGCGGTCATGGAGACGTGGTGGGACCGCGGCGTCGACCTCTCCCAGGGGTACGGCCTCACGGAGTGCGGCCCGAACAACTTCTCGATGCCCGACGCCTGGCCACGGGAGAAGGCCGACAGCGTCGGCGTCCCGGCGATGCACGTCGACGCCCGTATCGTCGACGACGAGCGCGACCTCGTCGAGCAGGGTGAGGTCGGCGAACTCGAACTCCGCGGCCCGCACGCCGCCGCGGGCTACTGGCACGCGCCCGAGGAGAGCGCCGAGACGTTCGACGTGCCCGCCGTCGACGACCCGACGACTGTCTCGGAGCGAAGCGGCTGGGTGTCGACAGGGGACCTCGCCTGCCGGGACGCGGACGGCTACTACTACATCGAGGGCCGCAAGAAGAACATGTTCGTCAGCGGCGGGGAGAACGTCTATCCGCCGGAGGTCGAGGACGCACTCGCGGACCACCCAGCCGTCGACGAGGTAGTCGTCATCGGCGTCCCCGACGAGACGTGGGGGACGGTCGGGAAGGCCGTCGTGCAGGGCGACGAGTCGCTCACGCTCGACGACATCGACGCGTTCCTGGAGGGTCGCCTCGCGCGCTTCAAACACCCACACCACCTGGCGTTCGTCGACGAGATGCCCACCAGCGGCCCCTCGAAGATAGACCGCGAGGCTGTCACCGATGAGTTCGGCGACTGAACAGAGAAAACGTTTTCAACGTGCTATGCTACACTCCGGTTAGCAGCGAACAATGATTAACGTTAGCATGGAGATGGAGCAGTACGACTGCCCGTTCGTCCATGCGAGCGATCGCCACGAGGTCGCGTTCTCCTCGGTCCACTGCGACACCGGCCCGGACCGCACGGAGGTCCGGATGGTCGCCGAGGCCACGGACCGCGACGCACTCGAATCCGGGCTCTCTGCCGTGCGGAACAACGAGGGCGTCCGTGACTACGAACTGTTCTCGAAGGTGGACAACGTCGCGAAGTTCCGGACCGTCGTCGGTCCGACGGCCGCGATGGGCGTCGTCCACGACCACGACGGCTACATCACGGGACCGTTCTACGCAGAGGCGGGCACCGAGACGTGGCACGTCGGCTTCGACGAACCAGACCGTGCGGACGGCGCGCTCGCGGCGCTCGAGCGCAGCCACGAGTTCGACGTGGTGGGCCGCGACGACACGGACGAGGCGGAACTCCACCAGCTCGTGCAGAACGCGGGCGCGGCGATGACGCTCATCGAGGGCTGCCGGGACCTTTCTGACGTCGAACGCCAGACGCTGGAGGCCGCCGTCACGGACGGCTACTACGAGAATCCGCGGGACGCCACGCTCGGTACGCTAGCGGACCGCTTCGACGTCTCGAAGCCCGCGGTGTCGAAGAACCTCCGGCGCGGCGAACAGAAGATGATCCAGCGCGTCATCGAGGCCATCGAGAACATCGAGTGAACGTCGCCCCGCTGTTCACATGTTAACCCGGCCGTATTTGCAGGAAGCGTAACAGAGTAGGTGAGTATGACGGGGATTGGCACGTCACGTCGAACCGTACTGAAGACACTCGGCGCAACCGGCGCCGCCGGAATCGCAGGCCTCGCGGGCTGTTCGGGGCTCGGAGGGTCGGAGAACCCAGATACAATGAAAATAGGTGTGATGCAGCCGCTGTCGGGGAACATCGCGTACTACGGACAACAGGCGCTGTGGGGCTTCCTCTCGGGGCTCGCCTACAAGGGCGACACCGACCCCATCGCGGACCCGTCGACGGGGAACCACGAAGTGGACGTCGGGGGGACGACCTACGAACTCGTCGTCCGCGACTCGAAGTTCTCCGCTGACGAGGCGCAGTCCATCGCGAACAACCTCGTCACTGACGAGGAGGTTGACATGCTGTTCGGGTGTGCGTCCTCCACGGCCGCACGCCGCGTCGTGAACAACGTCCTGAGCGCCACCGACATCCCGTACATGGCGGGGCCGGCGGCGTCCGCCGACCTCACGGCCAGCAGCGAGACGTGTAGCAACCAGCTGTTCCGCGCGAGCGAGAACACGGCGATGGACGCCCGGAGCGGCGGGAAGTACGTCGCCGAGGAGTCCGACGTCAACAGCGTCTACCTGTTCGGCGCGGACTACTCGTTCGGCCGCGCGGTCGTGAACAACTACAAGCGAGTTCTGCAGGACGCGGGCGTCGAGATCGTCGGCGAGCGCTACGTCCAGCGCGGCCACTCCGAGTGGGAGGGTCTGCTCCAGCAGGCCGAGGAGGCGGGCGCCGAGGGCGTCGTCGGCGGCTTCACCGTCGCGACGCTCCCTGCGATGTTCTCCCAGTTCCTGCAGGGGGACTACTCCTACCGGCTGTTCGGCGGGTTCGCGACTCGCATCTCCAACGCCGTGCTCGGCCAGACGCTCCAGGGCGTCGTCGGCAAACCGCTCACGCAGGAGAAACTCGACGGCGTCAAGGCCGGCCCGTTCACGACGCGTTACCACTGGAACCAGTACGACAACGACATCAACAGCGACTTCGTGGAGATGTACTCGAACGCCTACGGGACCGTGCCGGACCTGTTCAGTTCCGGGACGTTCACCGCGGCGTCCGCCATCGTCCAGGCCGTCAACGAGGAGAGTTCGACGGCAGCCGAGGATATCCAGGCCGGCCTGACGGGGATGACGGTGACGGACACGCCGAAAGGCGAGGGCGGCTACACGTTCCAGGAGTACAACAACCAGGCCCGCTCCGAGATGACCATCGCGGACGTGGTGCCGACCAGCGACGAGTGGGCGGACAGCTGGAACGCCGCCATCATGCCGAGCGAGCCGCTCTCGCGGGTCTCCGGCGAGGAAGCGACGATTCCGAAAGACGGCGACCAGATGACCTGCTCGCTGTAGATGCTGCGCACGCGGGGATTGACCCGTCGATTCGGCGGCCTGGTCGCGGTCGACCACGTCGACTTCGAACTCGGCGAGAACGAACTGTGTTCGCTCATCGGCCCGAACGGCGCCGGGAAGACGACGTTCTTCAACCTGTTGACGGGCGTACTCGCCCCCAGCGACGGCACCGTCGAACTCCGTAGCGGGGACGGCTGGCGGGACGTGACCGCCGCCGGCCCGGCCGAGACGGCCCGGATGGGCATCCACCGGTCGTACCAGATCACGAATATCTTCCCGACGAACACCGTCCTGGAGAATGTCCGCGTCGCCGCGCAGGCCGACGCCGACACGGGTCGGCGGTTCTACCGCAACGTCAACGCCTTCGACGACCACGTCGAGGAGGCCTACGACATCCTCGACCGCGTCGACCTCGCCGAGGAAGCGGACACCGTCGCGGAGAACCTCAGCCACGGTGCAGCCCGCCAGTTAGAGGTCGGCGTCGCGCTCGCGGGCGACCCGGACGTGCTCCTCCTGGACGAACCGAACGCGGGCGTCTCCAGCGAGAGCGTCGACCGCATCGTCGACCTCATCGAGGACGTCGCCCGCGACCACGCCGTGCTGCTGGTCGAACACAACATGGACATAGTGATGAACGTCAGCGACAGGGTCGTCGTCCTCGACCGTGGGTCCGTCATCGCCAACGACCCGCCCGAGGACGTCCGCAACGACGAGGAGGTCCGCCAGGCGTACCTCGGCGGCTACGAACGAGAAGCGGAGGGGCGGCCATGAGCTTACTAGAAGTCGAGGGCGTCCACACGTACTACGGCGAGAGCCACGTCCTCGAAGGCGTCTCCCTCGACGTCGAGCGCGGCGAGGTGGTCGCACTCGTCGGCCGGAACGGCGTCGGGAAGACGACGACGCTCCGGTCGATACTCCAGTTGACGCCACCCCGCGAGGGCGACGTCCGCTACGACGGTGAGAGCCTCGTCGGACTCGACACCCACGAGGTGGCAGACCGCGGCGTCGGGTGGATTCCCGAGGACCGCCGCGTGTTCGCCCACCTCACCGTCGCGGAGAACGTCCGCCTGTCGGTTCCCCAGGGCAGCGACGAGGAGGCGGGCCTCGAAACCGCCTTCGAGGCGTTCCCGGACCTCCGCGACAAGCGGAACCGGGACGCCGGAACGCTCTCCGGCGGACAACAGCAGATGCTCTCCATCGCACGCGGCCTCGTCGGCGAGAACGACCTGCTGCTCGTCGACGAACCCAGCGAGGGACTCGCGCCGCTCATCGTGCAGAACGTCGCCGACGCGCTACGCGAAGTGGCCGAGGACACCACGCTGTTGCTGGTCGAACAGAACCTCCCGCTGGCCCTCGACCTGGCGGACCGCTTCTACGTCGTCGACCACGGGACGGTCGTCGACGAGGGGACCACGGAGGGCGTCACGACCGACGACGAGCGCTTCCGGAGGTTGTCGGCATGATCGGCGCTATCGCCGCCTTCCCGGACCCGGCAACCCTCTTCGAGGTGTTCGTCTCCGGGCTGGCGAAGGCGTCGCTGTACGCGATGATGGCGCTCGGTCTCACCCTCATCTTCGGTCTACTCGGCGTGCTGAACTTCGCACACGGGTCGCTGACGATGCTCGGCGCTTACATCGCCGGCCTCGTGATGGTGACGTTCACCGGCAGCGCACCCGCAATCGCGCTGTTCGTCGTCGCCGCCGTCGTCGCGGGCGTGCTGGTCGGCGGCGTCGGCGCCGCGATGGAGGTCGGACTGATACGGCGACTGTACGACCGGCCGCCCATCTACCAGATTCTCCTGACGTTCGGCGTCACGCTCGTCATCGACGAACTCGCGCGCATCGTCGTGCTGTTCTACGGCATCCAGCCGAACGCGGACTGGCGCACCGCAACCCAGACGAAACCGACGTCGATGGGCGGGTCGATGGACCTGCTCGGCGCCTCCATCGGCAACCTGGAACTGTTCCAGATAGCGTGGGGCGTGGCCACTGTCGTCGCCGTGTGGGCGTTCCTCAACCGGACGCGCTACGGCCTCGTCGTGCGCGCGGGCAGCGAGGACGACGAGATGGCGGCCGCCCTCGGCATCGACGTCCGACGGGTGTTCACTGTCGTGTTCGCGCTCGGCGCCGCCCTCGCCGGGTTCGCCGGCGCGCTACTGATGTGGGACTCCGTCTGGGGCGCAAGCGTGCCGCTCGCCTCCGAGACACTGCTCCCGGCGTTCGTCGTCGTCATCGTCGGCGGCCTCGGGTCGTTCCGGGGGTCCGTCCTCGCAGCGCTGCTCGTCGGCATGGTCGACGCGGTGATGACCCACGTCTTCAACCTGGGCATCATCAGGTTCTCCGGCCTCTCCGAACTCACCATCTTCCTCATCCTCGTGGGCGTGCTCGTCGTGCGCCCGCAGGGCATCTCCGGGTTAGCGGAGGTGGGGGGCCATTAGCACCGAGACGGTCGGGAGCGGGGACGCGACCGACACGGAGACGACCTGGGTCCGCCAGTACGCCCGCGACCACGTCGCCCACCTGCTGGTGGTTGCGTTCTTCGGCGTCTACCCGCTGATATACTCGTTCTTCGGTGGTGTGGCCGAGTTCGAGGCGTTCCTCCCGAAGACGGAGACGATGATTGCGGTGTTCTACTTCGGCCTGTTCGCGATGAGTTTCGACTTCATCAGCGGCTACACGGGCTACCTGTCGTTCGGTCACGCCGCGTTCTACGGCACCGGCGGCTACTTCGTCGTGCTCGTCGCCAGTGGCAAGATTCCGTTGCTGCCCGCGCAGACCCCGTTCATGGTGAGTCTGCTGCTCGCCGGCGTGCTCGCCGCGCTGCTCGCCGTCGTCATGGGGTCGGTGTCGTTCCGGCTCTCCGGCGTCTACTTCGCGATGATCACGCTCGGATTCGCGCAGGTGCTGTACGTGCTGATGCGGGACTGGGACTACCTCGGGTCGAACCCCCGTGACGGCGTCTCCGTCAGCAACCAGCTACACCCTCAGGGCTTCGAAATCGGGGTACCGGGCGTCGACGCGCTCAACTTCGCCATCGGGCCACTCCGGGGGGACGAACTGGAGTTCCTCTTCCTCGACCTGGGGGCGACGGAGGTGTCCTACTACATGGTCGGGCTGGTCGTGCTGGTCAGCTACCTCGCGATGCAGCGGATGGTCCACTCGCCGTTCGGGCGCGTGCTCGTCGCCATCCGCGAGAACGAGGAACGCGCCCGCGCGGTCGGCTACGACACGTTCCGGTACAAACTCGCGGCGTTCGCCGCCAGCGGCTTCTTCGCCGGCATCGCGGGCGGCCTGTTCGCGGGCTACCGGCGGTCGGTCACGCCCGAGAACTCGCTGTACTTCCTCGTCAGCGGGGACGCGCTGCTGGCGTCCATCATCGGTGGGTTCGGCACGCTCGCCGGCCCGCTGTACGGTCGGCTGTTCGACCGCTCCATCCGCGAGTTCCTCTCGAAGACCGGCGGCGGTGGTGGCCTGCTGCCGTTGCTCCGGGACCACGTCCCGTCTGGCGTCCTCGACACCCCAGTCGTCAACGGAATGACCGTCGGCCAGGGCATCGAGACGTTCCTCAACGGACACGCCGCGCTCTACCTCGGCGTCGTCTTCGTCGTGTTCGTGCTGTTCGTCCCCGGCGGCCTGCTCGGGGCGGTCCGCGACCGCCTGGGCGGCACCGTCGCGAAACGCCTTCCCGACTACCTCGCCAACTTCCGACGATGACAGTCTCCCTGACCGGCTACGGCGTCTACACGCCCGAGGAAGTCCTCACCGGCGAGGAGATCGCCGCCGAGAGCGGCATTCCCGAGGACGTCGTCGTCGAGAAGATGGGCATCCGCGAGAAGCACGTCTGTCCGCCCGACGACGACCACGTCACGGACATGTGCCTGAAGGCCGCAGATGACGCGCTCGCCGATGCTGACATCGACCCCGCGGACATCGACCTGGTGCTGTATCACGGCAGCGAGTTCAAGGACTACGTCGTCTGGAGCGCTGCCGCGAACGTCGCCGAGCGACTCGGCGCGGAGAACGCCTACGCGACCGAGAGCTACACGCTCTGTGCGGGCGCGCCGCTGGCGCTCCGCCAGACGCGCGCCCAGATCCAGACCGGTGACGTGGACACCGCACTCCTGGTCGCCGCGAGTCGCGAGGAGGACCTCGTGGACTACGGCGACGAGGACGCGTCGTTCATGTTCAACTTCGGGAGCGGCGCTTCCGCGTTCGTCCTCGAGGGCGACGCCGGCGACCGCGCGCGAGCGGTCGTCCACGAGAGTGCCGCAGTCACGGACGGCAGTTTCTCCGAGGACGTAATCATGCCCGCGGGTGGGTCGAAACACCCGCCGACCCACGATACGGTCGACGCCGGGATGCACACGCTCACTGTCGCGTCCGACGACATGAAAGAGCGCATCGCGCCCGTCAGCGGCCCGAACTTCCTCTCGGTCGCCGACGACGCCCTGGAGAAGTCCGGGCTGACCCGAGAGGACGTCGACTTCGTCGCGCTCACCCACATGAAGCGGTCGTTCCACAACTGGCTGACCGACGAACTCGCTGTCGACACAGATGGCCACCACTACCTCGATGGCTACGGCCACGTCCAGAGCGTCGACCAGGCGCTCGCGCTCGACGAGGGACTGGAGGGCAGAAGCGTCGAAGCGGGCGACACGGTACTCTTCCTCGCGGCCGGCACTGGCTACACCTGGGCGGCGACAGTGCTGGAGTGGCGCGGCTGAATCGGCTCCCGGTCAACCCACCTCCGGTACGGGTGGGTCGAAGTCGGCGTCGTCGCGCCGGACGTTCTCGACGGCCTCGACGCCGAAGCCATCGGCGAGCGCGCTGCGGCCCGCCGCCTCAGCGTTCGGCGCGTCCTCGACGTCGAGGGTGACCGCCACCGTCGCGTCGACCTGGAGGTCGTTGAGCCGTGGGCGGAGGTTCGTCACGTCGACGCTCTCGACGCTCCTGACGGCAGCGATTCGTTCGACGACGCCCTCGGCGCCGCTGTCGAGGTCGCCGCTGTCGTTGCGCGGTACGTGCATCGTGACGTCCGCGACGACGCGGACCGCCTGGCAGGTCGTTGCCATAGACTCCCACCGAGAGTCGAACTCGGACGGCTCCACGGGCGTGCCCGTCGGGAGCGGACACAGCCCGCGCTCACCAGTTGTCCCAGGAGAAAGACGCGCAGGTGCCGTCACTGAATGGCGACGGCGTCCGCGTCCTCCCCGGGGATAGGCCACCGCGTTACGCGGCGAGGGTGGACGCGGACTGCGCGTTCGGGTGATATCCGGCGACCACGAATCCCACGAGAGAGCGCTCGAAGCAGCCGCTGACGCGAGCGGCGGCCCCTGCGTGGATTGTGGTCGTCATCGGTGTGTCACCCGGTGTCGGACTCGGTCGGACCGAGCCTCGATTCGATTGGTACGTCCACGCCCCGTACAATAAGTTTTGTTCCGGTGTGCGGGACGCTACCACTACCGTCGGCCATGGAGTTATCCCCGGCCGCTGGATACTGTCGGTCGTGCTCCGCCAGCGCCTCCCGTCGGTCGGCCGCGACACCGTCGGTGTGCTCCTCATCCTCGTCTCGGCGGCCGGATTCGGCACGCTCGGCATCTTCGGCGTCTACGCCCAGCGCGCCGGGCTCTCCATCCCGACCGTGCTCCTCTACCGGTTCGTGGTGGCGACCCTCGTCGTCTGGGCACTGCTCGCGTGGACTGGGCGGCTAACGCTGCTCCGGGGACGCGCGCTCGGGGTCGGCCTCGGCCTCGGCGTCTTCGGCTACGCGGCACAGAGCGGGCTCTACTTCCTCGGCCTGGAGTTCATGACCCCTGGGATGGTCGCCATCGTGCTCTACACCTACCCCGCGTTCGTCGTCGTGCTCGCGGTGCTGGCCATCGGCGAACGAGTGGGTCGGCGGACCCTCCTCGCGCTGGCGCTCTCGCTCGGCGGCGTGGCGCTCGCCATCGGCGCGAACCCGGCCGGGGCGTCGGTGATCGGCATCCTCATCGTGCTCGGTGCAGCCATCGCCTACGCCGCCTACATCACGCTCTCCCGGCGGATGCTCGACATCACACACCCGCTGGTGCTGACCGCCCACGTGCTCCCAGGGGCGAGCGTCACGTTCCTGACAATCGGCCTCGCGACGGGGTCGCTGACGGTGCCATCGGCGTCTCCCGCGTGGGGAATCCTCGTCGGCCTCGGGACGGTGGCGACGGCCGTTCCGGTGTTCGCGTTCTTCGCGGGACTCGAACGAATCGGCGCCAGCAGTAGTGGCATCGTCAGCACCGTTGAACCGCCGATAACGGTGGCGCTCGGGGCGTTGCTGTTCGACGACCCGGTCACCGTCGTCACGGTGGTCGGCGGCGCGCTCATCCTCTCCGCCGTCGTCATCCTCCACAGACGCTGAGAGGGAGGCACGGACGGTCGCCGCGCTACCGCACGGGAATCTCGACGAGCGACATCCCGTCGCCGACGGTCTCGCCCAGCACGTCCCGAAGTTCGTCGGCCGACTCGGGGCGGTAGCCGTCGATGCCGAAGCTCTCGGCGAAGGTCACGAGGTCGGGCGTCGTCAGTTTCGTGCCGAACGACTCCCCCGTGTGTTCCTCCTGCTTCTCGGAGATGAGGCCGTAGTCGTCGTCGACGAAGACGACGATGGTGTAGCCACAGCCCACGCGGGTGGCGGTCTCTATCTCGGCGGCGTTCATCAGGAAGCCGCCGTCACCGGTCGCCGCGACCACGTTCGTGTCGACCGCGAGGTCGGCCGCGAGCGCGCCCGGAACGGCGATACCCATCGACGCCAATCCGTTCGAGACGATGCAGGTGTTGGGTTCGTAGGTCGGGAAGTTCTGGGAGATGGCCATCTTGTGGCTGCCGACGTCCGACACGAGCACGTCGTCGTCGGCCATCGCGTCCCGGAGCACTGGTAGCACGCCCTCGACGGTAAACGGGGCCTCGGGGTCGGGCTCGCGGGAGACGTCCGAGACGATCTGGTCTCGGAGGTCCGCGTACCAGTCGGCGTCGAACACCACGCTCGCGGACCCGCACCACTCGGTCATGTCGCGGAGCGTCCGGCCGATGTCGGCGACCACCTCGACGTCCGGGGTGTAGGCCTCGTACACCTCCGCGGGCTCGCTGTCGACGTGGACGACGGCGGCGTCGCCGATGCCCCACTCCGCCGGGTCGTGTTCGGCGATGTCGTAGCCCACGGTGACGACGAGGTCGGCCGACTCGATGGCGCTCTTGGCCTCGCCGCGGGCGCCGGAGTCGAGTGTCATCAGGGAGTGTTCGTCGGCGTCCGACACCGCTCCCTTCCCCATGTAGGTGGAGACGACCGGGAGGTCCGTGGCCTCGACCAGGTCGCGGAGTTCGGCGGCTGCGCCCGTGCGGACGGCGCCGTTGCCCGCGACAAGCAGCGGTCGGTCGGCCTCCCGGAATAAGTCACGCACTCGCTCCAGGGAGGCTGCGTCCGGCGCCCCGACGCCGACGCGGTTCCGGACCGGGAGCGGACGCACGTCTGTCTCCTCGGCGGCCACGTCCTCGGGGAGTTCGAGGTGGGTCGCGCCCGGTTTCTCGTACTGCGCGACCTTGAACGCCTTCCGGACCGACTCGTGGACGATGTCCGGGTCGTTGAGCTGCGCGTTCCACTTCGTGACGGGCGCGAAGAGGTCGACGACGTCGAGGGCCTGGTGGCTCTCCTTGTGGAGCCGTTCGAGGCCGCCCTGGGCCGTGATGGCGACCAACGGGCTCTTGTCGAGGTGGGCGTCTGCGACGCCGGTGAGCAGGTTCGTCGCGCCCGGCCCGAGCGTTGAGAGACAGACGCCCGCGTCGCCTGTGAGTCGGCCGTGGACGTCGGCCATGAACGCCGCGCCCTGTTCGTGGCGCACCGGAACGAAGGCCACCTCGGAGTCCCGCAGGGAGAAGAGTAGGTCCTCCATCTCCTCACCCGGGAGGCCGAAGACGTGGTCGACGCCCTCGCGCTCGAGACACTCGACGAGGAGGTCGGAAGCCCGCATCTACTCCACCCACACCGTCTTCCGGTTGACGAACTCCTTGATACCGGCCTCGGCGAGTTCGCGCCCGTAGCCCGACTCCTTGACGCCACCGAAGGGCACGCGGGGGTCGGATTTGACGAGCTGGTTGACGTAGACGCAGCCGGCTTCGATGCGCTTGGCGGCGCGCTCACCTCGCTCTCGGTCCTCCGTCCAGACGCTCGCGCCGAGACCGAACTCCGTGTCGTTGGCCTTCTCGACGGCAGCGTGCTCGTCCTCGACCGACCACACCGCGGCGACGGGGCCGAACGTCTCCTCGCTGTCCGCGGGGCAGCCCTCCGGGACGTCCGTCAGGATGGTCGGCGGGTAGAACGAGCCCTCGCGGTCCATCGGCTCGCCACCGGTGACGACGTTCGCCCCGGCTTCGATGCTCTCCTGGACCTGTTCGTCGAGTTCCTCGAGGAGGTCCGGGCGTGCCTGCGGGCCGACGTCCGTCTCCTCGTCGGTCGGGTCGCCGACGGTCAGCGACTCGACCTCGTCGACGAACCGGTCGAGGAACTCGTCGTAGACGTCCTCGTGGACGATGAAGCGCTTGGCCGCGATGCAGGACTGCCCGCCGTTCTGGTTGCGCGCCCACGCGCCGGTCTCCGCGGCTGCCTCGACGTCAGCGTCGTCGAGGACGACGAACGGGTCGCTCCCGCCGAGTTCCAGCACCGTCTTCTTGAGATTCTCGCCGGCCGTCGAGGCGACCGCCTGCCCCGCCGGGCCGCTGCCGGTGACCGTCGCCGCGCGGCAGCGGTCGTCCTCGAGGATATCGGCGACGAGGTCCGAGGGAATGAGCAGCGACTGGAAGACGTCCTCGGGGTAGCCGGCCTCTCGGAACACCTCCTCGATGGCGACAGCACACCCCGGGACGTTCGAGGCGTGCTTCAGCAGGCCGACGTTGCCGGCAGTCAGATAGGGGGCGGCGAACCGGAACACCTGCCAGAACGGGAAGTTCCACGGCATCACCGCGAGCACGGGGCCCAGCGGTTCGTGCACGGTTTTCACGTTCGACCCTGCTGGACTCGGGTGGCCGTCTTCGCCGAGGTAGGCGCTCGCGTTCTCGGCGTAGTGGTCGCAGCCCCACGCGCATTTCTCGACCTCCGAGACGCCCTGTTCGATGGGTTTCCCCATCTCGCGGGTCATCGTCTCGGCGTACTCCCGCTTGTTCTCGCGGAGGACGTCGGCCGCGTTCGCTAGCAGCTCCTCGCGCTCGCGCATCGGCCGCTCCCGCCACTCGTCGAACGCCACTATCGCGCGGTCCAGTGCGTCGTCGACGTCGCTCTCGGTGTGGTCGTCGTACGTCTCGACCTGCTCACCGGTGGCTGGGTTGATCACCTGCATACGTGTGCTAACGCGCCGCACGTGTTTCAACCCTCAGTCGGGTGGTCGCCGACACCGCCACGTCACCCTCAGAACGGAGCGTCCAATCCTCTGCCACCCGACGCTCGAAAACCGTCATTTGCCCATAAACTATTGTCCGGGCCGACCCAGGAGGTCCGTCCGGGTAGTCAGTCCCCGAGGAACGACCTGAGCAGCGTCGACTCGGCCTTTCGCAGGTGTTCGGCCGCCGTGCTCGGTGCGCAGCCGATGGCGTCGGCGACGTCCTCGTGGCTGGCCGTGCGGGGAATCTCGTAGTAGCCCAGAGTGAACGCGGCGTCGAGGGCCTCCCGCTGGCGGTCGCTCAACAGCGAGTCGAGCACGCCGGGCACCCGCTCCATCCCGCCGACCTCCGTGACAGTCACGTCGATCGGGTCGGGGATTCGTTCGACGACCGCCTGGATGTCCGCCGCGGGCCCAAACGCGGAGTACGACACCGTCCCGTCCGCGGCGTACTCTATCGGGGGTATCGCGACGACCGGGCCGTGGTCGACGAGTTCGAACAGTTCCCGGACCGCCTCGTTGGTCGCGTCCCTGATGTAGACGTAGAAGTCGTTGGGCCCGGCGGGCGTGAGTTCGTAGTCGAGCACCTCGGGAATCTCCGCGATGGCCGCCTCGAACGGCTCCCGGTCGCCCTCCACGTAGTGCATGATGCCGAGTTCGTCACCGGAGAAGTTCCAGTGCATCGCGGTCGCCCGGTCGACGTACGGCGCGTTGACGATGAGGTCGAACATCGGGTGTATCTCGGCCTCGCGGCCGCCCGCGTCGAGGGTCAGGCGGACGTGGTTCATACGCGATGGTCCCACGCTCCGCGACTTAAACCCCACAGACGCGTCCGGCAGTTGAAACATCGTGGCCCGGCGCGAAGTCCCACGTGATGCCCACTCGGACCCTGCTCACTGGCGCAACGGGGACGCTCGGAGCGACGTTGCTCCCGCGACTCCAGGCCGACGGACACGACGTGCTCGCGGCGAGTCGGTCGCCGCCGACCGACGGCGACGCGAGATGGCAGACGCTCGACCTGACCGACGGAACAGGCGTGGAAGATGCGGTGAGTGACGTTGACGTCGTCGTGCACGCGGCGACTGCCCCACAGGGAGACAGCGAGGCCGTCGACGTGCGCGGCACCGAACGCCTGGTCGAGGCGGCGACTGAAGCGGGCGTTTCCAACTTCCTCTACGTCTCCATCGTCGGCGTCGACGAGATTCCGTTCTCCTACTACCAGCACAAGCGGGAGGCGGAGGAAATCATCGAGACGAGCGACGTGCCCACGACAATCGTCCGCGCGACGCAGTTCCACTCCTTCGTCGGTGACCTGCTCGACGGCGTGTCACGTCTCCCGGTGTGGCCGCTCCCCACCAGGCTACGGGTCCAGCCCATCGCCGTCGAGGACGCCGCGGACGCCATCGTCGAGCACGCGGCGGCGGACCCCGCGGGCCGAGTGCCGCCGGTAGGCGGCCCGGAGGTGCTGACGCTCGGCGAACTCGCAACGGCGTACCGCGCCGCGAGAGGGCTCCGTCGCCTAATCGTCCGCCTGCCCCTCCCGGGAAAGGTCGCCGGCGGATTCCGCGCGGGCGAGGGCACCTGCCCCGACCGAACGGTCGGGTCGGTGACGTGGGAGGAGTGGCTCGAGACCCGATACGGGAGCGGAACAGGGGAACGGTGAACTGCGACGATCGGCTGGTCGCGGGCGCCGTTGCCGTCCACCTCGCGCTCACGCTCGGCCACGGCTGGGCGCACGCCTCGATTCCGGTGCCGTACGTGGAGTGGCAGGGCGTCTACGCAGGAGTCGTGTTGTTTCTCGCACCCGTCGCCGGCCTGCTCGCGCTGGTCGGCGGTCGGCAGCGGCTCGGCTACTGGCTCGTCCTGCTCGCTGGCGTCGGCGGCGTCGCCTTCGAGGGGCTGTTCCACTTCGTCGTCCACAGTCCGGACCACGTCGCATCGGTCGGGAACGCCGCGGGGCTGTTCGCCTCCACGGCGGTGCTGACGACGCTCGGGGACGCGCTCCTCGTCGCCGTCGCGTACTGGTCACTCCGCACATCCACGACGGCGAGCGGCGTCCGGAGGCCGCGTCACTCGGGTCCGTAGACGCCGGTGTCCAATTCCGCCCGCGGAGTGGCCTCACGGAGTTTCGCAATCTTCGTCGGGCTCCGGTGGCGGACGATGACGACGTCGTAGGCGTCGTCTGCCGCGACGCTCGCGCCGACGCAGCTCACCGTCGTGACCATCCGGCCGGCGTTCTCGCTGCCGATGAACACCATCGACGCCTCGGCTTCGCGTGCCACCCGTCGCACCCGCTTGGCCACCGTCCCCGCGCGAGCGTACCGGTCGACGACGAGGTGGCGAAACTCCGCGTCGGGGCAGAGCGAGCGCACGGCCTCGCGGAGTCTCGCCACGACCGTCTCCATCTCGAACTGCTCGTCGGCGTCGATCAGGTCTCGCTCGCGGGCGAAGCTCGCCCCGCCCTCCGGAACCACGCTCACGGCGAGCACCGGCTCCTCGAGGACCGCGCTGAACTCCGCAGCGCGCACCAGTGCCGCCGCGGCGAGCTCCGACCCGTCGAAGGGGACGACCAGAGTCATATCGAGTAGCTGTCTCGTGGTGGCAAAAGTCCCTCGGGTGTGTCCCAACTGATGGGAACAGTCGGTCGTCTATCTACGACCGACCTAACGACCCGAAATTCCGTTCCGGTCGACGAGTGTCAGGGTAAGACGACCATACTTATTCCATCATTTACGCAAGGTTATCCTACTCTACGGGCAGTTGTATCAACCCTCGATAAGCGAAGTCGTTTATATAAACTTCTGACATTAACACACTCTGTCGGCGGTGAACGGGGGTATACAACCAGCCGTTTCTGGTTGCGAGCCAGCGCGGACTTCGCCGTCTCCACTCGCGCCCCGTTCTCGACTAGATTCCGGGTCCGATCACCTTCTGAGCTACCCGTCCACTCCTGACGACCCCGCATCCCGGAGCGCTGCGAACTCGTCGCGAACGTAGTCGGCGTGTGCGTCCGCTACGAATTCCAGGAGCGTCTCACCAGCCTCGGCGGTCGCGGGGCGGGCGTCGCCGAGGACGCCGTTCTCCGCGTGCGTCTCCACTCCTTCCGCGAACAGCGCCGCCGCGGACACATGGTCCGTGTAGCCCTCGGGGAGGTCCTCTGCGACGAGTTCCGGAGCGAGAGCGAGCACCATCGCCGTCTCGCTCGCGCCGGCGTGGCTGACTGGCTCGTCGACCTCGATGCCCGCCTCCCGGAGCCCCGCCTCGAGCAGTTCCATGAAGCGCCGGAGCCCCGTGACCGCGACCACGTGGACGTCCGTCTCTCGCGCCAGTTCCGGGAACGCGGCGTCGACGACGGGAAACCATCCACCGTGTCCCGGGAGGACGACGACGCGCTCGAACCCCTGCGCCTCGAACGATTCGACGTAATCCCGGAGGAGCGCAGTCAGCGTCTCCGGCGAGACGGACACGGTCCCGGGAAGCCGGCGTGTTCCTCCGAGGGGCCGACTGGGACAGTGGGCGCGACGCGCTCCCGGACGTCGTTCAGCAGGTCGTTGAGGTGGCTCTCGGGGGTCCGGGAGTAGGCCGTCCGCGAGCGCGTGGCGCCGCTGAAATCCGCCTCGACGACTCCGAAGACGGCCTCCATCTCGTCGGGGATTCCGGGGAGAACGTAGACGTTCCCGCAGACGCAACCCGGGACGATTCCCTCCTCGTTCGGGACAATCTGGGCGCCCGCGGGATACTGGGACCCCGCCTCCACGTCGTGGTCGAACTCCGGGTACTCCTTCCGGATTTCTTCGACGGCTGCCTGGACCTGCTCCCTGGCCTCCGGGTGAGGTTCGAGCGACCGTTCGAGGGCCCTGGCCACCGCGTCGACGGTGACGTCGTCGGGCGTCGACCCGAGACCGCCCGTGGTCACGACGAACGTACACGACTGTCCCAGTTCGGCCACCGCGTCGGCGATTTCGTCGACCTCGTCGGGGACGACGCGGATCTGTCGAACCCGGACGCCGCGGTCGGTCAGGCGGCTGGCCAGCCAGGTCGCGTTCGAGTTCTCGATGTCGCCGGCGAGCAGTTCGTCGCCGACCGTGACGACCGCCGCTGTCGTGGGCATTCGTCGTCTCCTACGGTGTTGCGTTCCCTAACTCTAGGGGCGACCGACGAGAGTTCGCCGAGAACACTGCACCGGTGGGAACTTTGGGGGCGCGCGGTGTAGCGTGGGGTATGACGGAGCTACGGATGCACCACGTCGGCATCGTCGTGAGCGACCTCGAGGAGTCGGTCTCGTTCTACCGCGACACGCTCGGCTTCGACGTCGCCGCGGAGTTCACGGTCTCCGGCGACGGAATCGGCACGGCCGTCGACGCAGACGGCGTCACCGGCGACTTCGCCCACCTCGACGCGGGCGACGGGCTCGTCGAACTCATCGAGTACGACCCCGCGGGCGACGACGTGAGCGCTGACGCCATCACCCAGCGCGGGGCGAAACACGTCGGCTTCACCGTCGAAGACATCGACGCGTTCCACGCGGACCTGCCCGACGACGTCGACACTGTCAGCGAGCCGCAGCAGACCCAGAGCGGCGCGACCATCCTCTTCTTCGAGGACCCGGACGGGAACTTCGTCGAGGTGGTCGAGGCGTGACCGGAGCCCAGGGCCGTTCGCTCGCGACGAACTAACGACGCCTCCTGTTGGCTCGGCAGCGCGCAGTCTCGTTTCGGCAGTACCGATTCGGGGTCGTTCCGTCGGGCGGTCTCGTCCGCCTGTGACAGAACACACTCCTCGCTCGGAGCTCACAGAAGGGCAAGCGTTTATACTCGTGGACGCAATTTTTCCGGTGTAAACACGATGAGTGCTATCACACCACTTGTACGCGGGGGGCGGTAATCGATGGAGTTCGACGGGACGTTCACGCTGGAGGGTGCGACGACCAAGGAGGTTTGGCTGGCGTTCTCCGACCCGGTCATGATCAAGAACGCGCTGCCGGGCTGTCAGTTCCTCGTGGAGGTCGACTCCGCGGACCCCTCGGACGTGGACTTCGAGGCATTACAGGCCGAGGCCGAGGAGCGCGATGACCCGCCCACGCTCCCGGACGCGGACCCGGAGGACGTCGCCGAGCGGGCGTTCAAGGAGGGGGGCCACTATGCGGCGCTCCTGCAGTTGAGCGTCGGCAGCGTCAAACCCCGCTTCGAGACGGTCATCACCATCGACAGGCGCGAGATGCCCGAGATGGACGCCTCGGGGCAGGGCCAGTCCAGCAACAGCAGTTTCGACATGACCTCGGGCATGACGCTCCACGAGGTCGAGGAGGGCGTCGACGTGGAGTGGTGGGCGAATACGGACGTCTTCGGTCGCATCGCGAACATGGGCCAGCGCATCATCAACCCGGTCGCCAACCGGGTCGTCAAGCGGTTCTTCAAGCAGGTCCAGAGCAAGATCAGCGACGTCAACGAGGACGACACCGGCGTCCGGGACCGCATCCGGGATCTGCTATGACAGCAGCGGTCCGCCCGCACCGGAGCGCCACGCTCGGGTGGTCTCGTCCGTAACCGGCACACAATGAATCCGGGAACCAGCCAGTCAGTCATCGAATCCGAGTCAGACCTCAGAGCGGCCTTCGAGGCGGCCGACTACGTCGCCGGCGACGAGATCGTCACCACGGTGAGCCTCGCGATGCGCCTGGAGAAACCGCTGCTGGTCGAGGGGCCGCCGGGCGCCGGGAAGACTGAGATAGCGAAGGTGCTGGCGTCCGCGCTCCAGTCCGAACTCGTCCGCCTCCAGTGTTACGAGGGACTCACCGCCGAGAACTCGCTCTACGAGTGGAACTACACGAAACAGTTGCTGGCCGTCCAGACGCGCGCCAGCGCCGGGGAGAGCGGCGGCGCGGAGAGCGACTCCGTCTTCTCCGAGGAGTACCTGCTCGAGCGGCCGCTGCTGCGCGCGCTGCGCGCCGGTACGGAAGCGCCGCCGGTACTCCTCATCGACGAGGTGGACCGCGCGGACGAAGCGTTCGAGGCGCTGCTGCTCGAGGTGCTGAGCGACTTCCAGGTGTCCGTGCCCGAAATCGGCACCGTGAGCGCCGACGTGGCGCCCATCGTCGTCATCACGTCCAACCGGACCCGGGGGCTCAGCGACGCGCTGAAGCGGCGGTGTCTCTACCTCTACATCGAACCGCCGGACTACGAGAAGGAACGCACCATCGTCGAGCGGAAGGTCCCCGAGCTGGAGGCCGCGCTGGTCGACGACGTCGTGGGGTTCGTCCAGGGGCTCCGGGGGACCTCGCTCCGCAAACAGCCCGGCATCTCGGAGACGCTCGACTGGGCGCGGGCCATCGCGGCCTACCACGCCGAGGGGGACGACCTCTCGGTCCCGGAGGTCAAGCGCACGCTCGCCTGCCTCCTGAAGGAGGCCGATGACGTCGAGCGCGTCGACGATGACCTGATAGCGGAGCTTCTGGCCGAGCGCCCGACCGCGTCGGCGAACGGGGCGGGGAGCCAGGGCGACGGATCAGATGGCGGGTGACGGGCCGGGAGATGAGTCGCCCGTCCGACTGTTCGAGGAGTCCGTACACGGCGAACTCGTAACGTTCGTCCGCGCGCTGCGAGCGGCGGGCGCCGCGGTCCCCGCGAACGCCGCCATCTCGGCCGCCGAGGCGCTGTCGGCGGTCGGTCTGACTGAGAAGGAGCGGACACGCCTGGGCTTGCGCGCCGCGGTGCTTACGCGGGCGGACGACCGGGACCTGTTCGACCAGCTGTTCGAGCAGTTCTGGGACCGCATCCAGGACGCGACTGCGGGGAGCCAGGACGATGCGTCCGACCTGGCGGACGACGAGGGGTTCGGCTTCGACGTGGATTCGGATCCAGCAGAGTCCGAGACAGTCGACGAACTCCCCGGGGAGTCCGACGGCGCCAGCGGGAGCGAACTCTCGGTCGGCGAACAGGAGAGCGACCCCGCGGACGTCTACGAGATGGCCCAGTACAGCCCCGTGGGCGCCTCCGAGTCGGTCGCAGCGACGTCGCTCTCGGCGGAGGAGGCGACGGCGGCAGCGACCGAGCGCCTCACCGGGGTGCTCGCGACGCTCGCGGGGCGGCTGCCCGAGCACACGGAGTCGGGGTCGCGGCCGGACGTCAGGCGGGCGCTGCGGTCGAGCGTCGCGACGGGCGGTGTCCTCACGTCCGTCCCGGAACTCCAGCGGAGACGGAGCGAGGTCCGCGGCGTCGTGTTCGCGGACGTGAGCCGGTCGATGCTGGACGTCCTCGACAGGTCGTTCCTGGTCGGGTTCCTCCGGGCCGTCCACCAGTCCTGGCGGTCCGCGCGGTCGTTCATCTTCGACACGGACGTCAGGGACGTCACCGACGCGCTCGACGCCGAGACGGCCGACGCGACGTTCACCGCCCTCGAGGACGCCGAGGCGGCGTGGGGTGGCGGCACGCGGATCGGCCACGCCATCGAGTCGGTGCGACGAACCGACCCGGACGTCGTGGACCGGCGGACGGTCGCGGTCGTACTCAGCGACGGACTGGAGATGGGCGACCTCGACGAACTGGAGTCCGGGATGGCGTGGTTGGCGCGGCGTGCCTCGCTGGTCGTCTGGTTGAACCCCCTCGCGAAGTCGGGGGAGTACGAGCCGACGGCGGCAGGAATGGCGACGGCACTTCCGTATATCGACTGTCTCTACCCGTTCGCCGGAGTCGAGGACGTCGACGCACTCGCACGCGAACTACAGCGCTACCCGCCCCAGCGGGTCGGTGTTCGGGCGGGTTCCGGCTACTGAACGCTTGCGTCGGCAACACCTGGGCAACCGGTGGCGTTTGTGACCCGCGGAATCCAATCTCTCGGTCACCCACTGAAATGATGGTTGTTCCGACAGAAACCAGAGGTTCGCCTGGACAGCCGTTAGTTCTGCGCCCTACGGGAGAGAGATTTTGGACTGCTCGTGTAATATATTATGTGTCAACGTAAGAGATTTGAACGGTACCTTTATAGTGAACGGGTGCCGCTTCCTTTGGTAATGGAGAGCAAGGAGCAAGAGTCGGGTTGGCTAGAGAGAACCGCGTCCATGGTCGCTGGGCGGGAGATACTGTTGCTTTTCGCGCTCATACTCTTCCCCCTGTTCCTCACGGGGAACTTCTCGCTCACCACACACGTGTTGATCTTCGCGATGTTCGCGATGGGCTACTACATCTCGCTGGGGGAGACGGGCATGCTGACGTTCGGCCACGCCGCCTTCTTCGGACTCGGCGCGTACGGCTCGGCGTTCTGGCTCGTCCACGTCGACGCCCCGGCCTACCTCGGCTTCTTCGGCATCGTCACCGGGACCCTGCTCGCCGTCGTCGGCGGCATCATCATCGGTGCGCTCTCTCTCCGGCGGCGAGGGACGTACCTGGCGCTCATCACGCTGGCGTTCCAGCAGATGGTCTACTTCACGTTCTTCCAGTGGGAGTCCGTCACCGGCGGCGACGACGGCCTCTACGGGCTCTCGACGCCGAAGCTCGGAATTCCAGGCGTCTTCGTGCTCGAGTTCGAGGAGGGACTCGGTGGGCTGGTCACCTCCGAGATGCTGTTCTTCCTCTTCGTGTTCTTCATCTTCACCCTGAGCGTGCTCGCGATCAGGCGGCTCAAGCAGTCGAAACTCGGCCACGTCTTCAACGCGGTCCGGGAGAACGAGGAACGCGCGAACTTCCTCGGCTACAACGTCCAGCGCTACCGGATGATCGCGTTCGTCGCCAGCGCGGGCTTCGCGGGCCTCGGCGGCACCCTCTACCCGGTCTACCTCAACTTCGTCGGTCTGAGCACGCTCAACTGGGTGCTCTCCGGGGAGGTCAACTTCTTCCTGCTGCTCGGCGGCCTCGGGTCGTTCCTCGGTCCGGTCGTCGGGACGATGTCCTACTACTGGGTGGTCGACGAGATCAGCGCCTTCACCGACCACTGGCAGCTCATCGTCGGCCTCATCTTCATCTCGCTGGTGCTGTTCCTCCCGGAGGGCATCGTCGGGACGCTCCGGAACTACGTCTCTGACCGCACGTCGTACACCATCCACGAGGTGCCTCCACGCAGCGATGACTGAACGCCACAGAACAGACGGACGCGCAGGCGGCGCAGTCGAACCGGCGACCACCCACACCACTACACGGAGTCGAACGTAACATGGTATCCACAAGCCAATTCCTGATTCAGGTACTGAACGGCCTCTCGCTGGCGAGCATCTTCGCACTGACGGCGATGGGACTGACTATCATCTTCGGGCTGATGGGCGTCGTCAACTTCGCCCACGGAGCGTACTACGGCCTCGGCATCTACTTCGGGCTCGCCGCCCTGCAGATGATCTCCGGGCCGTGGGCGTTCTTCGCGGCGTTGCTGGTCGCCCTGCTGGCGACGGCCGCCGTGGGGGTGGCCACCGAGGTGACCGTGATACGGCCGCTCTACGACCGCGACCTGATAGCGTCGTTGCTGTTGACCTTCGGGGTGATGCTCGTCCTCCACGAGGTCATCCGGCTCGTCTGGGGGGTCGGTAGCCAGACCATCAGCACGCCCTCCCTGCTCAGCTTCTCGGTGGGCCTGGGCATCATCAACTACCCCGCGTACCGGCTGTTCGTCATCGGGATGGCGGTCGTCGTCTCCCTCGCCGTCTGGCTGTTCCTCCAGCGGACGGACATCGGGATGATCATCCGCGCGGCCACGGAGAACCGCGACATGGTGAAGGCCCTCGGCATCGACATCGACCGCGTCTACACGTTCGTCTTCGCGCTCGGCGTCGGCATCGCGGGTCTGGCGGGCATCCTCCACGCGCCGATGATCAGCGTCTACCCCGAGGTCGGGACGACCATCGTCGTGCAGAGCTTCGTCGTGGTCGTCATCGGCGGCCTCAACAGCTTCCGCGGGTCCATCATCGCGGCAGTGCTCGTCGGCGAGGCGAGCGCGCTCTCGTACCTCATCTGGCCCCCGATGACCGACGTCGCCATCTTCATCGTGATGGCGCTGTTCCTCATCCTGCGCCCCCAGGGCATCTTCGGCAAGTCCCTGGGTGGACTCGAGTAGCCCGCACGCAGCCCCTTCCCTGGTCTGTTCTCAGTCGCCACTGCGAAAAACTACCACTGCCGAGAGAACGAGCGGCTGTCCCGTCGGCGACGTCAGTACCAGACGCTGCCGCCGTCGACGTTGACGTCCTGCGCGGTGACGTGGCGGCCCTTCTCGCTGGCGAGGTAGACGACCTGGTTCGCGATGTCCTCGGGGACGACGAGTTCGCCGAGCGCCGCGTCCTCGGTGAACACGCGGCGTTTGGCCTCCTCGTAGGAGACGTCCATCTTCTCGGCCTGCTTCTCGATGACGCTCTCGATTCTGGGGCCCTTCGTCGCGCCGGGACAGATGGCGTTGACGGTGACGTCGTCCTCCCCGAGTTCGAAGGCGAGCGTTCGCGTGAGTCCGATGACCGCCATCTTCGACGCCGTGTACGGCGTTCGGTTGGGGAGCGGGCGCTTCCCGCTGATCGAGGAGAGGTTGACGACACTTCCGGCGTCGCTCTCCCGGAGGTGTTCGGCGGCGTGTTTCGTGGTGAGGAACATCCCCATCACGTTGACGTCCATCGTCTGCTGCCACTCGTCGACCGTCACCTCCTCGACGGGGGCCGTGGGACCGGCGATGCCGCTGTTGTTCACGAGGCAGTCGAGGCCACCGAACTCGTCGACCGTCGCCTCGATGGACGACGCCACGGACGCCTCGTCGGTGACGTCGGTCTCGACCGGGAGCGCGCCCTCGCCGATTTCGTCGGCCGTCTCGTAGATGCCGTCGCTGCGCGCCGCCACGGCGACGTTCGCACCCTCGTCGGCCAACGTCACGGCTATCTCCCGGCCGATGCCCTGGCTACCGCCGGTGACGAATGCGGTGAGTCCGTCTAGCATAGGTGCTACGTGAGCGGACGGCGGCAAATAGTTGTTCCCGGTAACGGAAGAACCGGTCCACAGCCACCGGGAGAACGATACTATTGAATTTGTTATATTTGTGGGGGAGTCACTGGATTGACGGAGTCGCCCCTTCGGACGACACGGCGCGCGTGCAGTCCGAGATGCGGCAAATAGGTCCGGGTAACTGACGATGCACTCCCTGGGGGACTGGTTTAACCTCGGGTCGCACGAAATTATGCCGGATTTCTGTCTCTTATCGTCTACGTGGCACGTTTTAGAGAAACATTTATCAGGGATGTCTATGATAGAGATTCACGCACATTCATGAACGGGGAGAATTCGGCAAGCGAAACGCGGAGGAGCAGCGGCGTCTCGCGGCGCGACGTCATCAAAGCATCGGGGGCAGGAGGACTCGTCGGCATCACGGGACTGAGCGGCTGTCTCGACGTGCTGTCGGGTGGCGGCAGCGGAACGGTCAAGCTGGGGACGGCGTTCCCGTACACGGGCGCCTACAGCGAGGAGGCGAAGACACAGAAGCAGGGCGTCGACCTCGCAGTCAAGGAGATCAACGAGAACGGCGGCCTGAACGGAGACGAGGTCGAGGTCGTCGACCGCGACACGGAGCTTAACGGGGACACGAGCGCACGGCGCATCCGTGACCTCATCAACAACGAGGACATCGACCTGCTCGTGGCGAACCTCTCGGGAGGCATCTCACTGCAGACGAATACGCAGGCCAAAGAGGCCGGTATCCCGTACATGGCGGGCTGCCAGACGATCCCGGACTTCCACACCGAAGAGAACCTCTACGACTGCTCGTACACGCCGTACGCGCTGAACTACCAGACCCAGTACGCGAACGCCGCGTTCATCCACGAGAACCTCGGCGAGACCATGTACGGCCTCTACGCCGACTACGCGTGGGGCCAGGACTCCTGGAAACACCAGAAGAACGCGTTCCAGGAACTCGGCGGCACCATCGACGGCGAGGTCGCCGCGCCGCTCGGCGCGAGCGACTTCTCCTCGCAGCTCTCCTCCGCGGAGAACTCCGACGCGGACGTGCTGTTCATCCAGAACCTCGGCGCCGACCAGGCGACGTCGCTCAGCCAGGCCCGCGAGTTCGGACTCCACGAGAACAAGGAGATCTTCATCGGCCTGACGACGGTGACCGTCGCGCGGCGCGCCGGTCTGGACCAGTGGGACAACATCTACGCCGGCATCCAGTACAACGCGAACGCCGACAACCCGGCCACCAACGAGTTCGCCCAGAAGATGTCCGACGAGTTCGACAACCCCGGCGACTCCTACTCCGCGGTCTGTTACACCGCGACCAAGGAGTTCGAGCGCGCGGTCAACAGCGCGGAGAGCCTCGAACCCGAGGACATCACGAGCGCCATCAACGAGAGCCCGTCGTTCCAGCACACCAAGACCGGCGAGGAGTGGCGCGACTGCGACAACCAGGCCATCCAGGACTGGTACATCGTCCAGGGCAAACCCCAGTCCGAGCAGGAGGACGAGTGGGACATCTTCGCCTTCGAAGACACCCAGGGTGGCAGGGACCTGCTCCCCGAGTGCGGCGGCGACCTCTACACGTAACGCCACCTGAACACCGGTTTCCGCTACAATGCCACTACTGCAAACAAAAGGACTAACGAAGCGATTCGGCTCGTTCGCCGCCGTCGACTCGGTGGACTACCACGTCAACGAGGGCGAGATCGCGAGCATCATCGGCCCGAACGGGGCCGGCAAGACGACGTTCTTCAATCTCATCACCGGCGAGTACGAGGCGTCAGAAGGGACCATCACGTTCGGCGGGTCGGACGTCACCGACCTCGAACCGTACGAGCGCGTCCAGCGCGGGATTGGGCGCGTGTTCCAGATATCGAACGTCTTCCCCGAGCTGACCACTTTCGAGAACGTGCGGCTGGCGGTCCAGTCTCGCGAGACGGACGGCCAACGAGGGATCATGCAGAAGGTCACCGACGACCAGGAGATCATCGACGAGACCCACGACATCCTCGAGGAGCTGAAACTCCACGAGAACCGCCAGACGGTGGCGGCCAATCTCTCGTACGGGAACAAGCGACGCCTCGAGATCGGGATGGCCATCGCGCTCGACCCGGCGTTGCTGTTGCTCGACGAGCCGACGGCCGGCCTCCCGGAGGAGGAGATGCACGAGGTGTCGGAGTTCATCCGCTCGGTGTCCGACGACCACACCATCCTCCTCGTGGAGCACAAGATGGACGTCGTGATGGGGCTCTCCGACCGCATCTCCGTCCTCCACGAGGGCGAACTGATCGCGGACGGCACTGTCGACGAAATCCGCAACAATGAGCGCGTCCAGAGCGTCTACCTCGGGGAGGACAGCATCTATGCTTGAGGTCTCGGACGTAGACGCCTACTACGGGGAGACCCAGGTCCTGTTCGACGTGAACCTCAACGTGGAGCCGGGCGAGGTCGTCTCCATCGTCGGGCGGAACGGCGTCGGGAAGACGACGACGCTCCGGTCGATCCTCAACCTCGCCGAGGTCAAGGACGGCACGATCACGTTCCGGGGCGACGACATCACCCGGATGGACACCCAAGACATCGCGAGCCGGGGGATTGGCTACGCCCCCGAGGAGCGGGACATCTTCGCCGGACTGACCGTGCGGGAGAACCTGAAGATGGCCGCGACGTCGATGTCCGCCTCCCGGACCGAGAAGCGCATGGAGGCAGTGACCGAGCGATTCCCGAAGCTCCGGGAGCTGTACGAGAGCAAGGGCGGCCACCTGAGCGGCGGCGAGCAGCAGATGTTGACCATCGCTCGCGCGCTGATGGAGGACAACGAGATCATCCTCATCGACGAACCCACCGAGGGACTGGCGCCCCGCATCGCCGAGGACGTCAGGGACGCTATCGCCGACCTGAAAGGCGAGAAGACGGTCCTACTGGTCGAGCAGTCGACGAAGCTGGTGTACGAACTGTCCGACCGAATCTACGGGATGGTCGACGGCGAAGTCGTCTACGAGGGGACGCCCGACGAGGCCGAGGACACCGGCCGCGTGAAGGAACTGCTGACCATCCAGTAGACCCCCGAACCGCCCGCCGCTGAACCCCTGCTTCTGACCGTTATTGTGCGTCCTCGGGGCAACCTATAAGCAGCCGCTGCGCCGAACTACTCGCATGTACCGGGTACTCGTGGCGGTCGGCGACGACGAGGACAGAGTGACCAAACAGGTCGAGTTCGTGAAGTCGCTACCGGGGACGGCGGACGAGGTGGAGGTCACCGTCGTCCACGCCGTCGAGAACCGGAAGGGGTCCCGCGACCTCCAGAAACCGGACCGCATCCAGTCGGTCCGCCACGCCGACCGTACGCTCACCGAGGCCGGCTACAGCGTGACCGAGGAGGACGCCCGGGAGGACCCCGTGGAAGGCATCGTCACCGTCGCCGACGACATCGACGCCGACCTCGTCGTGCTGGGTGGTCGGAAACGAAGTCCCGCCGGAAAGGCGGTGTTCGGCAGCGTCACGCAGTCCGTCATCCTCACGACCGACCGCCCCGTGGCGGTCACCGGCACCTGAGCGGGCCCAGGCGTTGCCTAGAACCGATTCTACTGTTCTTTCGCACTCTACCCGTGGTCACTCCTCGCGGATGGCGACAGCGCGGATGGGCGAACCGGTGCCGTCGCGGATGGGGAGCGGGAGGCCGAGGAACGTGAACTCCTCGCCGACGACTTCGTCGATGTTCCGGAGGTTCTCCATGTGTGGGAGGTCGTGCTCCCGGCAGAGCGTGTGGCAGGGGTAGGTCGGGTCGTCGGGCGTGTCGGGGCTCGGCTGGTCCACGCCGAAGTTGACGACGCCGTGGTCGACGAGCCACTGGGTCGCCGCTTTGTCCAGCCCTGGGTAGTTCGCCGAGTACTCCCGCGTCGGGTGGGTCTCGTCGTAGTGACCCGTCCTGAGCAGGACGGTGTCCCCCTCCTCGACAGTCACCCCGGCGTCCTCGCAGGCGGCCTCGATGTCGTCAGCCGTGATGTACTCACCCGGCCCACGGTGCGAAACGTCGATGGCCTTCCCGGGGGAGCGGAACGTGTCGAGGGACATCTCCTCGATGGAGTCGCCGTCCTCGCTGTAGTGCCGTGGGGCGTCGACGTGCGTCGGGCCGTGCTCGCAGATGAGCAGGGCGTTCGTCTCGAACGTGAACGGCGGGTCGTCGTCAAGTTCCTTGCGGAGCATGTAGTCGATGTCCTCGAAGGAAGTGTCCCGCCACGTCACCGTCTGCTGGTGGGTGTGGTACACTGGTTGCCCCTCGTATATCTCCTGAGTGAGGTCGACGATGTCAGCCATAGGTTCACACTTCTCATGGCGTGGCGTGATTATAACGATAGGGGTGTACTGGACAGCACTACCCGGAGAACGGAGGGAGAGTAGCTGCTATTCGTCGTCGAGGAGGCGGGCCTCCGCGGAGAGCTGGTGGGCGTGGGTCCCCTCCAGTTCACAGATACGGGCCGCCCACTTCGCGACCTCGCCAGCGCCCTCTCTGGTCGCCTCCTGGTGGGTGAGCGTCTTCAGGTACGTCCCGACCCAGATGCCGCCGCTGTACTTCGACACTTCGAGCGTCGGCAGGCTGTGGTTGGTGCCGACGGCCTTGTCGCCGAAGACGACGGGCGAGTGCTCGCCGATGAACAGCGAGCCGTAGTTCCGGAGGTCGTCGACGAGTTCGCGCGGGTTCTCGACCATCAACTGGAGGTGCTCCATCGCGTAGTCGTTGGCGGCCTCGACGGCGGCGTCGCGGTCGTCGGCGACGATGACCTCGCCGTTCTCTTCCCAGGACTCGCGGGCCACGTCCTCGGTACGGATGCCGGGGAGCTGGTCGTGGAGTTCGTCGACCACGGCGTTCGCGTGGTCCTCGTCGAGGTCGATGAGTACCGCCCGCGAGTTCGGGTCGTGCTCGGCCTGCGCGAGCAGGTCGGTCGCGACGAGCCCCGCATCGACGGTTTCGTCGGCGATGATGAGCACCTCAGTCGGGCCGGCGAGGAAGTCGATGCCGACGTGGCCGTACACCTGCCGTTTCGCCTCCGTCGTGAAGATGTTGCCCGGGCCCGCTACCTTGTCGACGGCGGGGATGGTGTCCGTGCCGTAGGCCATCGCCCCGATGGCCTGTGCGCCGCCGGCGACGAAGATGTCGTCGGCGCCCGCCTGGTCCATCGCGTACAGTTGCGCGGACTGGATGGAGCCGTCGGACTGGGGCGGCGCACAGGCGACGACGCGGTCGACGCCGGCGACCTTCGCGGGAACGATGGACATCGCGGGCGCGGCGACCAGCGGGTGGCGACCACCGGGGATGTAGACGCCGGCCGTCTCGATTGGGACGATGCGCTGGCCGAGGTGGACGCCCTCCTGGAACTCCTTCTCGAAGGACTGGAGGTGCTCGCGCTGCTCTTCGTGGAACCGGTGCACGTTCGCGATGGTGTGGTCGATGGTCTCCTTCTCGTCGGCCGAGAGGTCGTCGTGGGCGGCCTGTATCTCCTCGTCACCCACGCGCAGGTCGTCGCGCTCGACGTCGTCCCAGCGGCGCGTGAACTCCCGGATGGCGTCGTCGCCCGACTCCCGGACCTCCGAGAGGATGTCGTGGACGGAGTCCGTCACGTCCTCCGGAATCTCGAGAGCTTTGCGCTCGGTTTCCTTCAGGTATGTTAGAGATTGTGACACGTATTAAAGATGCCCTCCAGTTCACAAAAGCGTTTGGGGGAGCTATCGGCGCGCCGATAGCTGTCACTGGGATCGAAACCGGAGGTAGAGGCAACATTCGGCAGTTACAACCCAGTACTGCTTCGGAGAGAGATAGAGTGGTAAGATACCAGTCACGTTCTGGAGGCGGTGCCGGTGGCAGTTCGCCGAACCGAGTGGTTCGAGCGCGACTCAGGCGTCCGGCCAGCGCTCGATGTAGACGTGCTTGTCGGTGTAGAAGTGGATCATGTCCTCGCCCTGGGCGTGCAGGTCGCCGAAGAACGAGTCCTTGCGGCCGCCGAAGTGGAAGAACGCCATCGGCGCGGACGTCCCGACGTTGACACCGAGGTTCCCGACGTCAGCCTCGTGACGGAACTTCCGGGCGTCGGCGCCACGGCCCGTGAACAGGCTGGCGGCGTTCCCGAAGTCGCTGGTGTTGAGGCGCTCGATGCCGGCGTCGACGTCCTCGACGGAGGCGA
>Ga0075105_1000155_pt1 | contig 42672 bp, 42 predicted proteins | sample AntDeeMetag02WF5_FD_69800 | JGI IMG/M metagenome (GOLD analysis project Ga0075105, IMG submission 69800) | Saline lake microbial communities from Deep Lake, Antarctica - Antarctic Deep Lake Metagenome 02WF5 | ecosystem: Environmental > Aquatic > Non-marine Saline and Alkaline > Saline | place... | reverse complement strand
GCGCTGAAGTGGATCCTCGTCGCCTGCTTCGGCTACCAGGGCTTCAGCAACGCCAAGTTCGGGCGAATCGAGTGCCACGAGGCCATCAACGCCTTCGCCCGGGAAATCCTGCTGACTGCGAAAGAGCGACTGGAGGCTGGCGGCTGGCGCGTCGTCCACGGGATCGTCGATTCGATCTGGGTGACCCCCGACCCGGAGACCGAGGAAAACGAACGAAGGGACCTGGAGACGTTGGCGACCGAGATCACAGAGGAAGTCGACATCCGCCTCGAGTACGAGGCATGCTACGATTGGGTGGCGTTCGTCCCGCAACGGGAGAGCGACGCCGGTGCGCTGACGAAGTACTTCGGAAAGATCGCCGGGGAGGACGAGTACAAGATTCGTGGGATCGAGGCTCGCCAGCGGTCGACGCCGGCGTTCATTACTGACGTCCAGCAGGAGTGCCTCGAACGGCTGGATGCGACGCGGTCGCCGGAAGCCGTGCTCGGGCGACTCGAACGCGCTATCGATCGGTTGCACGCCGGTGAGGTCGATACCGACAGACTCGTCGAGCGGAATCGCGTCTCCAAGACTGTCGAGGCATACACCCAGTATACGCAGAACGTGGCGGCCCTGGAACGCGCAAACGATCAGGACCTCGCCATCCATCCCGGCCAGGATGTCCGGTACGTAGTCGTCGACGACGAGAAGTCCTCGCGCGAGCGTGTTGTCCTCGCTCACGAAGCGGGCGAGGACTACGATCCGCATTACTACGAAACTCAGTTGATCCGGGCCATCGGGAGTATCCTCTCCCCACTCGGCTGGGATCGAGAGGATATCGAACGACATCTCGACGGCACTGACGAGGTGACCATAACGAGTTACCAGTCCTGACAGAAGGGTCCAGTCGGGACGAAGTGACTGCCTTCATGCATTCCCGAGGTTCCGCACGTGTCCCGACCTGCCCCTCTCTCCGTCTATAGGAAACACGCAAGCCAGAGACAACTATTGACAATTGACTGGGTAGCCCCATCTATTATTACAGCTGTTTGCTAGTTCCGAGCATGGATATCTCTGAAGTCGCCGAGGAGTTCGATTTTGTGGGATCTCTTACGGCGGAACGAAATAAGGCAGGTCAGATGGACCTCAAAATGCCCCAATACAGGTACGATAAATCAGATGTTACGCCCGTCCATCAGTACGGCTGGGGCCCGTTCTGTAAGTTCTACGTTGACACCACCGAGTATCAAGAAACAGCTGGCATCTACGTCTTCACTGCAAATCACCAGGTCGTCTATATTGGCGAGACGGTGGATATCCACGGTCGCATTCAGGCCGGGTACTCGAATATTTCTCCGAAGAACTGCTTTGAGGGCGGGCAACAGACTAACTGTAGAATCAACAGCCTGGTTCTCGAAGTGCTCCGGAACCGGGGACAGGTTGCACTTTGGGCAACGAAGACTCCGGACAGGAAGAAAAGAGAGGCAGAATTAATCCGGGAGTGTGAACCACCCTGGAATTTTGAATCACCGTCCCTCACGCCGTCGAGCCAGCATACAACTCAGGGTGATGATACTCCAGACCCCGATAAATCAACTCGTGACGCAACGTCAGCGGATCAGCAACCACCTTCGGGTGGAAAATACGCGCCACTCTATTCCCACCTGAAGGATACCGAAGCAACGACTGTACGTCTCTCCTTTGATGAGATAGAGGATATTCTTGATACGTCTCTACCAGCGTCTGCGAGGAAGTACGAGGTTTGGTGGAATCCCGCTGGCCACCCTCACGCTGAGGGATGGGCAGAGTTAGGATGGACTGCAGATCCAGATATTGATCGAGGGAGAGTCACATTCGAAAAAATTCAATGAGAATTGTATCCGCCACCTACCAATGAATTGCAATCGGATCGATGACGATAGATTTCCCCTCCAAAATGAAATCATCTGGTTCAATATCGGGTAACTCAAACTCGCTCTGGTTTTGATCTTCCATCGATTCAAGGACCTTTGCTACTAACTTTGCACGTGCATCTGAACTCTCGCTATCAGAGGAGACGGAGTCTATCATCCGAAGGGCTTCTATGAGGTCCCAAATGGATTTTTCATCATTGACCTCCCGAACTCGACCGAGGATTGTATACACATTTTTGCTCCGAAATTCTCGATCGGGGTCAACCCACATATTCTGAGTGTCGACAGTAGTAGCAACGCTCCACTGATCGACTGGTGCGTCAACCTCCAACCCGATCCATCCATGATAAAGTAGCTGGTAAAATTGGTCCACCTGTCCGAGCTGAGAGGCGTTTTGCATTAACTGGGCAAGGAACCCACCTCCCTGTGGAGCATCCGAAGTGGCTTCAACAATGTACTGTAAGGCGCTTAGAAGTGGGTACAATGGGTCAGGCCTACACGAGCCCATGACTCTAACGAGTTCTCCGAGTTCGACATCATCCGCGTCGGAGTCGCCCTCGAGGTCTGTAATTTCTGGTCTGGTATTCTCATTTTCAAAAGAATCAATGAGGATAGAATATCGATATTGGTCATTCACTCGTTTCCTCACTTCCGATAATTCCCTTTCGGACTGAGAGCTAGAGTGTGCGTGACTACCCCCGACACTGAGTAATGTTCCTAGATCAATCCCGGCCCTTCCTTCTGATTCTGAGCCTTCTTCTTCGCTTTCTTCGGCAACTTCTCGGACAGTCTCGGGTACCGTCATGAACATTGACGCAAGAAGAGAATTTACTGCCCCAGAGTCAAGGTAGACGAACTGGCGGATGTCGCGATCCATGGTATGACGAGCTCTCGATCCGTAAATAAAATTTATCAACTCATTAGGGATGAAACACGTTATCCAAATCTGTAGTCACTCGGATCGGTTTGCGAGGTTCCGGAAACACCTCGCCCTTGCTTACTTTTCCAGGCGTCCAGGTCACGCTTGCAATGTCGGATAAGGAACCACCACTTCCCAGCGAGCCCTCCTTACTCGTCTGCCCGAAGGGCCACACGACCTGGACCACGACCGACGACCGATACCGGTGTCTCGCATGTGATCAGATGGAGGGGGTTGACGCAACGTTCGATGAACTCCACGACCCTGAAACGGGGGAACCGGTCACCGCATTTAGGAGGGGCGATCGATGACCGAAGACGTTCCAGAATCCACCCGCAAGTACGCCCGAGAGAACAAGGAACAACTGGAGTACATCGTTCGCCACGGCAGTAGCATCGAGATCAGGGCCTACGCCGCAGCGCTTCTCATCCGCGGCCTACCGGATCCAGAGATCGATCAGGTCATCGAAGAACTGGAGACCGGCCGCGAGGTGCTGGCCTGATCTCAGCCCTCGCTCAACGCTTCGCGGAGCCGCTCGGCGTCTTCGTACAGGTCGGGGCGCCCCTCGAAGACGGTCATGGCCTCCTGGGCGCGCTCGATGTCGTCTAAGACCTCCGGATCATTCTTGATGAGCTTGAGGATGGCGTCCCGAAGGTCCTGTTCCTTCGCCTTGATCTCGTCGACGGCGTCGCGGGTGGTCGCCTGGTCGCACCAGACGCAGAACTCCTTGTCGCGGGGCGTTTGCTTCCCGCAACGTGGACACTCGATCGGGCCGACCGGATCGGGTTCCTCCTCTTCGACCTCGACGCCGTGGACCTTGGCGAGTTCGCGATCGGCGTCCTCGCCGAAGACGCTGACGTAGCGAGCGGCGACGTCGCTGCCGCGAACCCAGCCGTGGTGATCCTCGATGTGGGCCTGGTTCATGCCCTGGGAGGCGAGGTAGCTCGCCGAACTCTTTCGGAAGTTCGTGAAGGTGACGGGCTTGTTCACGTCAGCCCTCTCGGCGGCGCTCTCGAGGATCTTCGTGAACATCCGGTAGGAGAACTCCTCGGGCTTACTCAGCTTGCACCAGAGCGGTGCACTCGGGTCGTCACGGGCCGGATGGTCCGCGAGCCACCGCTGGAGGTGCGGAACCGACGGGATCAGCGTAACGGTGCGCTGGCCGGTTTTTCCGGACAGCGTAAGCTGCAGTCCGTGGCGGTGATCGGTGACGTCGCCAACGGTGAGGCTCCGGATCTCGCCACTCCGGGCACCGGAGTCCCAGGCGGTCGCGATCAGCGCGGCGTCCCGGGAGTTCATCGTCTCGTCGATCATCGGAACGACGTCCTCCTCCCAGTGGAGCATGTCCGCGGGGTTCGGCGACGGGTCGTAGTTCCGCGGCGTACCGGACGGGACCCACTCAAGACTCTTCGGCGGATCGTCGCCGTTGCCGTCCACGGTCCGACGGCCGAAGACCCGGAGGGCAATCCGGTAGTCGCGGTTGGTCTCCTCGTTGTCGTAGGTGCGGTTTATCCAACGGACGATGTCCTCCGCGGCGTCGCGATCCTCCAGAGCGTCGGCGAGCCCGCCGACGTGTTCGGCCATCCGCGTACAGTGGCGGAGGAGTTTGAGGTGACGATGGTCGCCGTACTCGGTTTGGAGGAGGTAGAGCTCATCGCTGAACTCGAGGAGGGCATCACGGTCGTCGTCGCTGATCTCGTCGGACTCCTCGATCCGCTCTCGCAGCGTCTCGATCTGGGACCCTGGATCGGCCATGGGCATTTATGTGTCTGGAAGTCTTTTAAATGTTAGCGTGTGAACCTTAGGTTAGAAGCCCGGCCTAGGCTCTTCTCGAAAACTAACTGCGAGCGGCGCGTTTCATCGCGCCGCGTCCCTGTTGTGGTGTGAGCCGTATCCGGGATTTGAACCCTGAAAGTCACAACCCGAGAAGCGCAGGCGAACGAGTGAGCCGAGCATCCCGGAACGTCTTCCTCTGGTTCAAATCCCGTTGGACTCGCGAGGCGAGTCCAACGACCCTCACGAATCCCGTGGATTCGCTCAATCCCGACCGAAGCTCTTCTCGGAAACCGAATTGCGAGCGGTGCGTCTCTTCGCCCCGTGTTCCGGCCGTAGCGGAGACAAGTATGATACCGTCGCCGGCCGAACGTGGACGTATGCCACTCGACGTCGAGGTTCCCGACCCGCCGGCGCTGCACGGACCGCAGGACCCGGGCGACTACGACGCGGTCGACGAACTGGACGAGGAGACGGGCGGCAACTACCGCCGGGAGGAGCTCGCAGCCCTCCTGGACCAGGGCGCGTGGGAGACGGCCTTCACCGAGTGGGCCGAACACACCTACCTGACGGCGGCCCAGTTCCGGGTCGTGCGCGACGCCGGCCTGATCGAGGATATCGACCTCTACTGGAACCCCGACGACGAAGACGTGGGGTTCCGGGCGCCGTCGGTACCGGACGGCTTGGCGGGGGCCGACGGCCCGTTCGACCGGAACAACGTCGGGGACGTCGAGGAGGCGCTGGACGAACTCGGTCGGACCGTGAGCGAGTCGCTGGAGAACGACTACATCCACCGGGACGGCGACGAGTTCGGCTACGACTGGGAGTGACCGACGGCGGGTCGTCGGAGAGGCCGCCCTCGGGTCGCCGGGCACCGAAAGCCCTTGTATGTCGCCGAACTAACAACTACCATGGACAAGCAGGTGCTCGTCGTCGGCTGGGACGGTGCGACGGAGTCCCACCTCGCCGAGTACGACCTCGAGTGGTACGGCGGTCTGGACCACGGCGGAGTGCTGCTCCCGGAGCCGTTCTGGCAGTCCAGAGAGATCGACAGCGGGAGCGCCTGGACGACGCTGACGACCGGGCTCTCCACCGAGGAACACGGCGTCGCGATGCTCAGCGGGCTGATCGAGGACGAGCGCCAGTTCGACCTGTTCTCGTCGGTCGACCGGTTGATTCCGCGGAACCTGTTCGGCCGGCCGGCGCGGATCTGGGCGCGGCGGCAGGTGCTCGGTCGCCAGCCCACGAACGACGACGTTCCGTACAAACGGGTGTGGCACTACGTCCCCGACTCGCTGGCGTTCGCCGTTCCGCTCACGTACCCGCCGAAAGAGACCGACGGCGTCACGGTCAGTGGATTCCCCAGTCCAGCGGTGAGCGTCCAGCCGGAGTCGCTCGAGGAGTGGGTCCGGGAACGCTACGACGGCGAACCGTCGAAGTTCGACGACGCGGGAGAGATCCGCGACGGCTACGTCGAGGACCTGTTCAGAACCCACGAGGCCGAGCGGGACCTCGTCCTCGAACTGGTCGACCGCCGGGAGTTCAGGCTCCACTTCGTCGTCTTCACGCTCCTCGACCGACTGCTCCACGTCACCGACGACGCGGAGGTCATCGAGCGAGCCTACCGGACGATGGACGAGACGACGGCCCGACTCGTTGACGCCATCGACCCGGACGACGTGCTCGTGGTCAGCGATCACGGGATGAAACACGACCCTCGCGGGAAGTGGATCCACGTCCACGACGAAACGACGGGCATCTGGGCCGGGACGCGGCCCTGGGGCGTCGAGACGCACCTCGACGTGACCCCGGCGCTCGTCGAGTACTTCGACCGCTATCTGGGCGATCCGACGTACACGGCCCCGGAGACCGACGCGGAGCGAGCGCAGATGACGTCCCAGTTGCGCGATCTGGGGTACCTGTAAGTCGCCCCTCGACGAGTCGGTGGCGGTTTCCGCGGCCTGCCGGTCTCTCGCCGGTGCGAGAGAGCACCCCTCCCGAATCTATTAGTAGTCAGACACCCAACACTATGACGCGCGCGGTATCGCCGACGTGACTGCCCCGTCCGAACCTCGACCGATCGTTCGATCCCCGCCGAATCATCGATGTCCCACATCGCAAACGCCTACAGCACTGTACAGTACGTCCTCGACGAAGTCCGCGAACACGGCGCCTCGCCCACGTGGTGGAAGAGCAGATTCCTCCACCGGATAGCCGGCGGTCTCTGGTTCCGTCGGGTCGAAGGAAACACCGGCGAGTACGTGATGGCGAAGGACTGGGACAATCTCCTCGTTCTCGACGCGTGCCGGTTCGACCTGTACCGGGACGTCGCCAATCCGAACTGCGGGGGCGTCCGTTCCCGTGGCGCGTCGACACCCGAGTGGGTCGCGGAGAACTTCGAGGGCAGGTCCTTCCCGGACACGGTGTACGTCACCGCGAACCCCTACGTCTCGACTATCACGGACGACGAGTTCCACGCCAGGTACGACGTGTGGGAGGAGGGGTGGGACGACGGAGAGGGGACCGTCCTCCCCGAAGTACTCGCCGAGCGGAGTCGAGAAATCGCGGCGGCCCATCCCGATAAACGTCTTATCGTCCATTTCATGCAACCCCACCAGCCGTTCGTCGGGAGTGACCTGCCCGGGAGTTTCTGGAACGTCGACGAATCCCCCTGGGACGCCCTGCAACGCGGCACCATCGACCGATCCGCCGTTCTGGAAGCGTACGCCGACAACCTCCGGGTGGTGTATCCGGTCGCGAAGGAACTCGGCCTGGACATCCCGGGCAAGTCGGTCCTCACCGCAGACCACGGCAACATGCTCGGTGAACGCGTCTGGCCGTTCCCCGTCCGGGACTACGGCCACCGGAAGTCGATCTACACGCCCGAGAACGTGCGCGTCCCCTGGGACGAGTTGCCCTTCGAGACGCGGAAGGCGATCACGGCGGGCGACACCATGGACGAGAGCGAACTCACGGCGGACGTGACGGACCGACTGGCGGATCTTGGATACGTGAGTTAGAATGCTCGAGGAACCGACGACCACGGCGACGCTGGCTGAACCGACGGCGATCTGGTTCGACACCCACTACGACAGCAAGAGCAGCGGCCTGTACTGCATCGAGCAGATAAAGGCGTACGTCCTCGACGACGACAACGCCTTCGAGGTCGACCAGTGGCGGGACGCGGACCTGGTCCACCTCAACACCATCCCCTTCCGCCGTCGGGACGTCGGCGTCTGGCGCTCGTCGAAACCGATGGTCGTCACCCAGCACGGCGGGTACCACTGGTGGCGCTCGCGCCGCGACCTCCTGGAACGCCCCGATCACCGGATCTTCATGCTCATGCGAGCGATATTCAGACTCACGTCCCGCCGGCCCCAGCGGATCGGTTTCAGTACCGAGTACACCAGGCGACTCGCGGTAGACAGGGGCGGCGTGCCGGCCGACCGGACGCAAGTGATCCCGCTCGGTCGGAGCGAGGAGTACGAGGACGTCGCACCGACCGACACGGACGACCCGTTCGTGCTGGTCGTCGTCAACAACCGGAATCCGCGAAAGAACGTCCCAACTATCGTCGAGACGATGGCGGAACTGTCCGACGTTCGGTTCGTTCTCCCCGGAAAGATGTGGGGCGACTACCCCCACGAACTCCCGTCGAACGCCGAGGTCACGGGATACGTCTCCGAGGAGACCCTGATCGACTACTACAACCGCGCCTCGGCGCTCTACCTGCCGACGCTGTACGAGGGTTTCGGCCTGCCGTTCGTCGAAGCGATGGCTTGCGGGACGGCGGTGGTCACGACCCGTCGCGGCTCACCGCTGGAGGTGTGCGGCGACGCCGCAGCGTACGTCGACGACCCGATGGACGCGACCGAACACGCCGCCCTGCTGGGCCGCCTCGTCGAGGACGACGACTACCGGGTCGGGTTCGAGGACTGCGGCCGGGAACGCGCCGAGGCGTTCTCCTGGGAGAAGACGGCAAACACCTATCTGCAGGTCTACGACGACGTCCTCTCCCAGTGATGGCCCGCGAACGGGTCCTCGAACTGGGCGGCGGCGAGAACCCGGCGACAGACGGGGTGAACGCCGACGTCGCCGCGGTGCCGGGCGTCGACGTCGTCGCGGACGTCACCGAGGAGTGGCCCTTCGAGCGGGCGTCGTTCGACCGAATCGAGGCCCACCACGTCCTCGAACACCTCCCGCACGACGACCTCCCGACGGTGTTCCGCCAGGTCGCCGAGACGCTCCGGGACGACGGCGAGTTTTACGCCGAAGTCCCGCTGGCCCACAGCCGGAGCGCCAAGAACGACCCCACCCACCGGTCGACGTGGTACTGGCGGACGCCCATGTACTACACCGCCGAGGACGAACTGTCCTACGAGGTCGGAGCCGACGCCGGGTTGACCGTCGTCCACCGGAACGTCCGGCTGTTCGGAACCTCCGGAAAGTGGTACGCGAGGCCACCCTCCTGGCTGCTCAAGCAGCTTTCGAAGCGGAACCCGTCGCTGATCGAACTCGTGAAACTACCGTACGTGACGGGCGTGCTGGAGTTCACGATGCGCAAACGGAGGTGAGCCGATGGGAACGGCCATCCAGGGAGAACGGCTCCGGAAGCTCTTCAAGGGGGCCGGCATCGTCTTCACTGGCGTCGTCCTCGAACTCGTCGTCTCGTTCGTCGCGAAACTCCTGATCGCGCGGTATCTCGGCCCGACCGACTACGGCGCCGTCTCCATCGGGCTGAAGCTCATGACGGCGACGTCTATCTTCGTGCTCGTCGGCCTCGATAGCGGGATAGGACGGTACCTGCCGCGGCGCGACGATCCTGCAGACCGCCGGGGCGTCCTGAAATCGGCCCTGGAGATCGCGCTCCCGGTCGGACTCCTCGCCGGCGTCGGCCTCTTTCTCACCGCCGACCCGATCGCCGTTCGCGTCTTCCACGACCCCGCCGTCGCCCCGGTGATCCGCGTTTTCAGCGTCGTCCTGCCGTTCGCCGTCGTCTTCCGGATGGCGATCGGCGGCGTCCAGGGGATGCAGCAGTCGCTCCCGAAGGTCTTCATCCAGAACCTCACGCTCCCCATCTCTCGCTTTCTCCTGATCGCCGTCGTCCTGCTGTACGGCCTCGGCACGGTCGCGGCCGCGTGGGCCTACGGGATCGCCTACGTCTTCGCCGGCCTGCTCGGGGCGTACTACCTGGTCCGCTACACGCCCCTGTTCGCGGACGCGCCGGCCACGTCGATGCACCGCGAACTCCTCGCGTTCTCGGCGCCGCTGATGATAACCGCCGCGATGCTCCAGGTACTCTCCCACATCGACACGTTCTTCCTGGGCTACTTCGCCTCGACCACCGTCGTCGGCGTCTACAACGTCGTCTATCCGCTCGCCCAGCTACTCACGGTCGTCCTGTCGGCGTTCGGATTCATGGTGATGCCGGTCATCTCGTCGCTCGACGCTGGGGACTCCGTCGGGGAGATGCGCCGGACCTACCAGCTCTCCTCGAAGTGGATCCTGCTCGCCACGCTGCCGGTGTTCCTCGTCGTCGTGCTCTTCCCGGAGATGGTCATCAGGGTGACCTTCGGCGCGGAGTACGACCAAGGGGCGCTGGCGCTGTCGGTGCTGGCGGTCGGCTTCTTCACCCACGCCGTCGTCGGCCCGAACGGGAACACGCTGACCTCCGTCGGTCGCACGCGGCTCATCATGTACGACAACGTCGCGGTGGCCGTCACGAACGTCACGCTCAACCTCCTGTTGATACCGGAGTACGGGTTACTCGGCGCGGCCGTCGCGACGTCGGTCTCCTACGGACTGTTGAACGCGCTGTACACGTACCAGCTCTACGGCGAGACGGGCATCCAGCCGTTCACGGCCGGGATGGTGCGACCCAGCCTGCTCGCCCTGCTGGTCGTCGGCGTCGTCTACTGGATAACGACGACGTTCTTCGTGGTCACGCTTCCGCTGCTCGTCGTCGGGTTCGGCGTGTTCGTCTCGCTGTACGCGCTCATCGTCCTCAGGTTCGGCGGCATCGAGGACGAGGAACTCCTGCTCCTCTGGAGCTTCGAGGAGCGCTTCGACGTCGATCTGGGCCCCCTCAAGCGGATCGCCGAAAAGATCGTCCCGTGACTGCCCGGGTCTCCTTCCGGTTCGACACCACTCTCCTCACACGATACGGCTCCCCTTCAGGCGCGACACAGCTCCCCTCCCTGCGCGACCCGGCCCTCCTCCCGGCGCGATACGGGTCCCACGAGCGTCGTCGTCACTCCTGGTACCCGAGGAGGCGCAACCGCTCGGCGACGTCCTCCTCCATCGTCACGTCGCCCAGGTCCCGGTTCGTGGCGCCCAGCAGTTCCCGGTGGTCCTGCAGACGGGCGCGGAAGTCGTCTGCCACCTCCGGCATGGTATCCACGACGTTGTTCCGTTCTCCCGGGTCCGACTGCAGGACGAACAGTCGTTCCGTGCCGTCGTCCATCCGGACGTACTTCCAGTCCTCGCTCCGTATCGCGTAGCGACGGGCGTCCGACGCCGGGTCGGTATCGGCCCACTCCGCGATAACCTCGGACCGCTCCTGGTCGTCGTCCAGCAGACTCGAACCCTCGAAGGCGTCAGGTTGCACGAGGTCCGCGCAGTCCACGAGCGTCGGCGCGAGGTCGAGGAGTCCGACGAGGTCGTCGGACTCGCCGTTCGTTTCGTCCGGCTCGCCGCTCGTTCCGTCCGAAAGCAGGAACGGCACGTGGAGCACCTCGTCGTAGAACGTCGCGCTGTGACTGAACGCGCCGTGGTCCGCGAACTCCTCGCCGTGGTCCGCCGTGACGGCGACGGCGGTGTCGTCGCCCCAGGCAGCGCTAACTCCGTCGAGGAGTCGGTCGACTTCCCGGTCGACGTACGCTATCTCCGCGTCGTAGAGGTCGAGGAGCGTCTGTCGCTCTCCGTCCGTGACGTCCTCGGGGGCTTCGAGCATCTTTCGCCGGAGCTGGACGGCGTCCCGGTCGGAGACGGGCTCGTCCCGGAACCGCCGCTGGTAGTCGGCCGGTGGAACGTAGGGGTGGTGGACGTCCATGTAGTGAACCCACAGGAACCGCGGACCGTCGTCGCCGCCCTCGTCCCGGACCCAGTCGAGCGCGAGGTCGGTCAGCTCCGCGGCGTCGACGTACGGCGATCCGACCTCGATTCCGGTCCGTTTCTCGGTGGCGTTGAACAGCCCCTGAAGCGTCCGATAGACCAGCCCGTCACTGTCGAGGTTGCGTTTGACGGCGTTCCTGGCTTTCGCCGTCACCGACGGGTCCGTCCGGGAGTCGTAGAACGTGTCGAACCCCCTGTCGTAGCCGAAGTCGGCCGACAGGTAGAGGTTCGAGTGGAAGCCGGCGGTCCGGTATCCGCCGCGCGATAGGGCTTCCGCGAGGGTAGTCCTGTCGGCCGAGAGCCGCTCGAACCCGCCGTACATCAGCGCGTACGACGACGTCAGGATGCTCGGAAACGACGGTCGGGTCGAGCAGGCGTGGGAGAAGGCCCGAGAGAAGACGCGCGCCTCGTCTGCGAGTTCGTCGAGATTCGGCGTCGTCTCGCGGTCGTACCCCTGCCAGCCGACGTGGTCGGCGCGGAGCGAGTCGACCGTGACGAGGACGATATCACGCATCGATTCGAGTGACGGTCGAGAGGATCGCTCGTCGGTACTGTGCGCCGATGTCGCCCCAGTTGTAGGCGCGAACGAATTCGTCGAGCGCCTCGCCGTCCCGTTCGCTGGCCCGCTGGACCGCCCGGGCGATGCGCTCCGGATCCGCGTCGCAGTACTCGAGCAGGCCGCCGAACCGGCCCTGGGACCGACCACGCAGGTGGACTGTCGGTAGCTCCGCGGCGCCGTACTCCAGTACCTTCAGCGTCCGCGGGTCGTCGACGAGACAGATTCCGACGTCGGCGAGGTGCAGGAAGCCGGGTATCTCCTCGTGGGGAACGCTTCCCGGGAAGACGATGGCGTCGTTGCTCGCCGCGGTGCGTTCGACGTCGTCCTCGAGCGACCCGGTACCCAGGATAAGCAGGCTCCAGTCGTCGAGGTGGTCGACGCTGTCGAGGAGCGACTCGACGTGGTAGATCGGTTCCAGCCCGCCGACGTATATCGCGACGTTGTCGTGCAGGTCGTAGTCGGCGACCCGGTCGCGAGCGGCCTCGACGGCGGCCGGTGACGGGTTCGCTATCTGCTCGTAGTCGACGCCGAGTTCGGTGGGGGAGGACGCGTCCGCGAATCGGTTGACGCGGGCTTCCTCCTCCTCGTAGACGAAGAGGACACGCTCGGACAGCCAGAACGCCAGGTTCTCGAACCAGCGAACGACGATCGCGAGCCACAGCGCGTGGGTCTCCTCCAGCTGGCGGATCGGGTCGACGTGGTCGACGACCAGTGGCGTGCCCGTGAGTACACGGAGGAACGCGCCGGCTATCGCACCGGAACGCGTGGTGCCGACGATCGCGTCGTACTGCTCTCGCTCCCGAAACGAGGCCAGAATCGTCGACGGCGTCGTTCCCCGGACGGTCACGTCGAGGCCGTCCGCCTCGAGACGTTCGGCGATCCGGTTCCGGCCGACGCTGATGTTGTCCGGTTTGTCCGGCGTCAGCCAGAGGACGTGTGGGTGGTCGGCCCAGACCGCCTGGTCTTCGACCGTCGACGGTGGTTCTGGGCTGGGAGATTCGGTAACACTCCCGCTCGCAGGGGCTTTCATGGCCCGGCGTTGGGCGCCGGCTACCGAAGTTATAGGCCGAGTATCGCGGAGCGGCCAGCTCCGATTCAAGTAAGACCGGCTTATCGGCGTCGAGTCGGGCGATTGACGCTCCGTGTCTCCCGCGGGGTTCGCTCTCGCCTCTCCATCTTCCTATCCACCGACTGCGTCCGCTCAGACCGCCGCTCTCCCCGGTAGAATTGTTTTCCGTCCCGGAGACCCCAGCAGCGACCCGTTCGATAACCTCGCAATATCCGTCTTTGGTCGTCCTTTCGGCGACCAGTCTGGTGTCGGTCGACCTCGCCATTGCGTGGACGGTTCGCGCTGCCGGCGACCGGCCCGCTCACTCCCCCTCGGCCACCTTGCCCTCGTCGCGCTGGACGAACAGGCCGCTGACGTAGGTCAGTATCGCGAGCAGCAAGAGGGGAAACAGCGTCAGGAAGTGGGAGACGACGATGATGAACGGGTCCCAGCCCCACGGGTTGACGACCCAGAAGAGGACGTCCATGAACGCCAGGATGGCCAGCGGGACGAGGTTCACCGTCAGGTCGAGCCAGGTCTCGTTGGTGAGATTGAGGTATGCCATGGTGGAGCGGTCGCGGGAGCTGCTCACTCTCGTATAGTATTTCCAACCATTTCAACGCTCGGTCGGCGGCGCGTCCACCAGTGGATGGATCAGTCCCCGAACAGTTACGACGCGGCCGCGCGAGACCCCGTACATGGCAAATACGGCCGCTCGCGGCGCGGGTTGGGCCCTGCCGGTCCTCGAACTGTTCGGCATCACCGTCCTCGCCTTCCTCGTCTCGCTCGTCGCGGGCGTGGCCTTCATCGTCCCGATGTTCGTCCTCGGCTACGACCTGGCGGGCACGGCGGTCCTCCTCGGAGCGACGGCCGCAGGCCAGGTCGCGTTCCTGGCCGTCGGCTACGCCTACGTCCGGGTTCGCGACGTCCCGGTCCCCGTCAGGCGCCCCTCCAAACGCGACCTCGTCGTGATCCTCGCTGGCGTGGTGCTGGCGCTGGTGGTCGCGACCGGTCTGTCCGTTCTCCTCTCTGTCCTGGACTTGGTCCCCGACTCCGTCATCGGCGACGTCGCCACGACCGACCCGACGTTCCTGCTGGGTCTGGCCGCGCTGTCCGTCGTCCTGGTCGCCCCGGCCGAGGAACTGCTCTTCCGCGGGGCCATCCAGGGCCGCCTCCGCCAGCGGATCGGGCCGATTCCGGCGGTACTCGGGGCGAGTCTCCTGTTCGGCTCGATGCACCTCGCGAACTACTCGGGCGGGCTCGCGTCCGTCGTCGCCGGCGCCCTCCTCATCACCGCCGTCGGCTGCGTCCTCGGGGCGCTCTACGAGTACACCGACAACCTGGTCGTTCCCGTCGTAACCCACGCCGTCTACAACGTCGTGCTGATGGTCGTCGCCTACCTCACGATCTAGATTCGGCCCGCTGCCGGTGCAGTCTCCTCACTCTTTCCTCACTCTCTTCTGGTTCTTGGCACTCGCCTCAGTCCCAGCGCTGGCTCCGCGTCGTCGTCACGTCGGTGCCGGGGCTGAACAGCAGAACCGGGTCACCACCGGGGTAGTCGAAGCCGTTGGCCTCGAACAGCGTGTTCACCTCGACGTCGACCTCGGCGGGGTAGAGCGTCCACGGCGGGTGGTCGACGTCCGTGTATCGGACCGAGCCGTCGGGGCCCTGCGTGTAGAGGCGCCGGCGCTCGGTCAGGAACTCGGCGCGCGAGCCCGGCTCGGCCGTAAACGGTTCGCCGCTGGGCCAGTAGGTCGCCCGGTAGTGGGCCGGCCGGTCCCCCGGCTGGCGCCGGTCGCTCGAAAATTCCACGTGCCCGTCGACCCAGCCGATGTCGACGTCGGCGTTGTAGTACGGCAGGTGGTGGGTCAGCCGTGCCGCGACGGTCGCCAGCAGGCTGTCGGCGTCGAGGCTGAAGAAGTAGACGCCCGGTTCCCCTTCCATGGTGACGTAGGTCCGCAGGTTCAGTTCCGGGAGCGGGAGCCCCAGCCACGCCGGCAGTCCCCGCGGCCGGGTGTCCACGTTCGTGAAGGGGACGACGGTGAGCCAGCCGGTACCCTCGAACTCCTGGACGGCGAAGGCGTCGGGGAGGTGGGCGTCGAGCACCTCGCTGTCGACGGGCCAGTTGGCGAACAGCAGATGGCGCCAGCCGAACGCGAGCGGGAGCATGGGCTCCGTACGGCCCCTCGTCGGTTAATACCCGACCGTCGCCGGTCGCCGTCCGCATATGGCTCGGTTCCCGTCCGGGTCGTGACTGGTCGGTCCTCGGGCGATCGCCCGCTCGCGGCCAGGTGGTTTTAAGGCCGGATACGGCCTGGTCCGGATATGACCACGCTCGAAGTCGCCCTCGGCGCGGCGACCGTCGTCCTCGCGCTGTCGGTGCTCGTCCTCGCCGTCCGCGACGGCGGCGGTGGCGGTCCCGCCCAGCTCGACGAGGCCCAGCTCCAGTCCTCCGTCGGCAACGCCATCGCCGGGCTCGGCCTGGACGGGACTGCCGCTCAGATCGAGACCCACGCCCGCGAGATGAAGCAGTTCCACAGCGACGTCGAGCAGATGCTGCGGACGCCCCAGCACCGGGGGAGCTTCGGCGAGCAGCAGCTAGAGACCATCCTCGCCGACCAGCTCCCACCGGACATGTTCGGCACCCAGGAGGCCGTCGTGGGTAACAAACGGCCGGACGCCCACGTCGAGACCGCCGACGGGCTCGTCGCCATCGACGCGAAGTTTCCCCTGGAGGCCTACGAGCGCGCCGTGAACGCCGACGACCCCGAGGTGCGAGCCCGGCACGAACAGGAGTTCGCCCGCCGGGTCGAGGACCAGCTCGACAAGATTGCGACGGCGTACGTCCGCCCGGACGAGGGGACCGCTGAGTTCGCCTTCGCCTTCATCCCGAGCGAGAGCGTCTACTACCACCTCGTCACCGAGGAGTACGACATGCTGCGCGAGTACACGTCCCGGGGCGTGCAGGTCGTCTCGCCGCTGACGCTGGGCCAGAAGCTGGAACTCGTCAAGGCGGGCGTCCACGCCCAGCGCCTCTCCGAGGAGGCCCTCGCGGTGCAAGAGCGGCTCCAGCGGCTGGGCCAGCGCTTCGACGAGTTCGCCGACGACTGGGACACCTGCGTCCGCCACCTCTCGAACGCGAAGGACCGGGCCGACGACGCCGACGCCGCCTTCGAGCGCCTCCGCTCCGAGTTCGACCGCATCGACAGCCTCTCGCTCGACGGCGGGGACGACGCGACGGTGCGCGAACCGCTCTCCCGCGGTCGAGAGGACTAGAACCGTCGTCGCTGCTGGTCGCGTTCCCCGGACGAGATCGGCCGCCACGCACCCCGATCGCCTCTCGATTCGCCTCCGTGCTCGCCGCTGCCCTCGCCCCGTGTCCGCCTCTAGTCTCGTCCTCGTGTCCGTCTCTGGGCCCGACGCCGAGTCCGCGGATCCGGGCCTCGAACGTCCCGTCGGCTCCGCCACGGACGTCGATGGCGCCGTCGCAGAACCGCTCGATGGCGTCGACGGTCCGGTCGTCCTGCATCGCCTCCTCGACGACGAACACGCCCAGGTCCCCCGTCGGACTCGTCTGAGCCCACGCACAGGACGGTGGTCTCGGACATTCCTGTCCGAGTCTATCGCGCCGAACGGGGTACCTGTACCTCGGAGTTGGCTATCAGGTTGTTACCGGGTGGCGTCGCGTGGCGGCGTCGTGTGGCGGCGTAGCGCCGGCAGAACGCGCAGTAGAACGGGTAGAACTGGCCGTCACTGGGCGGGCTGTGAGAGGACGCTGCCCACGTCGAGCGGGAGGTTCCCGCGGACGTACCCCTCGGTCCGTCCGTCCGGGCGCATCCGGAAGACGACCACGGGCTCGTGGCCGACGGCGGGCTTCTCGCCGATGATCTGGCGCCAGTGGTCGTCGCGGAAGGAGGTGCAGTCGACGAACAGCGCGGCGTTGCCGTGGATGGCGATCTGGTCGCGCGTCTTGGCGTTGCCGGAGGCCTTGACCGCCGCCACGGGGGAGTCGACCCGCCGGCGCCGCGGGGGCTGGGGCCGGGTCACCTCGACGAGGACGTCGTCGACCTGAAAGTCGAGTGCGTGGCCCGAGCCGAGTTCGACCTCTGGCTCGAAGTCGTGGTCGGCGTCGTGGAGGAGTTTCGCGACGTTGAACTCGCCCATCGTCGCCTGCATCCGCGTCAGGTCGACGCCGGCGCTCGTCCCGAGCTTGCTGGCCATCGTGTAGCGGTAGTCGTCGAGGACGCCAGTCGAGAACAGGGATTCGTAGAATTCGAGTCCCGCTTCCCGGTTCGCGTCAGGGAAGCCGGCGGCGTGCTCGCGGAAGAAGTTGCGCGTGCTCTCGCGGCCGTCCTTCGAGAAGAAGACGGGGAGGAAGAACCACGCGAGGTGGTCGTAGGCGGCGAGCCAGGGGTCTTCCTCTGCTAGCTGGGCGAGCAGTTCGCGCTGGGCCCACCGGGTGACCGGATAGGGCGCCTCTTCGAAGGTGCACTTGTCCGTTCGCCAGAGCGTCTCGGGCGTCTCGGTGTTGCCGAGCCAGTAGGCGTCGTCGTCGGACCAGGAAAACAGCGCGAGGTCGCCGTTGTCCATCTCCAGGCGCCGGGCCTCGTAGCCGGGCGGCGGTGAGAACCACGCGGAGGACTGTGTCGCACCGAGATTCGCATCGAGGGGCTGATAGAGGGCGTCGTGAACCCGTTGCTCGCTCCAGCCCTCGAGCGAGTGACGGAACCGGACGGGACCTGCCATGGGGGTCCTTTGATTGTGGATGGGTTTGAGGCTTCTGGAGAGCGTGGGGCCGACCGTAGGGAGGGCCCACGTTGTAGCGAGCGGTGAGCGATAGCGAGCCGTGAGCAGGGCGGGGCGCGAACGCAGTGAGCGGCCCGCCTTATATGCGAGCGGGGAGGAACGACCCGCGAGCAGCGGTCGGGCCTGAGCGAAGCGAAGGGCCGACGAACGAGCGAACGGTGAGCGAAGTGAACCGTGAGCAGGCTAGCGCCGACCGAACGAGAAGCCGCTCGAACACAACTGCCAAACTTTCCATCGGTGCGCGTTCTCCCACCGATTCGTACCGGAACTGTCGTCGGTCTGAGAGACCGTTACATTGATAGTCACTACCATGCAAGATTGTGTGTGGTAACCAATGTCGATGGGCGCCTACGATAACGAAGAACACGAACGCCGCGAACGCAAGAACACCGAAGTCGACCTGAGCGAAGACGATGACCGGACGGAGTACCGCGGCCAGGTGGACTACGACTCGGGCGACTCCACGGAGGAGTTGCTCGACCAGTTCCAGCAGATCAAGTCCTCGTGACGTCACTCGCAACTCACTTCTGGCTACGCGTTTCTCGCTGATCTGTCGGCGATCAGGATGGCCAGTGCGCTCACTAGAACGACGGCCAGCACGTGACCGACGACGGCGACGAGCAGGAACCACTCGTCGCGGACGAAGGGGACGAGCCCCAGCTGTAGCAGGCCGAAGGCCATCGTCGCCAGGTCGGCGCGGCGGTGGGCGCTGCTCTCTTGAGGGTCGACGGTGTACCGGAGCGAGCGCCAGAGCGCGACGACGCTTGCCCACCAGCCGGTGCCGATGCGGTAACACAGGTCCCAGAGGATCAGCAGCGTCAGGAACACGACGGGCGCCGGTGGCTGGGGGCCCAACAGCGAGGCGATCAGCCCCGCGCCGGGTCCCCTGGGATCGACGACGAAGAGGTACGTGACGAGGGCGACGAAGGCGACGACGCCGAGGACCACCTCGATGCTCGACCCGAACAGCAGTTGTCGGTAGGCCTGCGGCGCGTCGGCGCGACGGGCGAGGCGGGCGATGGTCAGCATGGCGACGCTGCCCGCCGCCGCCACGAGCACGGCGGCGGTCCCGGCCAGCGCCGCGGCCCAGAGGTCGTAGACGGCCGCGAGGACCAGCAGGGCGCCCTCGAAGAGGAGGAACTGGACGGCGACGGCGGCCCGGGTCGACAGGTCCAGGCCGGGAATCGCGCCGACGATGCTCTCGTACACCCAGGCCTCGCCGTACTCCACAGGAGGAGTGGACTCCCGGCTCATCGCCCGCCCTCGTCCTCTCCCTCACCTTCGTTCGCGAGCGCCCGCGTGACGGCCTCGTCGAACGGCGTCAGATCGACGGGGACGAGCTTGCGGATCGGCTCGTCGTCGGCGACGACGGGGGTCTTGAGGCCGTGGATGAGCGGCCGGGCGACGCTCGTCGGGACGTCCGTCACGAGCCCGATCCAGTACGCCGACAGCTCCGGGGTCAGCACCGGCACGCCGAGGATGATCGGCTTCCGTCGGCCCATCACCGCGGCCGTGCGGCGCATGATCGCAGCGTAGTCCAGCACCTCGGGCCCGCCGATCTCGTAGGTTTCGCCGGCCGTCTCGGGGACGTCGAGCAGGCCGGCCAGGTAGCCGGTGACGTCGTCGATGGCGATGGGCTGGCACGGCGTGTGGACCCAGCGCGGCGTCACCATCACCGGGAGGCGCCGGTCGAGCTGGCGGATCATCTCGAAGCTCGCGCTCCCCTTGCCGATGATGACGGCGGCGCGCAGTGTCGTCAGCTGGTAGTTCCCGTCGGCCAGAACGCGTTCGACCTCGCGTCGGGAGCGGAGGTGGGCGGATAGCTCCTCGCCCTCGCCGTCGTCGTCCTCGCCGAGGCCGCCCAGGTAGACCACGCGGTCGACGCCGGCCTCGCCGGCGGCCCGCGCGAAGTTCGCGGCGGCCTGCCGGTCCCGTTCGGCGAAATCGCCGCCCGAGCCCATCGAGTGGACGAGGTAGTAGGCGGCCTCGACGTCGGCCAGGGCGGCGTCGAAGCTCCCCGGTTCCAGCAGGTCGCCGGTGCCCACGTCGACGCCCTCCGGCGGGTCGTACCCGTCGGGGTCGCGAACGAGTACGCGGACGTCGTGGCCGCGGTCGAGCAACACCGGGACGAGGCGACCGCCGACGAACCCGGTCGCACCGGTGACGAGGACGCGCATACCGAACAATCGCGGCCGCGTCGCCTTAACTGTCGGACCTGACGGCGTCCCAGCCCGGTGTCTCGGGCGCGCCCGCTTCTTCCTCGAACTCTTTTGCGAGCGGGGCAGGCGCTGGTGCGTCTGTCCCGGCGTCGCCGGCCCGGTCTGTCCACCGGTCGATGGCCCGTCCGGCCCAGGAATCGGCGTCGAGCACCTGCTCGCGCGTCTCTTCGTAGACGGGGTCGCTGACCGCCAGCATCGCGGGACTGGAGGCGGCGGCGACGGCGACGAACTCCGCGCGGTCCTCAGGGGTCGACTCGTCGTTCAGCAGGCGGTCGACGACGCCCGTCAGCCGGTCGGGGTCGGGGTGAGCGAACACCGTCGTCCCGACCGCCGCGGGCCCGAAGGTCGGTTCGGCGTCGTCGGGCGGTTCGTCGTCGATCAGCCGGGACCCGCCGAAGACCGCTTCCACGCGCTCGCACTCCGTCTCCACGTCCAGCGCGAGGTTCTCGCCGGGGTAGCGCCGGCAGGTCTCCGGGTACAGATCGTCGCCGTGGATGCGACACTGGAGCGTCGTTGGGTCGAGGAAGGCACACGTCGGCAGCCACGTCGAATCGCTGTCGAAGGGACCGACGGGTTTGGGCGGCTTGCGCAGGCCGACGAGGAATGCGGGCCGTCCGTGGATGGCCGCCACCTCGGTTCCGTCGATATCGACGGTGGTGTCGCCCTCGCCGGCGAACACTCGGGGCTGGAGGACGTCGCCGAACCCTTCGTCGACGAAGGCCCTGATCTCGTCGCGGCGGATCGGTGCGAGGTTCCCGACGTCGTCGAGCGGGACGTACCGGCCGCGGCGCTCGTGGTCCACCTTCGCGTCGTTCAGCGCCCGCCAGTCGATGCAGCAGCCGGCACATCCCTCGCAGTTCACCTCCATACTGTTCTCTCCGCGACCGAGCTACAAAAATTCGGGGCGCGAATCAGTCCCCGGTGACGTGGGCGTTCTGAACCGGAAGCACGCGCCGCCGTCGTCGCTCTCGGCCACCGCAACGTGCCAGCCGTGGGCGTCGGCGATGGTTCGGACGATGTTGAGCCCGAGTCCGGTGCCGCTGTCGGCCGTCGAAAAGCCCGCGTCGAAGACGCCCTCTCGCTCGTCTTCGGGGATGCCGATGCCGTCGTCCGCGACCAGAAAGCCGCGTGCGTCTCGCAGGTCAGCCACCGTGACCGTGAGGGCGTCCGGTCGGTCGGCGGCGTGTTCCAGGGCGTTACGAAAGAGGTTCTCGAACAGCTGTGCCAGCCGACTCGGGTCGGCCATGACGACGAGGTCGGCGTCGACGACGAGCGTCGCGTCGCCGGAATCGACGACGTTCCAGGCGTCCCTGGCGACGGTCGCGACGGCGACGGCTTCCGGTTCGGTGACGGTCCCGCCCTGCCGGGCCAGGCGCAGGACGTCTTCGACGAGTTCGTCCATCCGGGCGAGCGACCGCTCGATGGCGTCGAAGTGGTCCGGGTCGCCGTCTTCCCTGGCGAGCTGGAGGCGGCCCTGGGCCACCTCGAGGGGGTTGCGCAGGTCGTGGCTGATGACGCCGGCGAACCGTTCGAGCCGTCCGTTCTGGCGTTCGAGCCGGTGTTCGTACTGTTTGCGTTCGCTGATGTCCCGCGTGACGCCGACGATGCCGACGACGTCGCCCCGCTCGTCGTACCACGGCGCCTTCGACGTGGCGACGTACGTGCCGTCGAGCGCCGAACCGTGGGTGTGTTCGACCTGGTCGACGACCGGCTCTTCGGACTCGATGACTCGCCGGTCGTCGGCCGTCGCGCTTTCGGCTAGCTCCGCGGGATAGAGGTCGAAGTCCGTGAGGCCGACGACGTCCTCGGGCGTGTGGTAGCGGGTCCCGTCGGGGCCCTCGATGTACGGATTCGCGGTCGTCGACGGCATCTCGTCGCTCACTTCGACGTGGCGACTGTCGCAGTCTTTGAAGTACACCGACAGCGGGATGTTCTCCAGCAGCGAGGCGAGCATCGTCCGGTCCCGGTGCTGGGTGTGGTGCTCATCGACGACCGACCGGAGTGCGTCGAGCGTCTCGACCGGGTCGTCCTCGCCGACGTCGACGAAGTGGGCCGCGCCGTGTTCGAGCGCAGTGGCGGCGTCGAGGCCGTCCCGCCCGAACACGACTACCTGGAGGCCGGGAACCGACTCTCGGGCGCCGTCGACGACGGCCAGCACGTCCTCGCCGCCTGCACAGACCAGACAGTCGACTTCGTCTTCGGTGAGGGCGTCGAGAACGTCGTCCGCCGCGGACAGGCCGCGGAGGTCGAACGGCCGGCGTTGCTGGTCCCACCGCTCTGTGACTGCCGCGGCGTCGGGACCGTGGTACAGCACCAGGGGGGACTCCTGCATCAGTGTCTGTCTCGTTTCCCCCGCGTCGGACTGACAGGGGCGATGTCACTTCTGGTTTGTAGTACTCCGTCATAAACTCCCGGGGCAGCCGGGGACTTATCGCCGTGGTCGGCCTACGGAGGGTATGACGACCCGGCCCTGCGACGGCTGTGGCGAGGACGTCACCATCGCCGGCGGCATCGCCGGCATCTGGTCGACGTCGCCGGAGACGACCGGCGGGATAACGCTCGAGCTCGTCGACGACACCGAACACTTCCTCTGTTATGCCTGCATCGACCGGTTACCCGACGACGAGGAGATAACGCGCGAGCACGTGGCAGATCTGTAGCCGGCGGCGCGGGACGAGCGGGTCCCGGGCGGCCCCGACTGTTGTGACTGCCGACGGATCAGCGGTCCTTCTCGGCGACGTTCTTGAACTCGAAGCGGGCGCCGCCGCCTTCGCTCTCGACCGCCTCGACGACCCAGCCGTGGGCGTCGACGATGGACTGGACGATGTCGAGGCCGAGGCCGGTCCCCTTCTCGTCGGTGGTGAACCCCGATTCGAACACGGACTCGCGCTCGTCCTCGGGGATGCCGACGCCGTCGTCGGCGACGTAGAACCCCGACTTGTGGGGGAGGTCGTCGACGGTCACGGTGAGGTCGGCCGGGTCCTCGGCGCCGTGTTCGACCGAGTTCCGGAACAGGTTCTCGAAGAGCTGGGACAGCCGGCCGGTGTCTGCGTGGATGACCAGCCTGGTGTTCACCGCGAGCGTCGCCCCCTGGGAATCGATCACGTCCCAGGCGTCGCCGGCGACGGTGGCGACGTCGACCAGGTCGGGGTCCTCGACGGTCTCGCCGTAGCGCGTGATGGTCAACACGTCGGCGATGAGGTCGTCCATCCGGTCGAGCGACCGGTCGATGGCGTCGAAGTGCTCCGACTCGCACTCCTCTCTGGCGAATCGGAGCCGGCTCTTGGCGACTTCGAGGGGGTTGCGAAGGTCGTGACTGATCACCTTGGCGAACCGTTCGAGCCGCTCGTTCTGGCGTTCGAGCTGGTGTTCGTACTGCTTGCGTTCGCTGATGTCGCGCGTGACGCCGACGAGGCCGACGACGTCGCCCTGGTCGTCGTACCACGGCGCCTTCGAGGTGGCGACGTAGCTCCCGTCGAACGCCGGGCCGTAGGCGTGTTCGACCCGGTCGATCGGCTCTTCGTTCTCCATCACCGACCGGTCGTCCTGTGTGGCGGGTTCGGCCAGGTGGTTCGGGAAGACGTCGAAGTCCGTGGTGCCGACGATGTCCGCGGGCGCGTAGTAGCGGACGCCGTCGGGACTCTCGATGTACGGGTCGCCCATCATCGACGTCATCGCGTCGCTCACCCGGAGAAACCGGCTCTGGCGGTCCTTGAAGTACACCGAGAGCGGGATGTTATCCAGCAGCGAGTCGAGCATCGTCCGCTCGCGACGTTCGTCCCGGTAGCGCGTGACGACGGGGTCGAGACTCTCGATCACCTCGATTCGGTCCCGGTCGGCCACGGAGAGACAGTGCGTCACGCCCTCGGCCAGGGCCGCGACGGCGTCGGTCTCCACGTCGTCGAGGACGACGACCGGCACGTGCCCGACGGCGTCGCGGACGTCGTCGACGACGGCCATCGCGTCCGGCCCCGAGCAGACGAGCGCGTCGACGGCCGTCTCGGCGGCGAACGCCCGCGCCGCTCTGGCGTCGTCGAACGCCGACAGCGCGAACGGGCGGTCGGTCGTTTCCCATCGCTGCTCGAGCGCGGCGGCGTCGGGACCGTAGTACAGTACGCAGAGTGGTTCCTCCATTGGTCTGGTGCTCTGGCGCGCCGGAAGCGCGCTCCCGAGCGGGTTGTCACCGGGTTATTGTCGTACTCGTCTATAAACGCCCGGGAGGGAAGCGTCGTCTGTCGAAGGTGGGGCCGGCTGTTCTCGCTCGCGTCCCGTCGGCTGCCGGCCTGCGTTCGCAAGCGAGGGCTAGGCGCGACTCCCTGTGGTCCCCTCACCCGGGACGAGCGGAGAGAGGACGACGCCCTGACTGGTCGCGCGAGTCTCCGATGGATTGACGTGGACCCGGAGACTGCGAGTGGACGTGAACGCCGCGCGAATCTTCGACGAGTTTCCCGCGCCCTCCTATCGCGGCAACCAGAAAGAAGCGCTCGCGGACATCCAGGCGGCCTTCGAGGACGGCGCGCGCGTCGTGCTGGTGCGCGCGCCGACGGGCAGCGGCAAGTCGCTGCTGGCCCGCGCCATCGCGGGCTGTGCCCGCACCGCCGGCGAGGCCGACCCGGAGGCGGTCATCGACGCCTACTACACCACGCCGCAGGTCTCCCAGCTCGACGACGTCGCCGAGGAGCCGATGCTCGACGACCTGAACGTCATCCGGGGGAAGAACAACTACAACTGCATCCTCCCTGGCGAGACGGACACGCCGGTCAACCAGGCGCCCTGCGCCCGCGAGCGAATGTTCGACTGCCAGGTCAAACACCGGTGTCCGTACTTCTCGGACCGCGCCATCGCGTCGAACCGCCGCATCGCCGCGATGACGCTGGCCTACTTCATGCAGACGGCGGGCTCGGACGTATTCGGCACGCGCGACGTCGCCGTCGTCGACGAGGCCCACGGCCTGGGCGACTGGGCGGAGATGTACGCCGCCATCGAACTCGGCCCCGACACCGTTCCCATCTGGGAGGACAAGGCAGCGCCGGCCATCGACGACCTTGAGGACGCCGCGAACTACGCTGACGGCCTGGCTGCCACGTCAGAGCGCCGCGTGAAGGAACTCCGCCAGCAGGAGGAGCTGACCGCCGAGGAGGTCGCCGAACGCGACCGGCTGAACAAACTCCGCCAGGAGCTATCGTGGTTCGCCGAGGACTACCGCGACCCGGAGAGCGTGACCACCTGGGTCGTCGACCAGCCCGACGGCGAGGGCACCAGCGTCACGATCAAACCCCTGGACCCGGAGAAGTACCTCAAACACACCGTCTGGGACCGGGGCGAGCGCTTCGCCCTCCTGTCGGCCACGATTCTCAACAAGGACGCCTTCTGCGCCAACGTCGGCCTCTCGACTGACGACGTCGCCCTCGTGGAGGTGGATCACACCTTCCCCGTCGAGAACCGCCCGCTGTACGACGTCACCCAGGGGAAGATGACCTACGAGGAACGCGACGAGACGCTCCCGAAGATCGCCCGTCAGGTCGTCCGGATCATGCAAAAGCACCCGGACGAGAAGGGCCTGATCCACTGTCACTCGTATGCGATCAAGGAGAATCTGGAGTCGCTCCTGCGCGATTTCGGCGTCGGCGAGCGATTGCGAAGCCACGAGTCCGAGGATCGCGACGCCCAGTTGACCTCGTGGAAGCGCACCGACGACCCCGACGTCTTCCTCTCGGTGAAGATGGAGGAGGCCCTGGACCTCGAAGGCGACCTGTGTCGCTGGCAGGTCATCTGCAAGGCGCCGTACCCGAACACCCGCGACTCGCGGGTCGCCCAGCGCCTCTCCGACGGCCAGTGGGGCTGGTACTACCGCGCCGCGCTTCGCACCGTGATCCAGGCCTGCGGTCGCGTGGTCAGAGCGCCCGACGACTACGGCTCGACGTACCTCGCCGACTCCTCGCTGCTGGACCTGTTCGAGCGCGCCCGTGCGGACACGCCAGACTGGTTCCAGGCCCAGATCGACCGGCTATCCGAACCCGACCTGCCCGAGTTCTCGCCCGTGGACGCGCTTGGCGGCGAGAGCGTCGAGGGCGAGGACGGCGGTTCGGAGAGCGGGACCAGCGGCCGGTCGCGCTCCCGTTCGCGGTCCGGTTCCCGGGCTGGCTCCCGCTCCCGGAGCGGCGCCTCGACGCGGTCGAGCCCGATGGCCGACGTCTGGGACACGGAGTAGCGGTCGTCCCCCGCGTCACCAGTCGGGCCGGAACACGCGCCAGACGATCCCGGGCCGCAACAGCGACGTCGGCGGGGCTTCCAGCCGGAACACCCGGAAGAAGGCGTTTCGCAAGACGCCGTCGGTCTGGGCCTGTCGGAGGAGGCGGTCGACGTAGCGGTTGAACAGGTCGGTGCCGCGTGGTTTCGGCCCCGTCGTCTGGAGGAACGCGAAGTCCGCCCCGACGGAGACGGCCCAGACGTCGTCCACGACGTCGGCGACCCGATCGAAGAATCGCGGCGCGACCCCGTCGACTCCCCCGGCAGCGAGCGCGTGGTGGAGCGAGAGGGCGTCGAGGGCCGCGACCGACATCCCCTGGCCGTAGATGGGGTTGAAACTGGCGACGGCGTCGCCGGTGACAATGAGGCCGTCGGGGAATCGGTCGAGGGCGTCGTAGCGCCGGCGCAGGCTCGACGGGAACGGGTACCGACGGATCTCGTCGCTGACCCACGATCGCTGGGCGACGACGTCCCCCAGCGCATCGAGGGGCAGACTCTCCGCGAAGGCGACGAAGCCGGCGCGGTCGGTCGGTGCGGCGTCGCCGTGGACGCCCTGCATGATCACCTCCCACTGGTCGTTCTCAACGGGCACCGCGGCGCCGCCGCGGGTGCGCGGCGGTGACGGTGGCACGCCCAGCACGCGCCGGTCTCCGGGCGGCCGTTCGACGCGGACGGTGCTGTAGGTCACGTCGACGTGGACCTCGTCTTCCGGTGGAGTGCGGTAGCCGTTGGCGGCCAGCCACGCCGGTGTCTGGCTCGTCCGCCCGGTCGCGTCGATCACGAGGGCGGCGTCGCGGACGGACTCGTCGTCGCCGGCGGTGATACTCACGCCGGTCACCGTGTTCGTGTCCGCGTCGGTCTCGAAGCCGGTGAACCGGTGGCCGCCGCGGAGGATGACGTTCGGTATCGCCGCCACCTGCTGGCGGACGACGGACTCGATGAGCGGCCGACTGGCGCAGTACATCGGGAGGCGTTCGGGCCCGTCGGCCAGGGGGCCGCCCTGGTCGTAGTAGGTCATGTCGGTCGCGGCGTCGACGATCAGCCCGCCGGCCGACGCCAGCCTCTCGCTGAATCCCGGGAACAGGTCCTCCAGTGTCGTTCGCCCGGCTTCGAGCAGGATGTGCGGATGGCCGGTCTGGGGGGCGCCCTCGCGGGCGACGGCGCCGTCGGGAAACTCGTCCCGTTCGAGGACGACCACTTCCTCGAACCCATCGGCCAGGACGCCCGCCGCACAGAGGCCCGCGAGGCTCCCGCCTGCGACTACCGCCGACTCGCCGAGAGAATCCATTCGGTCCGGGTCGTACCGGTCCCGCCCACCCAGCGTCATGGCTGGTCGTCCAGGTGGGGCCCACATAAATCACGGCCACTGAACCGGTCACGTACGTGACTCGCCGACCGACTCCATCGACGGTTCGGGGGCCAACGCCCCTTCACACCGAGTCGACGTCGGTGCCGACCGAGCAGATGTACTCGCCGGTGGCGACCTGCGGGAGGCGCCGGGACCGCCAGAAGATGCCGGGAGCGTCGGCCGTGACGGTCGCCTTCACCTCGCCGAAGACGTCGGTGATGCGGTAGAGCGCGTCACCGCGAGAGACCCGGTCGCCCAGGCCCTTCTCGAAGCTGACCAGGCCGCCGGCGGGCGCACCGTACTGGTCGAAACCGGTCGCGCGGGTCTGGGTCTCCGGCGCGTGGCGACCGGCGAGGAAGTCGTAGTACCGCAGGACGTTGAACACGCCCTCGACGCCGGTCTGGATGGCGCCCTCGTCCCAGCCGACGCTGCCCCCGAGTTCCGGGTCGATGGTGGGGATACCCTCGTCCGGCGCGGCGCGGGCGAGTTGCCCGTCGGGCCCCTTCTGGTCGAGGACGTAGCCACAGCCGAACGCTTTCGCCAGTTCGAGACACTCGTCGTGGAGCCGGTGGCGCCGCCCGCAACGGACCCGACACTCCTCCAGCATCCGCGAGGTCGACCCCTGGTGGAGGTCGAGGATCCGGTCGGCGCGCGTGGCCGCCTGGAACGTCGCGGCGGCGATGCGCTCGGAGGAGGTGCCGTTCTCGTCGCCGGGGTAGGCCCGGTTCATCTTCGTGTCGTCGATGGGGTTGCGGTGCTCGGCCACCTGGAAGGCGTGGTAGTTGACGATGCCGACGACCAGTATCGTCCCCGACAGCTCCGCCGGATCTAGCTGGGGGAGCACGCGCTGGACGACGCCGACGCCGTTGAGTTCGTCGCCATCGCTCGCGGCCTGCATGTAGAGCGTCTCGCCGTCCTCGGCCCCGTTGACGACGGCGACGGGCAGCCCGAACGGGCTCCCGTCGCGCGTCTCGCCCACCTGCAACCGCCCCGTGTCCACCTCGCCGGGCGCGGCACTCGCCGTACCGAGGGATACCATTACACCACGGTTTGTGTTGGGTGCCTTTACTAATTCGGTCTCCGGCTATGTGTGTGCTCTATAGGTGGTGCTGGGGTTCGAGTGAAGATTGATCTAGTAGACGACCGCAACTACAGTCGGCGGAACGCTTCGGTCCGCTCGCTAGCAATGAACGAAACTACAAACACATCGAAAGCCCTCGGCGCGCTCGTAGCTCCGCGGCTCGTTGCGCTCCTCGCTCCGCTGCGGTGCTTACGTCGCCGGGGAGCCGACGACCGCGCCTCGCCCTTTCATTCCTCCAAGGCCCGCACGACAGCCCTGCCCTTCCCCTGGTCGCGGCATGAACGCCGCTCCCGGCCGTGCGGTTGCGGAGCGGTCAGGACGCGTGATTCGGCGCGGACGCGCCGAATCCGGGGAGGTATGGTGGTCTCAATCGCGAGCGCGTTTCATCGCGCGAGCAACGCGGCCCCTGGTGGAATGAAAGGGCGAGGTCCGGTCGGCGACGGCGGACGACGTAAGCACCGGAGCGAAGCGAGGAGCGCAACGAGTCCTCCGAGCCGAGCGGGCCGAGGGCTTTCTTTTTGTTTGTGGTTTCGTTCACTGCTAGCGAGCACGTCGAGGGCTTTCCTCTGTTTGCGGTAGTCGTGACTTTCGCACAATGAACTTCTCATCCATCTAGTCGAAGTCGCGAGGTTTAGGGCCGGCCAGCGACAGGAACACATAGATGGAGGTCACGCTGCTCGGGACGGGCGACACCACGGGAACTCCCACGCCGCGGTGCGACTGCGAGACGTGCGAGCGCGCCCGCGAGGAAAACGTCGAACGCACCCGGTTCTCCGTCCACGTCCGGAACGAGCAGACGGGCGAGTCTCTCCTGATCGACGCCAGCCCTGACTTCCGCCACCAGTTCCGCCGGGAGGACGTCCCGCTGCCCGACGAAGCGGTGATCACCCACGTCCACTTCGACCACCTCGACGGGCTGGGCAACGCCTACCGCCTGCTCGACCACCTGCCGGTCCACGCCGCCGACGAGCACGACCCGAACCTGGGCGAGAGCGTCGCCGAGCACGTCGACTCGCGCTATCACTACCTCGACCAGGTGGCGGTCCGCCCCGAGACGCCCTTCGAGCCGTTCGAGGCGGCGGGGTTCGAGGTGACGCTGGTGCCGGGCGTCCACCCGCCGCTTTCGACCTACGGCCTGCGGATAGACGAGCCCGAAACGGGCGCATCACTGGCCATCTCCGGCGATACGAGCTACGCCTTCCCCGAGGAGTCACGCGACGTCCTGCGCGGCGCGGACCTGGGAATCGTCGAGGGCATCGTTCACGCCGAACTCTGCGAGCACCACCCGGCGGGCGGCGACCACTACGACGCGGACGGCGTCCCGCGCACCTTCGGGACCAAACACATGACCCTCACGGGCGCGCGTGCCCTGGCCGACGACCTGGCAGTCGACGACTACCGCATCGTCCACACGGCCCACTTCGTCCCCGAATCGGAGGCCTTCGCCGACGACGTGGCCCTGGACGGCGAGCGGTTCGTGCTGTAGGGGAGAAGGCACTTATCGGACTGACCGCCCGGAGGAACCAGGCTTCGGCGCTCGATTCCGCCGCAGTACCTTTAGTGGAGTACACGCATTCACCAGTCGATGGACCGACGCGGCATCGCAGAATCGGGTGGGGCGGCGCTGGCCTGTGCGCTCGCGGCCGCGGCAACGTTCCAGGCCCTCGACGTGACGATCGACTGGGCGCTCGTTCTGGGGTTCGGGATGTGTGCCGGCATCGCCGGGGCGGCGAACTACCAGGCGCGGACGAAACACTCCGAGAAGGTGGCCGACGAGGCGCCCGTCGAGACGACGGACGCGACCAGCCAGGACTAACTGCGATTTCCGGTTAGCCAAATCTGTCGAGCCCTGACTGTTGCCGTTTTCGACCCGCTGGGTCCGGATTCCATGGCGACCGCTCGGCCCGCAGCGAGTCGGTGTCGATGGCCACCGCCTCGCTCTCTTCGTAGCCCGCACAACTCGTTCCACATTCGTCGCTGGCGCGGACGGAGCGCCCCTTCCACGCACACTGTGGCAGGCCGTCGTCGTCCGGCGAGCACTGGGCACAGGCCGGGATATCGAACGTCCGCCAGCCCTTGCCGTAGGCCCGCTCAGCGAGGCGGCGGCGGGCCCGGGCTTTCTCCGCACTGCCCACGACCCGGACGTCGGTCCGGCCAGGCAAGGACTCGATCACTTCGACGCCGGGTTCGTCGACGGCCAGCGGCGTCGCCTCGCGGATCACCTCCCGCTCGTCCGTCTCGGGGTCGAAGCGCCACACGCCCACTTCGTCGGGGATGCGATTCAGGTGCGCCCCCGTCACGTGCGACGCTGTCGCCAGCACCACCTCGTCGGCGAGGCCGAGCGAGACGTCGGTCCGGAGTTGCATCTCAAGGTCGCCCGGGCGGCCCAGGTCGGGCTTGTTCTCGATGGCGACCAGCGAGCCGAACCAGTCGGGGTAGCGGGCGACCTGGCGGGCGTAGGTGCGACCGCCGCGGCGTTCGGCCTCGAAGAAGCCTCGCTCGACGGCGAGTTCCTTCGCGCGCTCGGCCCGCTCGGGATGGCAGTCGAAAGCGTCCTTCCAGTAGCGGGCGCGGCCAGGGCCGACGTCGGCCTCGACGGCGGCAGTCGGGATGCGCTCGGGCGTGATGGCGACGCGGTCGTCGAACTCCGGGCCAGGTTCGACGGCGAGGACGTCGACGACGCGGCGGCCGTGGACGTGGGCGCCGAGCTGGCGGCTGAGGAGGGCGTCGCCCAGCGGCCCATCTGTGCCTTCGAGGTGGGCACACAGCGCCAGTTCGAACGCGAATTCGCGCACGCAAGATGGCAGGACTCCGGCGGGGAAAAGCACGTCGCCCGGGGAGCGTCTGACGGTTTTCTCAGCCTGCGAAAGCGCTCGTGGCGATATATGGTCGCCGGGACCGAACGATCGTTCAACATGGCGGTGGTGGATGACGTGGGACAGGACACAGACGCTGACGTCGACCAGGGGGCCGGACCGATCGAAGTGCTCGTCGTGGACGACGACCCGGATCTCGCGGACCTCGTCCAGGAGTTCCTGGAGCGGGCCGACGACGCGCTGGCGGTGACGACGGCGACGAACGCCCGGACGGGCCTGCAGCTGGTCCGCGAGCGCTCCTTCGATGCCGTCGTGAGCGACTACCACATGCGAACGATGGACGGGCTGACGTTCCTCGACAGGGTGGCCGACACGGATTCGGCGCCCCCCGGTATCGTCTTTTCGAGCGACGACGCGCCCGAGATCGTCGAGGCGGCCCGCGCCGCCGGCGTCCCCTACGTTCAGAAGCGGATGCGTTCCGAGCGGTTCGACCGGCTGGCGAGTCGCGTCCGGACGGTCGTCGAGGACCGGCAGAACTGACGAGCGGCGGGGCCGCCTGCCCGGAGTCTGGGCTGCAAACAGTAGGCTTATCAGTCCCAGGGGGCGAAATCCACACAAGATTACTCCCGAGATGACATCCCACAACCACCCGGAGGTGAACATCGGCCTCGTCGGCCACGTCGACCACGGCAAGACGACGCTGGTCCAGGCGCTGTCTGGCGAATGGACGGACCAGCACTCCGAAGAGATGAAACGCGGCATCTCCATCCGCCTCGGCTACGCCGACGCGACCTTCCGGCGCTGTCCCGAGGAAGACGAACCGGCGGCGTTCACGGTCGAGGAAACCTGCGGCGAGCACGACGTCGAGACCGACGTTTTGCGGACGGTGTCGTTCGTCGACGCCCCGGGCCACGAGACGCTGATGGCGACGATGCTGTCGGGCGCCTCCATCATGGACGGCGCCGTCCTCGTCGTCTCCGCGTCGGAGCCGGTCCCCCAGGCCCAGACCGAGGAGCACCTCATGGCCCTGGACATCATCGGCATCGACAACATCGTCGTCGCCCAGAACAAGGTCGACCTCGTCGACCAGGAACGGGCCCAGGAGAACTACCAGCAGATCCAGGAGTTCGTCGAGGGCACCGTCGCCGAGGGCGCGCCGATCGTCCCCGTCTCGGCCCAGCAGGGTGTCAACACCGACCTGCTCATCCAGGCCATCCAGGAGGAGATTCCGACGCCCGAGCGCGACCCCGACGTCGACGCCCGGATGATGGTCGCCCGGAGCTTCGACATCAACCGCCCGGGGACGACCTGGGAGGACCTCAAGGGCGGCGTCCTCGGCGGCTCGCTCGTCCAGGGCAGCCTCGAGGTCGACGACGAGATACAGCTTCGACCGGGACGCGAGGTCGAGGAGGGCGGCCAGACCGAGTGGCGCCCCGTCGAGACCTCCGTCCGCTCGATCCAGGCCGGCGGCGATTTCGTCGACGAGGCGACCCCCGGTGGGCTGCTCGGCGTCGGTACGGGACTCGATCCCTCGATCACCAAGGGCGACGCGCTGGCCGGCCAGGTCGCCGGCCCGCCGGGGAGCCTGCCGCCGACGCTCGAACAGTTCACGATGGACGTCGACCTGCTCGAACGGATCGTCGGCGACAACGCCGGCGAGGTCGAGGAGATCTCTACTGGTGAGCCGCTGATGCTCACCATCGGCACCGCGACGACCGTCGGCTCCGTCACGAGCGCGCGCGGCGGCGAGGCGGAGGTCGCCCTCAAACGACCCGTCTGTGCCGCGCCGGGCTCGAAGATAGCGATCAACCGCCGGGTCGGCGCGCGCTGGCGCCTCATCGGCGTCGGCACGCTGCGTGAATGATCGTCGTCGACACGAACGCACTCATGATGCCCGTCGAATGCGACGTCAGGCTGTTCGACGAGCTCGAACGATTAGTGGGGGACCGGGAACTGGTTTCCCCCGAAGCGGTCGTCGCCGAACTCGAAAAGATCGCCGACGGAAACGGGAAGGAGGCCACTGCAGCGAGCGTCGGCCTGGACCTTTCCGACCGCTGCGAGGCCGTCGCCACCGACGCGGACTACGCGGACGACGCGGTCCTGGAGCTGGCGAGCCATCCGGACGCGACGCACGCGGTCACGAACGACAAGCCCCTCAAACGCCGCCTGCTCGACGCGGGCGTACCAGTAATTAGTTTAAGGGGCCAGCACAAACTCGCCATCACTCAACCATAACACATGTACAAACGGGTCAGACTACGCGACACGGTGGAGGTACCGCCCAGGCATCTCGCAGAGGTGACGCCGGACCTCGTGAAGAAGCTCCTGCAGGACAAACTCGAAGGTCGAATGGACGAGGACGTCGGCTCGGTCGTCTCGGTCATCGAGGTGCAGGATATCGGCGACGGCGCCGTCCTGCCCGGTCAGGAGGGTGTCTTCTTCGAGGCTGAGTTCGACGCGCTCACCTACGATCCGCAGATGCAGGAGGTCGTCGACGGCGAGGTCGTCGAGGTCGTCAACTTCGGCGCCTTCGTCGGCATCGGACCGGTGGACGGTCTGCTCCACGTCTCCCAGATTTCCGACGAGTACCTCGCCTACGACGAGGAGGGGCAGGCGCTTGCCTCCCGCGAGTCCAACGAGACGCTCGCGGTCGGCGACGCCGTCCGCGCCCGCATCGTCACCAAGAGCATCGACGAGCGCAACCCGCGCGACTCCAAGATTGGCCTCACGGCCAAGCAGGTCGGCCTCGGCAAGCACGGCTGGCTCGAGACGGAGCGCGAGAAACGCGCCGCACAGCAGGCGGAAGCCGGTGAGAGCTGATGGCCGACAGACTGGTCTGCCGCGAGTGCCATCGCGTCCAGGACGCCGCCAACGAGGAGGTCTGTGACGCCTGCGGGTCGAGTTCGCTCACCGAGGACTGGGCCGGCTACGTCGTCATCGCCCACCCCGAGAGCTCCGACATCGCCAGCGAGATGGAGGTCACGGAGCCGGGGAGCTACGCGCTGAAAGTCCGCTGAACGTGACCGACGTCGTTCTCGAACTGCCCGACGCGCTTCGCAGCGAGCTGAAAGAACCGCTCGGACCGATCTACACCGACGCCGAGAATCTTCTCTCCGACGCCGTCGAACCTATCGTCAGCGTCGGCGACGTCGTCACCTATCACCTCTTGCAGGCGGATCAGGTCCCCGCCGTCGCCTTCGTCGACGAGAAGACCAAGCGCCAGACCGTCGACGCGGAGATTCGCGAGGGGATCACGGGCTTCGACCGCGAGGTCGACGTCGACAATCCGCCGGCGACGCTGACGAGGGAGCTGCTGCAGACGCTCCGGACCGGCATCGACGACGGCGCCACGACGCTGGTCCGCGTCGACGGCGAGGAGGACCTGGCCGCGCTCCCCGCGGTTCTGGCCGTCCCCGAGGGAGCGACCGTCGTCTACGGGCAACCGGACGAGGGGATGGTGCTCGTGACGGCCGACGAGGAGACCAGAGCGTTCGTTCGGGACCTTATCGAGCGGATGGACGGCGATAGCGAGGCGGCGCTGGAACTGCTCGGGTAATTCTGCGATATCGCTCGGCTGGCAGCGAGACGTTACGCGTCGAGCACATGCACGTGTCTGACCAGCGACCGGTGAACGCGCCGTTCGAACCGGGAGTCGACGGTCCACCCCGCTGCCCGCGCAGCGTCCTCCCAGGAGCGGTCGGCCATCAGCACGCAGCGCGGGGCCACTCGCCGGGCTTCCGAGAGCGCGCTGGAGACGATCTCAGTCAGTTCCCCCTCGATCTTCGACTGACGGCCGTAGGGGGCGTCGAAGACGACGCCGTCGATAGCGCCGTTTCGGACTGGAAACTCCGTCGCGTCGGCGCGGAACACGTCCCACGCGCCGGGGTCGGGGTAGCGGGGGTCGGCAGCGCTCCGATCGGCGCCGAGTGCGTCGGCGAGGTTCCGGTTCGCGCCGCGGACCATCTTCCACTGGGCGTCGCTGCCGACTACCCGGGCGCCCAGCAGGCCGGCCTCGATGGGGATGCCGCCGGTGCCGCACATCGGGTCCAGAATCGTCGCGCCGGGGCGGGCGCCGGCGAGGTTGGCGAGCGCGCGGGCGTCCATCGGGGCCATGCTCCCGGGCTGGAAGAAGGGACGGTCCGAGGGCATGCGCTGGCCGAAGTCGCGGACTGACGCCGCCACGGCCCAGCCGACGGCGCAGATTCGGCCGGGCGTGTCGTCGTCGACGTCGCCCGCTGCGTCGCTGAAGACGACGCGGAGTTCGTGGTCGGGGTTCTCCAGGTCCACCGAGAACCCCTGGTCGACGAGGACGCCCCCGAGTTCCCGTTCGATGGCCTGGGTGTCGACGTCGGTTGTGTAGCGGACGTCGACGGCGCGGACCGCGACGGAGCCAGAGCGGTCGGTGGTGGGGGCGTCTTCGAGCAGGGCGCGGGCGCTCTCGACGTCGGGGTCGCAGGTGCCCACCAGTTCGCTCGCGTGGTGGGTGTAGGCAAGCGTCCGCGCGCGGGCGTGGTCGAGTTCGCTCGCCGTCGCCAGGCCGGGCGCGACGAGGGTGACGTCGCTGGCCACGCTGGCCGCCTCGCGCGCGGCGAAGTCGTCGTCCTGGCCCGCCAGTTCGAGGACGTACACACCCTAGGGGACGGCGGTGCGCCAATCAGCCTACCGGTCCGAGGATAGGCCTGGAAATGATTGTCGGGTGGTTTAGAAAGCACTGAAACCACCGTTGTTCACGGCAGTACTCTCGGCAGTACGGACGAGCACATCAACAGATCTCATTCTCGAATCCCGCCGCCGTCCGGGAGAAATCCCTGTTAACGTAGCGACTTATCAATGGATGCATGAACCTTTATAAACCTTAAATACGTGACTTAAAACGAGACATGGCAGATCCCAAGGAAACTATAAATATCGAGAACGTCGTCGCCTCGACCGGTATCGGGCAGGAACTCGACCTCCAGAGCGTGGCGATGGACCTCGAGGGCGCGGACTACGACCCCGAGCAGTTCCCCGGTCTCGTCTACCGGACCCAGGAGCCGAAATCTGCGGCGCTGATCTTCCGGTCGGGGAAGATCGTCTGTACCGGTGCCAAGAGCACCGACGACGTCCACGAGAGCCTCCGCATCGTCTTCGACAAGCTCCGTGACCTGAACATCCAGGTCGACGAAGACCCCGAAATCGTCGTCCAGAATATCGTCACCTCCGCGGACCTCGGTCGCACGCTCAACCTGAACGCCATCGCCATCGGCCTCGGGCTGGAGAACATCGAGTACGAGCCCGAGCAGTTCCCCGGGCTGGTCTACCGGCTGGACGACCCCGACGTAGTGGCACTGCTGTTCGGCTCGGGCAAGCTGGTCATCACCGGCGGCAAGAAACCCGTCGACGCCGAAGAGGCCGTCGACAAGATCGTCTCGCGACTCGAAGAGCTCGGCCTGCTCGAATAAAGCGTCGAGGCGGCGACTTTTCCCTTTTTTCGACCCGGAGCGACGTCCGTAGCGGCGAACGCCGGGCTCGGGACCGACAGCTACAGGTCGCGGCCGTTATCCAGCGAGCGCATCGACGTGCCACAGCCCGGACAGACCCGGTCGTCGGGGTCGCTCGTTCGTGCGCCGCACGAGGGGCATTCGTACTGACTCGATTCCGGAACGGATGTGCTCGGTCTCATAGCTATCTGTTCGTGATTGACTAGCACAAATAAGCACTGTCCTGCCATTCATAATACGATTTTATTGGACGTTCGTTCACCCGACTCTCCTCGGGCGATTTGCCAGCCATCGTTTATACGCCGGCGGGGGCCCAACGCCGGAGCGACGCGATGCCGTTTGAATGTCGCCAGTCGAACTGGACGAACGGTGGGGTAAATTTTATACTGGATCCGATACACACCGCTAGCGGCCATGACGGAGTACGTTTGTCAGGAATGTGGCCGAGAAACGGAACGAAGTCCGCTCTGTGTCACCTGTCCGTCGTGTGGCGGCCCGCTTGAGTCCGCCGTCGCGCGCCGCAACGGCGGGTCCAGCCGGCGTCTCGAATGACAGGACCCAAGCCAGCGGCCCGAGAAGCGCCGGTATGCTCGCGCTGACCTCGGGCCTTGCCCTGCCCCTCCAGTCGCAACCGGACCCCACCGGGCAGGGCGTCCTCGCCGTCGTCGGTACCGTCCTCCTCGGCTGGCTGTTCTACGCCGTGACGCTCCACCTCGCCGCGACGTTCTTCGTCGGCGATGTCCCGACCCAGCCCGCCGTCGCCGCCGGTATCGTGCCCGCCGTCGTCTCGCTGTTGCTCGGTCGGTACGGCCTCGGAGAGCAGGCGCTCGTCTCACCGGGCGTCGACTTCGTCGTCGCTCTGGTCGCTATTCTGGTCGCCGACGCGCTGGCCATCAACTACGCCTACGACCTGCCCTGGAAGTCGACCGCAGCGCTCACCGCGCTCCACTTCGCCTTCGCGAGCGTGCTGATAGTCGCGCTGAACAACATCTTCGGCTTTGTCTGAGCGGACTGTCTGCACCGTTGCGGTCAGAATCGTCGACTGCGACGACGGACGGAGCGAACGGTGGGACTGAGCGAAGCGACTACTCGACCAATCGCTCGATTTCGGTCACCAGGACGTCGCTCGCACCGACTCCTTTCAGCGCGTTGATCGTCTCGAACACGTCGCGCTCGTCGACGACGGCGTGGACGGCGACGTCGTCCGTCCCGGCGATGTCCATCACCGTCGGCCCGCCCATTCCCGGGAGAACCTCCTTCACGTCGTCGAGCGCGTCGGCGGGCGCGTTCATCATCAGGTAGCGCTTGTCCTCGGCGGCGATGACCGAACTGAGCGCCATCGAGACCTGCTGGACTTTCTCGTCGTCGGCGACGTCGTCGCGGGCGAACAGCCGGACCGACGATTCGAGCACGTCGTCGATAACCTTCAGCCGGTTCATCCGCAGCGTCGTCCCGGTCGAGGTGATGTCGACGATGGCGTCGGCGATGTCGACGTGGGGGGTCAGCTCCGTCGCGCCGGAAACCTCCGCGATGTCGACGTCGACCCCCTTCTCGTCGAAGAAGTTCCGGGTGACGTTGGGGAACTCCGTCGCGACGGTGCCGCCGGCCAGGTCCTCGACCGACTCGATGTCGCCGTCCTCCGGCGCTGCGAGAACGAGCTTGCAGGAGCCATAGCCCAGGTCGAGCAGTTCTTCGAGGTTGCCGGGGTCGGCCTCGCGAACCTGGTCGAGACCGGTGATTCCCACGTCGGCGGCGCCGTCGGAGACGTACTCCGGGATGTCCGCGGCGCGAGCGTACAGCACGGTGACGTCCGGGTCGACGGTCGCGGCGTACAATTGCCGGTCCGCGCCGTCGACGACGTGCAACCCGGCGCGTTCCAGCAACTCGACCGACGGGTCGTGCAGGCGGCCCTTGTTGGGCACGGCGATGCGCATACTGGGGATAGCGCGGGCGTGCGGCAACTGTCTTTCCCTCTCGGTCGCGGGCGGCCGCCCCAATCCAGCAGATTGACGCACCCACAGCCAGAATTCCAGCCCATGAGCGAACTTCTCGTTTCGGGCGGGCAGGTCCTGTTTCCGGACCTCACCGTACAGGAAGCGGACGTCCTCGTCGACCAGGACACCGGTGATATCGTCGCCGTCGACGACCCCGGCACACTGGACGGCGACGACGAACTCGACGCCGGCGACGGCCTCGTCGTCCCGGGACTGGTCAACGCCCACACTCACGTCTCGATGACGCTGCTGCGGGGCTACGCCGACGACAAGCCCCTGGACGCGTGGCTCCAGGAGGACATCTGGCCCGTCGAGGGGGAACTGACCGCCGAGGACGTCCGCGTCGGCGCGGAACTCGGCCTTATCGAGATGATCAAATCGGGCACTACCGCCCTGGCGGACATGTACTTCTTCATGGAGGAAGTGGCCGAAGCGGTCGACGACGCCGGGATGCGGGGCCTGCTCGGCCAGGGCTGCATCTCCGTCGGCAAGGGCGAGGACGAGGCCCACGAGGACTTCGAGTCCGGCCTCGCGTTCGCAAAGGAGTACGACGGCTACGCCGACGGGCGCGTGCGGACGGCGTTCATGCCCCACTCGCTGACGACTGCCGGCGAGGAGTACTACCGTGAGTACGTCAGCGATGCCCGCGACGCGGGGCTGCCGATCCACTTCCACGCCAACGAGACCGAGGGCGAGGTCGACCCCATCGTCGAAGAGCACGGCGAGCGGCCCCTCGAATACGCCGACGACCTGGGGCTGCTCGAACCCGAGGACTTCCTGGCTCACGGCGTCCACGTCGACGAGACGGAGATCGACCTGCTGGCCGAGCGCGGGACGGGTGTCGTCCACAACCCCGCGTCGAACATGAAACTCGCCAGCGGGATGGCACCGGTCCAGGAGATGCTCGACGCCGGCGTCTCGGTGGCGCTGGGCACCGACGGCGCGGCGTCGAACAACGACCTGGACCTGTTCGACGAGATGCGGGACGCGGCGATGCTCGGCAAGCTGGCGGCCGACGACGCCAGCGCGATGGCTGCCGGGACCGTGCTGGAGATTGCGACCCGTGGCGGGGCCGAGGTGCTCGGCTTCGACTCTGGTCGTATCGAGGCGGGCGCGAACGCCGACCTGGCCGTCGTCGACCTCGAAGCGCCGCACCTCACGCCACACCACGACCTCGTCAGCCACCTCGTCTACGCCGCCAAGGGAAGCGACGTGCGTCACACGGTCTGTGACGGGCAGGTCCTCATGCGGAATCGGGAGGTCCAGGTCTTCGACGAGGAGTCGGTGCGCGAACGGGCGGAGACGGCGGCCCAGGAGCTCGTTGCCCGGGCCGAGGGGGATGGGGGCGGCGCGTAGCGCCGGTGTCACCGGTCAGTCGCTCGATACCGCGCGTCCGCGAGCATCCGGCGTGACTGCCTCCCCTAGCGGCCGGGCGCGTCGTCCTCGTGGTCGGAATCGCGCCGTCGGAGTAACGCGGCGGCAGCGCCGACGGCGATAGCCAGCGCGCCGAGTGCGAGTACCCACGGCCCAGTCGGCTCGTCGTCGCTGTCGGTCATATTCACGGTACGGCGGGGTGACGGAAGAGTCGTCGGTCGGCCGGTGCCGCTCAGAAGGAGTCGACGACGGGGATGCCGACCGTGTCGAAGTTCGTCATGGCATCCAGGGTGTCCGAGACGTCTTCGAGGCCGATGGTCTCGGAGACGACGGCGGCGGGGTCGAGCTTTCCGGTGGCGACCATCCGGAATATCTCGTCGTAGTCGGCGGGCGGCATGCCGAGCGCGCCGTGGAAGTCCACCTCGCTGGTGACCATCTCGTCGGTGGGGAGCGGTATCTGGCCACCCTCCTCGCTCGTGGTGAGGCCAATCTGGACGTGCGAGCCCATCGGTCCAAGACTGTTGACCGCGTTCTGGCAGGTCTCGGCGATGCCGAGCGCGTCCATCGAGACGTCGGCGCCCCGTCCAATGAGATCCTGGACTGCGGCCGGCACGTCGTCGACCGCGGCGGCGTTGAGCGTCTCGTCGGCGCCCAGCTCCTCTGCGAGCGCGAGCTTTTCGTCGTCGAGGTCGACGCCGACGACGTTGAGACCGAGCGCGTCGCCGATGTGGACGGCAGAGAGGCCGACCCCGCCGCAGCCGTGGACGGCGAGCCAGTCGCCGGCGCCAGCGTCGGCGCGGTGGGCCAGCCCGTGGAACGCGGTCATGAACCGGCAGCCCAGGCCGGCCATGTCGACCGACGAGACGCCGTCGGGGAGGTGGACGAGGTTGTGGTCGGCGTGGGGGACCGGCACCTGTTCGGCGAACGCCCCCGGCGCCGCGGGCTGGAGCCCCAGCGCCTGGCGGTTCTCACAGATGTTGGCGTGGCCCTTCCGGCACAGCGGGCAGGTGCCGTCGCCGAGGCTGAACGGGATGGCGACGTGGTCTCCCTCGCTGACGTGGTCGACTTCGGACCCGACCGCGACGACGTGGCCCGCGGGTTCGTGGCCCAGGATGTGGCCCGGGACGGGATCGAGGCCGCGCCAGTCCCAGTCGCCCTGCCAGGCGTGCCAGTCGCTGCGGCAGACGCCGCAGGCCTCGACGGCGACGACCGCGCCGTCGGGTTCTGGCTCCGGGTCCTCGACTTCACGGACGTCCAGGGGTTCGCCGTAGTCGGTAAACACTGCTGCGCGCATGCCCGTGACGAGGGCCCTGGGGACCAAATACGCTTCCCTGGCGTTCGTCCACGGCTCCCCTCGCGTTCGGCCCGCTCCCTTCGGGCAGATCGTGGGTGGAACCGCCACGGCCCCGTCAACCAGAATGACGGAAGATGGTGAAATAAACGCTGAGTACAGTTTTTGAACCGTGTAACTTCATCTGAGTCGGTATCGATGCAGCGGTGAACGGCCTGAACCACCTGAACGAGATTGCCGGTTTATCCCCATTCGGTCTCCAGTAGCGAGTACGATGCACACGAAACTGTTTGCACTGGTCGCGGCCGTCGGTATGCTCGGGCTCGCAGTCGGCCCCGGCGTCGCCGCGGCCGCGGCGAGCGACTCGGGCAACGCGGCGGCGAACGAACCCCTGGACGTCAGCGTCACACAGGAAGTCGGCGTGAGCGTCTCCGTCACCGAGAACGGGACGGGCGTCGAGAACGCGACCGTCGACGTCGCCGTCGTCGGTAACGGCACCTACGACGAGGCGGGCACGCACACGACCAACGAGAAGGGCGCCCTCCTGCTGTCGGCACCGGAGGAGAACGTCACCATCGACGTGACCGCGAGCACGAACAACGCGACGGCGACGACGACGACCAGCCTGACGGGTACGAACGGGACCGACGCCGCGTTCGGGCACCAGGTCTCCTGGTTCGTCCAGAAGCTACTGGGTGACGGCGAGACGG
>Ga0075105_1000153_pt1 | contig 43059 bp, 36 predicted proteins | sample AntDeeMetag02WF5_FD_69800 | JGI IMG/M metagenome (GOLD analysis project Ga0075105, IMG submission 69800) | Saline lake microbial communities from Deep Lake, Antarctica - Antarctic Deep Lake Metagenome 02WF5 | ecosystem: Environmental > Aquatic > Non-marine Saline and Alkaline > Saline | place... | reverse complement strand
TGCGCGACCTGGAATTTCCGACGACCGAAGTCATGGGCCACGAGGTTTCGGGGAGCGTCGCCGTCACGGAGATCGACGGCGGGTCGGCGTGGAACGTCATTCCCGAGTCGTGCGAGATAACCGTCGACGAGCGGACGGTCCCCGGCGAGCGCGCGCCCCTCGACCGCGTCGAGGAGCTACCGGGCGTCGAGTGGACCGTCGACCAGGACCTCCCGCCGATGGCCTGCGAAGACGCGGCGTTCGCGGACCTGGTGCTGGACGTCGCCGCCGACTCGCAGGACGGCCCGCCCGAACACGTCGTCAAGCCACACGCAACCGACGCCGGGAATCTCGCGGGGGCGGGGACCCAGTGCGTCGTCGTCGGAGCGGCGGAGCCGGGCGAGGCCCACACCGCCGAGGAGAGCGTCTCGCTGGCGGTGCTGGAGCGTTGTTACGAAATCTACCGCGGCGTCGCGGAACGGCTGTAGATGCTCTCGCTTCGAGCGCTCGTGATGCGTGCTCTCACCGCGGCGGGGGCCACCGTCGGCCTCCTCCAGACGTACGGCCTTCCGTTCGCGTGGAACGTCGGCCCCGCAGGTCGGTGGTGGGAACCGGTCCGCCGCGGAGCGTCGCGGAGCCTCGGTGCAGTCCTCGACGAACGCGCTGGTCCCCGGCCCATCACCGAGGGCGAGTACGCCGGGACCTACCCGAGCGACCGCGACGCGTTCGAGCGTCTGCTCTGGGCCGAGGGGTTCGTCCGAAACCCCTTCTCGCGCCTGAAGGTCCGCGAGGACGGCCCGGAGGTCGGTTCCTGGGTAACTCGCGACTCGCCGCTGGCCGACAGACAGCTCCACCTGATGCTGTTTCCGGGCGAGGACGGCGTGGACGTCTACGCCCACGAGGAGATATCGAGCGGCAACCCGCTGCTCGGCCCGGCGCACTTCGACGGGGGCGACCAGCGGGTCGCGCTGGGCGTCGAGATGGCTTGCGAGCGCTTCACGCTCGAAACGCGCCGGCCGTGGGTCGAACCGCCCACGGGCGCCTGGGACGAGAGCCCCGACGTCGAGTGAATCGGGGGCTCGCGGTCAGTCCTCGACGACGGCGGCGGCCTCTATCTCGACGAGCATCTCCGGGTCGACGAGGGCGGCGACCTCGTACATACTCGTCGCCGGGCGAATCTCGCCGAACGTCTCGCCGTGGGCCCGCCCGACCGCGTCGTAGTGGTCGACGTCGGTGACGAACATGCGCGTCCGGACGACGTCGGCGAGCGAGGCGCCGGCCTCGTCCAGCGCGCTCTCGATATTGTCGATGGCCTGGCTGGCCTGGGCGTACGGGTCGCCGACGTCGACGATTTCGCCCTCGTCGTCTGTAGCAGTCGTGCCGGACACCTCGACGCGGTCCCCCACGCGGATCGCTCGCGAGTAGCCTACTTCCTCCTCCCACGTCGTGCCGCTTGAAACCGTTTGGCGGGTCACGTCTGGGGGTGTGACTGGTTAAACTATGAAGCTGACGTGGTCAGTACAGGTGAGGGACGTATCGATTGGTGGTCGAGAGAGTAGCGACGCGAATGATGGAAACACGTCGAAAGCCCTCGACGCGCTTAGCGGCTTCGCCGCGAAGTTAAAGAAGGTCGGCGGAGCCGACCTTCCGCTCGTCGCGCCCTGAGCGAGATATCCTCGCTCCTCCGTCGCTCGGATAGGGCTCGCTCAGGCCACGCGACCACGCCTCGCCCTTTCAGTCCACTGGAAGACTCACTCCGTTCGTCTTCCAAGCCCGCGTTCACTGCGTTCACGCGGACACCAGGAGAGCAAGCTCTCCTGAGCCCTCGTTCGCTTCGCTCACGAGGACACCAGGGACCGCGTCGCTCGCGCGATGAAACGCGCTCACGGGTCGCTTCGCTCCCCGTTCGCTCGTTCGGAGGCCCCTCCCTTTGGTCGGCGCCTCCCTGCGCTCGCGATTAACTCCCCACACCTCCCCGGATTCGCGCCGTCCGGCGCGAATCACACGTCCTGACCGCTCCGCATCCGCCCGGCCGGGAGCGGCTTCCGTGCCGCGACCAGGGGAAGGGCAGGGCTGCGGTGCTGTGCTGACCTGGAGGACTGAAAGGGCGAGGTGGGGTCCGGGAACCCGGGCGCCGCTAGCACCGCAGCGGAGCGAGGAGCGTGGTTCGAGAGAGCTTCGCTCTCTCGTCATCACGAAAATCTTCGATTTTCGAACGACAGCAAGCCCCGGGACCGGAGCCCGCCGAGGGCTTTCTGGGTGTTGCTGTTCTCGATAGCATTTCTTCCAGCGGTTCAATCACGAACACACCGCTCAGTTCACATCCATGCGGACCAGTAGCATCGACGAGACACCGACCAGGAGAACCGCCTGCCAACTGCGACCACCACATCATTGAACGGGGCAGTTTTAGGCGGGCCGGACCAACTCCACGCTATGACGACGGACGCAGAATCAGAAGCGGACGCCGACGACACCTACGAACAGTTCGTCGAACACGTCCAGCGGTACCACTACGTCGGGGACGCGGGGGGCGTCCTCCAGTGGGACCAGGAGGTGATGATGCCCGACGAGGGGACGCCAGCCCGGGCCAAGCAGCTCTCCACGCTGTCGACGGTGGGCCACGAGATGCTCACAGACGACGACCTGGCCGCGTGGCTGGACGAGCTGGAGGGCCAGGACCTGGACGAGGGTCGGCAGGCCAACGTTCGCGAGACCCGGCGGGAACACGAGCGCGCGGTGAAGGTACCTTCAGACCTCGTCGAGCGCATCTCCGAGACTACCTCGAACGCGCTGCCGGTCTGGAAAGAGGCCAAGGCCGAGGACGACTTCGACGCCTTCGCCGACACGCTCGAAGAGATCATCCAGCTCAAGCGCGAGTACGCCGAGGCCATCGACCCCGACCGGGACCCCTACGAGGTGCTGTTCGAGGAGTACGAACCCTACCTCGGCCTGGACACCGCCGAACAGATCCTCGAACGCCTGCGGGACGAACTCGTCCCGCTGATCGACGACATCGACGACAGCGACGTCGAACTGGCGGATCCGTTCGACGGGACCTACGACGAGGCCGACCAGGAGGAATTGGTCCGGGCCGCCCTCGACACGCTGGGGTACGACTGGGACCGCGGGCGCCTCGACACCGCGCCCCACCCGTTCTCGACGGGGACGCAGTTCGATGCGCGCGTGACGACCCGATTCAAGGCGGACGACCCGCTCGACGCCGTCGGGTCGACCATCCACGAGTTCGGCCACGCGACCTATACCCAGGGCCTGCCCCGGGAGCACTACGGCACGCCGCTGGGCGACTCGCGGGACCTCTCGGTCCACGAGTCACAGTCCCGCCTCTGGGAGAACCACGTCGGCCGGTCCCGGCCGTTCTGGGAGCTGTTCGCCGACACCGTCGACGACTACTTGGGGGTCGACGCCGCGCCAGGCGAGTTCTACGAGGCGGCCAACACCGTCCACCCGGACAACCTGATTCGCGTCGAGGCGGACGAGTTGACCTACCACATGCACATCGTCCTCCGCTTCGAGATAGAGCGGGACCTGATCCACGGCGACCTCGACGTCGCGGAAGTGCCGCAGGTGTGGAACGACAAGATGGCGGAGTACCTCGGCGTCAGGCCCGACTCCGATTCGGAGGGCTGCCTGCAGGACATTCACTGGACCCACGGCTCGTTCGGCTACTTCCCGACCTACTCGCTGGGGTCGGTGCTCGCCGCTCAGCTATTTGCCGCTGCCGAAGACGACCTCGGGAGCCTCGACGGGCAGATCCGCGAGGGCAACTTCGACCCGATCCACGACTGGCTCACCGAGAACGTCCACGCCCACGGTAGCCGCTACACGACGGACGACCTGGTCCGGGAGGCCACCGGCGAGGAATTCACCGCCGACTACTTCCTCGACTACGCCGATACGAAATACCGCGACCTCTACGGCTGCTGAGGTTTTAGCACGCGAGTGAGGCACCGCTCGCGGTCGACTTTCAGGCCCGAAAAGAATCGCTCGACAGTCGACGGTCGGTTCAGTCGTCCGCGGACTTCAGGTCTTGCTGCTCGGCGACCATCGGCTGGCTGAGATAGCCGACCGGCGAGACGCCGCCGGCCAGAATTGCTGCCGCGACCAGCAACGCTGCCGAGAGCACGACGAAGTCACCGCTCGCGGTCATTCCTGCGAAACTCGCGCCCGTCGAGACGACGAACACGGTGAAGTAGAACGCGATAATTGCCATGACGATCATGACGACGAACGCGACCATATTACTGACAAGCTCTCCGAGTGCGTTAGTTACAGTTCCCATAGACTTTCAACTCTGTACCACTCACTTTCCGCCAGACGTATTAAACTGGTTACAAAAGTCAACCAAACGAATGGACCGCTACAGTGTCTGAAATTTCAGCCGAGGATCACTCGTAGGTAAGGCTCATTCCACCTTCGTGACGCATGTCGCCCCCGTTCAGGTGTTTCGAGTGCTCTGAGAAGCCCATCACGTAGAGGTTCGCCACCTCGTACGGTTCCATCATCTCCTTGACCCGGGTCTTGGCGAGCATGACGTCGCGGACGACTTCGTCGACGGTCAATCCGCGGCGGTCGGCGGTGTCGGGTAGCTGTTTGGCCACCAGGTCGGTCTTGACGTAGGCCGTCGAGAGCGTGAAGGCGCGGACGTTCTCGCCACCTTCGGCAGCGATGGACTGGGTCAGGCCGCGGAGGCCGAACTTCGTCGTGTTGTAGGCCACCTTGTCACGAGTGACGATGTGGCCGTGGACGGAGCACATGTTCCCGACGACACCAGTTCCCTCTGCTGCCTCGAAATGGGGCATGCAGTGTTTCGTTAGCACGAGAGGCGCTCGCTGCATCACGTCGTGCATCAGGTCGTACTTCTCGATGGGGAACTCGGCGATGGGGGAGATGGTCTGGAGTCCAGCGATATTGGCCAGGTACTGGATATCGCCGTAGGTCGCCGCTTCGTCGACGATGCGGTGCAGGTCGTCGTCGTCCGTGAGATTCGCAGTCACCGTCTCGACAGTTCCAGACAGGTCCAGATCGCCCGCTTTCGAGACGACTTCCTGCAGTCCTTCCTCGTCACGGTCGGTGCCGACGACGGTGAGGCCGTTGGCCGCGAGCGCGAGCGCAGTCACCCGTCCGATGCCGTTGCCCGCGCCCGTCACGATAGCTACGGTACCGTCGTGAAACTGGGGGTCGTCGAGCGTCAACAGGTCCTCACGTTCTATCTCGCCGGGGCCGTACTTCGCCATCGCCTCCTCGACGCTCATATCTGCCATGGCCGTGACACGGGGCCGTAGACGTAAAACCGGTAGGGGCTCTCGACCGGTCGTAGCTACTGTCCCTGGGCGACACGACGTGACGCGAGTGCAACACATGACTTATCCGGATCGACGGGCTGGTCAGTGACAGCAACTTCGATGAGCACGATCCGGGCGCTGGTCGGTGGACCGTCGAACTGGGTCGTCGAGCGATTACGAGGGCTCGGGGAGTGGTTCTCCGACTGGTCACTGCGGTACATGCCCGACCCGTACGTCATCGCGATTCTCCTGACGTTCACGACGTTCGGCGCCGCGCTCGTGACTGGCACGGCACCGAAGGGCGCGTTCGACGCCTGGTACGACGGCGTCTGGACGCTCCTGCCGTTCATGGCGACGCTCTCTGTGATGTTGATGGCCGGCGACGCCATCGCGAAGTCACCGTCGGTGACGCGGGTCCTAGAACGCATCGCTGCGCTGCCGAATTCCCGCTTTACGGCCGTCTGGTTCACGTCGTTCGTGGCGATGAGCACGGCGCTCATCTCGTGGGCTATCGGGCTGATCGTCGGCGCTATCATGGCCAAGCGCGTCGCCTTCGAGATGCGCGAGAAGGGTATCGAGGTCCACTACCCGTTGCTCGCGGCCGCCGGCTACACCAGCCTGATGATATTCCACTCCGGCCTCACCGCCTCGGCGGCGCTGTTGATGGCCGACGCGTCGCTCATCCCCGCCACGTTTCCGGAACAGTTCCGTGTCGTCATCCCCATCTCAGAGACTGTCGGCAGTCCGGTCAATATCCTCACTGCGGGACTGGAACTCGCCATCATCCCCGTGGTGATGGCCGCGATGCACCCGAAAACGGACATTCACGAACTCCCGCGTGATATGCGTTCAGAGATAGCGACGATCGTCGAGTCGGAGCCGGATACGACGCCACAGCCAGAGGAGGCGGCCTACCAGGATCCGGAACTGACGGTCGCGGACAAACTCAACAACTCGTGGATGCTCGGTCTGCTGATCGCCATCTTCCCGATTTACTACGTCGTCAACACCTGGTTCCTGCGGGCTGGCGGCCTCTCGAACCTGACGCTCAACAGCATCAACGCACTGTTCCTGTTCGGCGCCATCGTGCTGTGGCGGACTCCCATCCGCATCGTCAATCAGATGAAAGACAGCGTCTCCAACATCTCCGGGATCATCTTCCTGTTTCCGTTCTACGCGGGCATCGCCGGCCTGTTGACGAACACGGGTCTGGCGAGCATGCTGACGCGCTTTTTCGCCCAACAGGCGACGCCAGCGACCTGGCCGCTCATCGGGATCACTATCTCCGCCGTCGTGAACGTCTTCATCCCCTCCGGCGGCGGCCAGTGGGTCGCCCAGGGACCGATCCTCATGGAGACGACCCAGCAGTTCGGGATGCCGCTCTCGACGGCGGTCCTGCTGGAGATGCTCGGCGACTCGCTGACGAACATGATCCAGCCGTTCTGGGCAATTCCGCTGCTCGCCATCGCGAACTTGCGTGCCCGCGACATCATCGGCTACACGGCCGTCGCGATGGTCGTCGGCTTTGTCATCGTCGGCACCACGGTCACCGTCTTCCTCGGGATGTAACCATGTACGGAAACCACACGAAATCGACCGGACGCTTCGAGACGCGAACGACGCGGTCGCACGGGCGAACGGCGCGACGCCGAGGTGACCGATGAGCGACTCCGACCCGAACGTCGCTATAGCCTGTCAGGGCGGCGGCAGTCACACGGCCTTCACCGCCGGCGTCCTTGACGTACTCCTCGACGAGGAGGAACTCGACGTCGACGTGGTCGGATTCAGTGGAACGTCTGGTGGTGCCATTTGCGCGCTACTCGCCTGGTACGGGATGGTCCACGACGATCACGAACCCGGTGAACTGTTGCTCGACTTCTGGGCCGAGATCTCCGCCAGTTCACCGGTCGACTACACCGCGAACGCGAGCACCCAGTGGATGACGCAACTCAGGGGGATGGGTATGTACGTCCCGGAGATCAGCCCGTACTACTCACCGGGGTCCCGCCTGGGGCAGGAACACCTTCGACGGCTGCTCGAAACCTGCGTCGATTTCGAGACGATTCCCGAACTGCTGGCCGAAGACGACGACCACCCAGGGCTGTTCATTAGCGCCGTCGAGGTGCTGACCAACGAGTTCGAACTGTTCCGCGAGGACGACATGTCCGCCGACGCCATCCTCGCCTCGGCCGCCGAACCGAGCGCGTTCAACGCCGTCGAGATAGACGGCCGCTACTACTGGGACGGTCTCTTCGCCAAGAACCCGCCGATTCAGGACTTCAGCGTGGCCGAGGACGTGCCCGACCCCGACGAGGTGTGGGTGATCAAGATAAATCCGACGGAGCGTGACCACGTCCCGAAGTCCCTGAACGGCATCATGGACCGCCGAAACGAACTGGCGGGCAACGTCGCGCTGAAGACTGACGTCAGGTTCATCGAGCAGGTCAACCGCTGGATAGAGTCCGGCTACCTCCCGGACCGGTACACACACACCACGGTAGAGCGGATCCGTCTCTCGCTCGACCTGGACTGGGGGACCAAGAGCGACCGCGACCCACAGTTCCTCCAGCGGTTGATCCGCGACGGACGGGACCAGGCACGCGCGTTCCTCGACGGGCGGTAGCGGACGAGGCCGGATCGCACCACGATTCAGTTCCGGTTCGTGGGTCCGTCGTCGGTGTATGGACGCTCGATGTCTGTCTCGACGCTGAGGACGTCGCTCACCCGCCGGGTGAGGACGTCGAACACGAAGACGAGCGGGAGGAGCACGAGTCCGACGAGTTTGATCGGTCGCGCCACGGACAGTGACACCGCCTCGGCATTGCCCAGACCGTACGCCTTGGGGAGAATTTCACCGAAGAGGAGCACCACGAAGCTGGCGGCGATGGTCGCCGCGGCCACCGCCTGTCCCGGGGGCAGGCGGTCGACCAGGACCACTGTGATGATGCTGGAGATGGCCATGTTCACGACGTTGTTGCCGACGAGCAGCGTGACCAGCAGTCGGTGTGGGTCCTCGCGGAGGCGCGCCAGCGTCTCGCTCCGCCGGTCCGGTGTGTCCGTCTGCGTGGCGGTCGTTTCCGCGGACAGCGAGAAGATGGCTATCTCGCTGCTGGAGAAGAAGGCGCTACACCCGAGCAGGACCGCGACGGCCCCGACCGCCAGCCAGGTCGTCTCGACGAGCGACATGGCGGGTGGACGCGGTCCGGCGGCAAAGGACTGGTGCTGTCGTGCGGGACCTTGGACCTTTGACGTCCGCCCGCGAACGCTCGCACGTGCCGGTCGACCTGCCAGTCGGTGACCACGCAGCCTTCCTGTGGATGGCCGTCGCCACCCACGCACTCGTGGGATACACGCTCGGGAAGGTACTCCTCGACGAGTCGGCCTGGGGGCTGCTGGGTGGCGTCGCCGCCGACGTCGACCTGCTCTTCCCACTGGCCTGGCAGCCGCCGCTCGTCCACCGCGGGATTACCCACACCGCGCTGGCGGCCGTTCTCCTCGCCGTCCTGGCCGCACGCTGGCGGCGGTCCGCTGGCCTGGCCGTCGGTACCGCCTACGCCTCGCACCTCGCCATCGACGCGACGACGCCGGCCGGCGTGGCGCTGTTCTATCCCCTCTCGACCGTTCGCGTGGACCTCGCACTCGGTGGCCACTCGGGAACGGCGACGGTTCTTCTCTGGATCGCGTGCCTGACGGCCCTGTACTGGCACCGGCGCTGACGGGTCGAACGGTCCGACCGCGGTCGCGCCGTCGGACGAAGCCACGGCATATTTCCGGGCGTATCGACTAGACGCCTCTCATGGCAGACGATCACGGGGGGTTCGAGGACGTCCGGGAGAACGTCGACGGCCACCCGATGCTGAACCTGCTGGCCTACGCCCTGCCGTACTGGCCCCGGCTCTCCGTCGGCGTACTGGCGTCCTTCGCCACGCGCTTCGCCCGCCTGGTGCCGCCGATCATCGTCGCGACGGCCATCGACCGCGTCATCGATGCTCCCGGCGAGCCCGGGCTCCTGGCGCAGGCTGGCCTCCTCTCTAGCGACCCGATTACCGGCCAGGCCGCCCGGCTCGCGCTGCTCGAACAGCTCGTCGTCATCACCGTCCTCGCGTACCTGATTCGATCCGTAACCCGCTTCGCCTCGCGCTACCTCCTGCAGGCGACGGCCCAGAAGGTCCAGCGCGACCTGCGAAACGACACGTACGACCACCTGCAGCACCTCTCGATGGATTTCTTCACCAACCACCAGACCGGCGGGATGATGTCCATCCTCAACAGCGACATCAACCGCCTGGAGCAGTTCCTCAACACGGAGTTTCGACAGGTCATCCGCGTCGTCGCGACCGTCGGCGGTATCGGCCTCTTGCTCTACACGTACTCCCCGAAACTCGCGCTCATCGCGCTCGCGCCCGTTCCGATCATCGGACTCGCCAGCGCCGGCTTCCTCACCTGGATCGAACCCCGATACAAGTCTATCAGGGAGACGGTCTCGCGGTTGAACACCCGGCTGGAGAACAACCTCGGCGGCGCCGCGGTGATCAAGACGTTCAATCGCTACGAGTTCGAGCGCGGCCGCGTCGCCGACCAGAGCCAGACCTACCACGACGAGAAGGTCGGTGCGTTGCGGATCCGGCGGGCGTTCTTCTCCGCGCTCCGGCTCCTGACGGGCGTCGTCTTCGTCCTCGTCCTCTACGTCGGCGGGAGCGACATCATCCAACACGGCGCCGGGAACGAGGGGGCGCTCACCGCTGGCGCGTTCGCGGCGTTCTTCCTCTACCTCCGGCGGCTCTACTCGCCGATGCGCCGGGTTGGGAAGTCCGCGAACAAGTACCAGCTCGCCAAGTCCAGTGCAGAGCGGGTCTTCGGCCTGCTCGGGCGGGAACCGACGGTGACGGCGCCCGAGAATCCGTACGAACCCGACGCGGTCGACGGCAACGTCACGTTCGACGACGTAACCTTCGGCTACGACGAGCGTGAGCCGGTCATCCGGAACGTCTCGCTCGACGTGCCGGCCGGTGCGACCGTCGGTCTCGCCGGGCCGACCGGCGCCGGCAAGTCGACGCTGCTGAAGCTCCTGCCTCGGTTCCACGACGCCGATTCGGGTGCCGTCCGCGTGGACGGGACCGACGTCCGCGAGTGGGACCTGCGCGGGCTCCGGGAGGAGGTGGCCGTCGTCGAACAGAACCCCTACCTCTTCTCGGGCACCGTCGCGGAGAACGTCGCCTACGGGGACCGGTCTGTGCTCGGTGACGAGTGGAACGACGCGGAGACCTCCCGCGACCGCATCGTCGAGGCCGCGAAGGCCGCCGAGGCCCACGAGTTCATCAGCGACCTGCCGGCGGGCTACGACACGCTCGTCGGCGAGCGCGGCGTGAAGCTCTCCGGCGGCCAGCGCCAGCGCGTCGCCATCGCCCGCGCCCTGCTCAACGACCCGGCCATCATCATCTTCGACGAGGCCACCAGCGACGTCGACACGGAGACAGAGGAACTCATCCAGGAGAGCGTCGACCGCCTCATCGAGGATCGCACCGCCTTCGTCATCGCCCACCGCCTCTCGACGATTCAGGACGCCGACCGTATCGTCGTGATGGACGACGGCGAAATCGTCGAATCGGGAACCCACGACGAACTGCTCGCCGTCGGCGGTGACTACGCTGACCTCTGGTCCGCCCAGGCCGATCAGGAGGGGTCCGGACCGGTAACCGCTGACGACGACTGAACGAGGCTGTCGACGCCGCCCCGACCCAGTTCCCTTTTCTCCCTCGACAGCCTCTGTTCGCACATGGTCGACCTCGACCCCACGCAGCTCGACCGCTACTCGCGCCACGTCATCATGGACGACGTGGGCCCGGCGGGCCAGGAGGCCCTGCTCGAGGCGAGCGTTCTCGTCGTCGGTGCGGGCGGCCTGGGGTCGCCGGTCCTGCAGTACCTCGCAGCCGCCGGGGTCGGCACCCTGGGAATCGTCGACGACGACGTCGTCGAGCGCTCGAACCTCCAGCGCCAGGTCATCCACGGCGACGCGGACGTCGGCCGGCCGAAGGTCGAGAGCGCTCGCGAGTTCGTCGCCGACCTGAACCCCGACGTCACCGTCGAGACCTACGAGACGCGCTTCGACAGCGAGAACGCCGCCGACCTCGTCGGACAGTACGATCTCGTCGTCGACGCCTCGGACAACTTCCCGACGCGCTTCCTGGTCAGCGACGCCTGCACCGTCGCCGGCGTCCCGTTCTTCCACGGCGCCGTCTACCGGTTCGAGGGCCAGGTCACCACCTTCTCCGGCGAGGGGCCGTGCTACCGCTGTCTGTTCCCCCAGGCCCCACCGGAGGGCACCGTCCCAGACTGCTCGACGGCCGGGGTGCTTGGTGTGCTTCCCGGCACCGTCGGCTGTCTCCAGGCGACGGAGGTCGTCAAGTGGATCGTCGGCGAAGGCGAGTCCCTGGAGGGGCGCCTGCTCGCCTTCGACGCCTCGGCGATGTCGTTCGACGAGGTGCCCGTCAACCGCAACCTCGACTGTCCCGTCTGCGGTGACGACCCCAGCGTCGACTCGGTCGGTAGCGTCTCCTACGAGGGCCGCTGCTCGCTCTCGGACTGAGCGCGTCGTTTCTTGCCCGCTTCGGCTCCGAGTCGGAGACGAGTTGTCGTAGCGTCTCATTCGACCGAAACTGACTGAATCACCCGTCAGGCAGCCCTGCGACACTGATCGAACGACCTTCTCTCTCCCATACACTTATGCAGTGGAGGGGCCCATTGCAATATATGGCATATAACCGACAGAGTGCGTGCGTTTCGTCGACGTGGGGGCAACTGAACGCCAGCGCAGTCGAGTTGCTGTTCGCTGTGACGCTGCTTATCGGCTCAGCGTCTCTGGTTTCGATGGCCAGCGGCGACCCCGAAACGATGGCGCTGGTCGCACTGACCGGTATCACGGTCGTACTTCTCGGGATGGGTCTCCTCCGACTCTCCGAGTACCTTCGAACGACTGATCTCACCTCCTTCTGAGAGCCTTCGAACGACTGATCTCACCTCCTTTTGAGAACCTCGTAACGACGTCCGTGTAACAATCAGCGTCGCGCCGTCGCCAGCGACTGCACCGCGTCCGTCGGCGGCCGCTCGAATCGATCTGGGTGGATCAGCGCCGCCAGAAACTCCAGCGTGTCGACGAGACGCGGCCCCGAGCGGTTGACGTAGTGGTGGCCGTCGACGAGGTGGACCCGTCCCTCCCGGACCGCAGTCAGGTCGTCCCAGCCAGGCCGTTCGGTCACGTCGGCGAGGTTCTCGCGGGTCTGGTCCAGGTCGAAGCCACAGGGCGCGACGACGAGGACTTCGGGGTCGTACTCCACCACTTCCTCCCACTCACGCGGGCGCGAGTGGGCGCCGGCCTCTTCCATGTCGTACGTTCCGTCCGCTTTCTGGACCATCTTGGGGACCCAGTGGCCGGCGACCATGACGGGGTCGAGCCAGTCCAGCACCGCGACGCGGGGCCTCTCAGCGGCCTCATCAGCTGTTGCCTCGGCCGCCGTCTCCTCGACCGCCCGGACGCGCTTTCGCAGGCTCTCGACCAGTTCGGCGGCCGCCTCGCGCTCGTCGACGGCCGCGCCGATTTCCTCGATGCTTTCGAACAGGTCAGCCAGGCTGTGGACGTCCATCGTCAGCACCTCGGCGTCCAGTCCCAGGTCGGCGACGGCTTCTTCGACGAGGACGTGGTCGACCGCGCAGACGTCGCAGACGCCCTGGGTGACGATCAGGTCCGGGTCGACGGCGGCGAGGGCATCTCGGTCGACGGCGTAGACGCCGTCGCCCGCCTCCGCGTCGGCCACCTGCTCGTTTATCTCCGCGCTGGAGGCCGCCGGGTCGACGCGGGAGCGGTTGACCGACGGCTTCTCGGCGGCCGGCGGCGGGTAGTCGCACTCGTGTGAGACGCCAACCGGTTCGACCCCGAGGGCGTAGACGATCTCGGTCGCGGAGGGGAGCAGGGTGACCACGCGCATTGGTGACTGATTGAGTCGGTTCGCACGTAAATCCTCCTGCCTGCCTCCGACGAGACGAAGATTCGGACCGTCGCTGGCTTTCTGTCACTAACCTGCGGTGGAGTGGCCGTTTTGGCGACTCGTCGCGAACTCTCCATAAGGCGACACCTAGACATTTGGGTCTGGCAGGCGCCCTCTCTAGCATGTGTCCGCCGGCAATCGCGACCGAGGGGCTCCGCAAGGAGTTCGACGACGCGGTCGCGGTGCGCGACCTCGATCTCTCGATCCCGCGGGGCGAAATCTACGGCTTTCTCGGGCCCAACGGCGCGGGAAAGACGACGACGCTGCGGATGCTCACGACACTGACGACGCCGACGTCGGGGAAGGCCCGCATCGCCGGCGAACCCGTCAGCGACCGCGCGGCCGTCGTCGAACATCTGGGTTTTCTGCCGGAGCAGCCGCCGGTGTACGGCGAGTTGACGGGCCGCGAGCAACTGGAGTACGTCGCGGGGCTGCGCGACGTCGACGACTGGGACCACGTCGAGGACCTGCTGGAGCGCTTCGACCTGGCGGCCGACGCCGACCGGCGTGTCGAGGCGTACTCGAAGGGGATGAAACAGAAGCTCGGGCTGGTCCAGGCGCTGTTGCACCGGCCAGACGTGCTCTTCCTCGACGAGCCGACCAGCGGGCTGGACCCGCGGGCGGCCCGCACGGTCAGGGACGTCATCGCCGAGGTGGCCCGCGAGGAGACGACCATCTTCCTCTCGACGCACATCCTGCCGGTCGTGGAGGAACTCGCCGACACGGTGGGCGTGCTCTCGGACGGCCGGCTCGTCGCGGAGGGGAGCCCCGCAGAGCTGACCCGCCGCGCCGAATCCGGTCACGAGGACGGCGACGGCTCGCTGGAGGACGTCTTCCTCGACGTGACCGCAGGGGCGCCGACCGGGAACGAGACTGCCGCCGAATCGGACGCACCAGACGACCCGGGAGACGACAACGGGCGGGAGCCCGCCGCCGAGTCGGACGCACCAGACGCGCAGCGATGAGCCGGCGGCCAAGCGGCCGTCACGCCGCACTGGTCGCCCGGGTGGAGCTCCGGCGGAGCTGGCGCAATCTGACCGACACCAGGCGCGGGATGGTCATGCTGGCCGCCGGTGCCGTCGTCCTGCCGCTGTACGGCCTGGGACTGGGCGCCGGCGCGTACTTCCTCGGCGGCGCGCTCGCGAACGGGTCGTTCTCGCTCGCTCGTCCGATCATCGGGGCTGCGCTCACCGCGCTGACGGGGCTCGTCCTCGCCGTGACCGTCCAGCGGGCTATCAAGCACACCGGCGAACCAGACGCCGCCGACGGGCTGTTGACGACCGCGCCGTACCGGGACGTTCTCGCGGGCCTCCTGCTGGCCGAGTTCGGGCGCGTCGGCGCCGCGGGGCTCCTTCCGGTCGTCGGAATCGTCGTGGGATTCGGCCTCGGCACCAGCTCGCCACTGGCCGGTACGGTCCTGCTTGCACTCCTCTTCGTGCTGGCGGTCGCCGGGCTGCTCGCGGGGTACGCGCTCGGCCTCGTCGCCAAGTACGTCGCCGGCCGATCCGAGTTCGTCTCGCGCCACCGGGCCGGAATCGGACTCGTGCTCTCGGTGGGTGTCCCGGTGCTGTACATCTCGCTGAACGCCGTGCCGGCGGTCCAGTACGCCGCGTTCCGGGCCGCCGCAGCGACGCCGTTCGCGTGGTACGCCGACGTGACGTTCCTCGCCGTCCCGGGGATAGCGGCGCGACCCCCGTTCGCGGCCGGCGCCGTCGCCTCGCTGCTGGTCGGCGTCCCGATGCTCGTCGTCGCCGTCGACGCGCTCGCCGAGCGGGTGTGGTACCTCGACCGGGTCCAGCCCGACCACGCGTTCGACCCCCGGGCGACGACGCTGTCCGACCGGCTCCTCGCCGGTCGCGTCCCTCGCCAGACGCGCGTCGTCGCACAGAAGAGCTGGCGGCGCGCCCGCCGCGCCCCCTTCACCGTCCAGTTCGCTATCTTCCCGTTCTTCCTGCTCGTCCTCCAGGTGCAGGTGGCCATCATCGAGCGGACCGTCCCGCCGTCGCTCCCCGTCCTGGCCGCGCTGGCGAGCGGAACCGCGGGTGGTGCGGCGTTCTCGCTCAATCCGCTCGGCGGCGAGGGCGAGGTGTTGCCCGCGACGCTGACGTCGACGGTCTCCGGAACGCAGTTCGTCGCTGGCCTGACCCTCGCCGGCGGGCTTCCGGCCGCGATTCTGGCCGTCGCGCTCGCTTCCCCGCTGGGCATCGCCGCCGGGCTGAGCGGCCCGGCCATCGTCGCCGCCGCGCTCGCCGGAATCATCGTCGCGGTCGGTGCACCGGCCGTCGCCGCTGGCGTCGGCGTCGTCTTCCCGCGGTTCGAGACGACCACGGTCCGGAGTCACGCGGTAGTCGTCCCCAGCACCTGGGCCTTCGTCGGCTACGCCACGTTGCTGGGGGTCGCCGTCGTCCCGGTGCTGGTCACGCAACATCCGGCGCTCGCCTCACTCGTCGGATCGAGCGTCCCGTACGGCGACGGCGTCCTCGCCGCGCTCGGTCTCGTCGCGACGGCGGTACTGCTCGCGCTCTTCGGTGGTGTGAGCGGCGGCTACGCCGCACGGACTGTCGGGACGTACCGACTGGACTGAGACTGCCGGCTGTACCATCTCGAAGTACTCGCCACCGGGGGCTGCGAGTATCTGTACGAACGGACAGCCGACAGTACGAGCCGAGTAAGGGCAGTGACGCTCGCGCGGCTACTGGGTGTCGAGACAGCCCTGAGAACGTCTGCACCGACGGGCTACAGCGGCAGGCGCCGCCGGAGCGCGTCCAGCAGCGACTCGTCGTCGTCGACGGCCGCCGGGCCGACGACGCCGTCTTCCGGGACGATGACGGTCCGCTCGTTCTCGTGGCTCACCAGGATCAGGTCGTCCTCTTTGAGTTCGGCGAGCGCGTCTTCGAGGCGGTCGATGTCGACGTCGACGCGCGACCGGATCTCGAACACGGTCATCCCCTCCTCGCGCCGGTCGGCGAGTGCGTCGAGAACCGCGACCTCCGTCTCGTCCCGGTCGCGATACGCCGGCTTCACTCTCATATCCGGCAGTTACACGTGGCCCACTCTTGTGCTTATCCCTCGAACAGGTAACTGTCCGGCGCCACCGACCCGTCCGGCGACCGCGGGCGAACGTATCAGATCGCGGGGTGCAAGCAGTAGGCTTATGTTTCGCAGCGAATCATGACGTGACAATGGGTCTCAAATGCTCCGTCCTTGGACACAAGTTCGGAGACGCGACGGTCGAACGCGACCGTGAGGAACAGGGGAGCGAGGTCGTGATCACCATCCGGGAGATCGAGGCCTGTCGCCGCTGCGAGGAGGAGCGGGTCGTCTCCGAGAACAAGGAAGTCACGACGCTGGAGACGCCGGACGAACCTGCCAGTGCGAGCGACGAGCGCGCGGACGAACCCGAGGAGACGGAATCGGACGAGACGGAACCGGTCACCGACGCCGAGGACGTGACGTCCGACTCCGTCGCCGTCGCGGACGATGACGACGACCACGAGGACGCCGTCGAGGCGTCCGGGAGCGCAGACGACGAGTTCGACGGCCCCGTCGACGCGGAGGACGGGACCGCCGTCGGCGAGACCTCGGTCGACGCCACCGAGGGCGCCGAGATTCTAGAGGCCGAGGCCGACGACGACGTCGTGGACGACGAACTCGCCGACCCCTCCATCGAGGAGACGGGCATCGGCAGCGACCCGGTCGAGGAGGAACCGATCGAGGACGACGCCGTGTTTATCGACGAGGACGACGAGAGCGACGTCGGCGACGGCGGCCGGGAGCCCGGTGCGTGGCCGGAGGAGCCGGCGGACGACCGCGACGACGCGTGGGCACCGAGCGACGCACTCGACGAGGAGAAACCGATCACGGCCCCAGACGCCGGAACGGAGAACAACGCCGCCGTCACCATTCCGGACGGCCAGTTCCGCTGCCCCCAATGCGGCTACACGACGCTGGTGGAGGACTCCTCGCTGCGAGCCGGTGACTTCTGTCCCGACTGTCGCAAGGGATCGCTCGTTCACGAACCACGGGACGAAACGCCAAAAGAGTAAGGCGGGTCCCACACAAATCGATTTGCATGCGAGAGTACAAGATGCGTCGGGGGGAGCACCTCGAAGATCGCGTTCCTGATATGGAGGCGTTCGTCGTGGATTACTTCGGTGAACCGACCGACACGGAGGAGTACAACGGGAACGACCTCCTGGTCGTCGAAGAGCCCAAGAATCCGGTGTTCGACCGCGTCGTCGCCGGAACTATTGAATTCAGTAGCAAAAAGAACAAGCTGGCGCTCAACATCACCGAGCGGCCGGCCGAGGACGTCATCGCCGAGGGGCACGTCGACGCCGCGGAGGACGCCGTCAACGCCAAGAACGACTTTCTCGAGGAAGCGACCGGCCGTGACGCCAAGGCCCGCCGCGACTCGATGAAACGCGACGTCGAGGACGACGCCGACGCGCCCGACGACGTCTAGGGGGTCCCTGTCTCCGTCGAGCGATTCGAACCGACCCGAACAGTCGTCACTCCTAAGTACGTGTATGACATACGTTACCATACGCCTGGCCCGGAGGCGGATCGAAAATATCCGGGTCACGAGCCCGGCTCGTGCGGCCGCCGACCGGCTGGGTACCCGGTCGGCGTGCGCCCTGTCATAGTTTGTCCCGCCCCGCCGGTGGCGGACAGTGACTGGCGGTCGGCCGCCAGCACAACCCGGCATTCCGATCTCTGGTCACCTCGTCAACGCCGCCGAGCGGCGCGGCGGCCCGTCACTCGACGAGCCCGTAGCCGCGCTTGACGAGCGCGACGTCGAGCGCGACCACCGCCACTGTCAGCCCCGTCAACACCGCCAGCGACGTGTTCGGATCGACGTCGACGGCGCCGGGGACGACGCCGTAGCGGACGCCGTTGACCATGTACACCATCGGGTTGAAGTAGGACACCGTCAGGGCGATGCCGTCCAGAGCCTCCAGCGGGTAGAACACCGCACCGAAGAAGACGAGCGGCCGGATGATGAACTGATTCATCACCGTCAGGTAGTCGAAATCCGCCGCCCAGAGCCCGCCGATGAGACCGAAGCCGGCGAACAGCACCGGGATGACGATCGTGAACGCGAGCAGGTAGAATGGATTGACCAGCGGCACCGGCGCGAACAGCCAGCCGATTCCCCAGATGATGAGGCCGACGACGACGCCGCGCAGCGCCGACGCCGTGACGTAGGCCAGTACCATCTCGGTGTGGGACAGCGGCGAGGTGAGTACTTCGTGGATATACTCGTTCCACCGGCCGTGGAAGATGGAGAACGACGCGTTCTCGAAGGCGTTGGATATCATCCCCAGCACGACGAGGCCGGGCAGGATGAACAGGATGTACGCCTCGCTCGGCGACAGCCCGGTCTGCTGGAGACCGACGTCGCCCAGGTCGATGCGAGCCCCGAGCACGACGCCGAAGACGGTGAAGTACAGCAGGTTGGTGATCACCGGCGGCAGGAAGGTGTTGCGCGGCCGGCGGACGTACCGAAGAATCTCCCGGTGTAACAGCGTCCGGAAGCCGGTACTTCTCACTGTGCCACCTCCGTCTCGACGTTCTGCTCGCGCTCGGCGCGCGTCAGGTCGACGAACACCTCCTCCAGGGAGGCCCGGCGGACGTCCAGCGACGTGACGGTGTACCCCTGTGATTCCAGGTCGCGCATCACCGCCGGCGCGAGCGTGCTCCCGCCGGCGGCGGTCACCAGCAGCGTGTCACCCTCGACGGTCACGCTGTGGACGCCCTCGACGTCGAGGGTGGGTGCCGTGGTCGGCGCTTCGGAGAGCCCGACCTCGACGGTGTCGGTACCTCGCTCCATCAGGTCCTGGGGGGTCGCGACCTCCACCTTGTTGCCCTCGTTCATGATGGCGACCCGATCGCAGAGCCGCTCGGCCTCCTCGATGTAGTGGGTCGTCAGCAGGATGGTCGTTCCGTCGTCGTTCAGGTCGGTGATCAGCTCCCAGAGGTCCCGTCGGAGTTCGACGTCCACCCCGGCCGTCGGCTCGTCGAGAATGAGCAGGTCCGGATCGGAGACGAGCGCGCGTGCGAGGACGAACCGGCGTTTCATCCCGCCGGAGAGCCAGTCGAAGCGCGTGTCGCGCTTGTCCCAGATGCCGACGGTCTTGAGCGCCTCAGCGGCCCGCTCCTCGGCCTCGTCGTGGGGAACCCCGTGGTAGCCCGCTTTGTGTTCAAGGACTTCGTGAATGGGGAAGAAGCGGTCGACGTTGTACTCCTGTGGCGCCAGGCCGATGCGGTCCCTGGCCTCGCGGTAGTCGGCCTCCACGTCGAAGCCGAACACCTCCGCGGTCCCACCGTCGGCGTGGACCAGCCCGACGAGCGAGTTGATAAACGTGGTCTTGCCCGCACCGTTGGGGCCGAGCAATCCGAAGAACTCCCCCGACTCCACGGTGAGCGAGAGGCCGTCGAGGGCCTGCACGTCACCGTACGATTTGCGTAGCTCGCGGACGTCGATAGCGGGTGCCGTCATTGGCTACTCGAAGCCGACGGACGCGCAAAAGGGCACTGAAACGACCGTCCTCGTGGAGTTCTATCGACAAAACAGACGTCGGTAACCCGTCCGACGTCGCGCTACTGACCGAGGCGTTCGCGGCTGATGGCCACGCCCGCCGGCGTGATGAGCAACTGGTCGTCGTCCTTCTGGACGATGTCGCCGCCGACCTCGTTGACGACGCGCTTGAGTTCGTCGCTGATCTGCTCCATCGTCCGGTCCTGCGTGCTGTGACGCGTGATGTCGGCGACGACGATGTCGCCGTCGTAGACGGCGTCCTTGATCTCGATGACGTCCTGCTTGTTCCCGATCCGAGCGATCCGGACCTGTCTCTCGGCCTCCTCCGAGCCCAGGTCAAAGTCGTCCGCGTGCAGTTCGACGTAGTCCTCGGTCTGGCGAGACGACCCGCCCTCTCCCAGAATCTTGCTCATCAATCCCATGTTCCCCAAGGTGGGTGGAATCCGTATAGGTCTTACGTCAGACGCGACCTTTTTCGTCGTCGGGTGTCCTCGGACCGCTCCGCGGTCCTGCGGGCACCACTCCTCGAAAAACGTCGGCGAAAAAGGCCGCTCACTCACTCCGTTCGTTCGCGGTGAACCGCGCTCGCTCTGCTCGCGCGGATGCTAGTTTTCGAAACTGCGACTCGCTTCGCTCGTCGCGGTATGCTTTTCCGCCTCGCCTACACCGTAAATTCGAACAGGTCGTCGCCGACGTGGTGGATGGACTCGACGACCTTTCCGGAGTCGCCGACCATGTCGTCGCCCGAGGTTTTCGCGCGGCCGACGGCGAGGAACTTGCCGTGGGACTCCTCGTTGATGGCCACCAGGTCGCCCTCGGCGATGTCGTCGTCGGCCTCGGTGATGCCGGGGCGCATGATATCTGCGCCGTCGGAGACGAACGAGACGGCGCCGGCGTCGACGGTGACGACGTGCGCCGTCGGCGGAAAGGCGTTGAGTCCCTGAACGGTGAGGAACGGTTCGTCTTCCTCGACGTACAGCACCAACGGGTCGCCGTCGACGAGGACGACCTCCCAGTCGCTGTCGTCGAATTCGACCTTCTCGTAGCTGTCGGCCTCGACGTCGACCCCGAGATTCTCCGAGACGGCTGTTTCGATGTCGTCTATGGCGTCCGCCCGGAGGTGGTGTCGCGACTTGACGTTCATACCTCATTCGTGCAGTGGCCCGGAGATAAATCGTCCGCTCTCGCGGTGTTCGCGCGCGCCGCTCGCTCGGTTCCCCCGTCCGGCAGGGCGGTTCGGTGGTGACCGAGCGATCCGCCGCCGCCTCCCGGCTTCGTCGTTCGCTCGTTCGCAGTCCTCTCCCCCAGTCGGGCTACCGCCTTGCGAAAAGCGATAAATAGGTAGGGGAACCAACTAGTTTCCATGCTCGGATCCCGGCGCTCCCGGGACGTCGTCACCTGCATTGCCTGCGGTGAGTCCGTGGACCGGACCGACGCCCGTGAGTACGACAAGCACGGCGACAGGTGGAACCGCCGCGACAAGGAGTTCGAATACCTCTGCAAGCCCTGCCATCGCGACCTGACCCACCAGCCCCGGAGCGGCCTCGAAGACACGCTCGACGACGCCGGCGCCGGCGAACTCGACCAGGCCCGCTTCCTCCGGCAGTACCACGACCTCGTGAAGCGGCGCGACTCGCCGAAGTAGGGGGTCTCACTCACTTCGTTCGCTCTCACGGCTCCGCCGTTCGAGCAACCGCGGTCGCTTCGCGACCACTCCGCTCCCGCTCGCTGTAAGCTGGTTTTCGCTTCGCTCAAACCAGCCTCCCGACACTCCTAACTACACACCCTCCGTAGCCCGCGTATGACCACAGACGACGCGCAGGCCGCGGCAGGCACTGTCGAGGGCCAGGGTCCCGTCGAAATCGACGAGGACGTGGCCCGCCACCTCGCCAACAAGCGCGAGGAGCTCTTCGAGAAGTTCGAAATTCGCGACGAGTTCCCCCCGGCGGTGATGGAGGAGGCCGAGGAACGCACCTCTGACGTCCAGCAGGAGATCGTCGACGAGATCGACGAGCGCGAGGACCTGCGGGAGATGACCACCTGGACGACCGACCCCATCGACGCCCAGGACTTCGACGACGCCATCTCCGTCGAGGAGCGCGAGGACGAGTACGTCCTCTGGGTCCACATCGCCGACGTCACTCACTACGTCAACCCCGATACGGCGATGTGGACCGAAGCGGTCGAGCGGGCCAACACCGTCTATCTTCCCGATTACACCATCCACATGCTCCCGCCGATGCTGGCCGAGACGGTCTGTTCGCTGGTCCCCAACGAGGACCGTCTGGCCCACACTGTCGAGATGCACCTCGACAAGGAGGATCTCGGCTACGAGACCATCGACATCTACAAGTCGGTCATCCGCAGCGACGCACGACTCACCTACTCCGAGGCCGAGACGCTGCTCGACGAACCCGAGAGCGCAGCCGACCTCCTGGAGGACCAGAGCGTCGACCTCGCGGAGAAGACGGAACTCGTCTGGCATCTGGCCGACGCGATGCACGAACAGCGCAAGGAGGAGGGATCGCTCGTCCTGAACCCGAGCCGTGACCGCGCCCACACCATCATCGAGGAGTGCATGCTCAAGGCCAACAAGGCCGTCACGCACGAACTCATGTGGGGCCGCGGCGTCGAGGCGATGTACCGCGTCCACCCCCAGCCGAGCCCCGAGGAGTGGGACGAGGCGCTCGTGGAGATACAGGAACTCGACGGCGTCTCCATCCCCGGAAGCTCGTGGGACGACCCGCGGATGGCCGTCAACGCCACGCTGGAACAGGCACCCAAACGTCAGCTCGACCAGATTCAGTGGGCCGTGATGAAGGTGATGCCGCGGGCGAAGTACATGAACGACCCCTTCGGCGGCCACCACGCGCTGAACTTCGAAATCTACGGCCACTTCACCTCGCCCATCCGCCGGCTCTCCGACCTGATCAACCACTGGATCGTCTACACCAACGACGTCCCGGAGGACCTGATCGCCCTCTGCGACCGGGCCAGCGACAAGCAGAAGGACGCCGAGCAGTGCGAACGCGAGTACAAGCAGTTCCTCGAAGAAGTCGGCCTCGACCCCGCCGCGGTCAACAATCGTGGGATCGAAGTGATCGAGGAGGACTAGGGAGGCGCCGACTGAAGGGAGGAATGCTCATTGCACGCGTGGCGAGTGAAACAACTCCGACCGCCCTGTCCAGAACGATTCGATCTGTCGTCAGTCGCCCGCGGGGTCGGTACCGTGGGCGTCGAGGTATCGCTTCCCCCACTGGTCCATCGCCGCCACGACGAGTTCGAGTTGCTCGCCCCACTCGGTGAGCGAGTACTCGACGCGGACCGGTTTGTCGTCGATGACGGTCCGGTCGACCAGGTCGCGTTCCTCCAGGTCGTCCAGGCTCTCAGAGAGCACTTTGTCGGAGATGCCCTGTACCCGGTCTTTCAGTTCGCTGAATCCCAGGGCGCCAGTCTCGAGCAGCACAGACACGATGAGCGGATGCCACTTCTTCCCGAGCACGGTCGCCGTCACGGACAGCGGCCGACGTCGTCTCCGCCCGGTCCCACCGCCCGGTGCGTCGTTCCCCGTCAGGTCCATAGCTCGCATATAAGATTCCTCACAGATAAATGCTGCAGAACCCGTCTCGGCCCGCCTCATCACAGCCAGGGCTCGCCCGAAAATACTATCTATATATTCGAGCGAGGTACTGGAGAACCACGGAAACACGGCGGTGTGTGTTCGGAAAATGTGATCAACAGAATTTCTAGTGGAATCAGGTCGGAGTTTCAGGCGGCGGTGAGAACGGGCGTTGGCCAGTGACATCGACGACACGGCGGAGCGAACGGACGTTCGACGGCGGCTTTCGCGGGACGACCTCGTTCTGGCCGTCATCCCGACGGCGTTCCTGCTCGCCGGGTTCGCGAGCGTGTTCGTCTCCGTACCGACCCGCGTCGTTCTGACGGGGGCGGCGGCCGTCGGACTCCTCGCGCTCGCCGACGGCATGCTCCTCAACCCGCACCGTTCAGGGTCGGGAACGCCGTGACGCCGTCGCGTTCCGTTCGCCCATGGGCACCGGTTTATCGCGTCACACCGTACAGAACCGTCTACTCGTCCTCACTGAACGTCCAATTGGTGTTCGGAATGCGTAGCAAGCGCTCGCTGGTGTGGTGGTGACAGTCCCAAAAGACGGAAGAACGGCCCCGTCGGTTACTTGCCGCGTCCGCGGTTCGAACTGAGGCTCGGACGGGTGTGTTCGCTACCCTTGCCCTTCTTGCCGAGGCCCCGGTTTCGCTGGCCGGCACCGGTGAGGCCGCGGAAGACGCGGTCGGTCTGGGCCGGGTTGCAGATCCAGTTGAGGTCGTCGTCGTTCTGGATGGCGGGGTGGTTCGGGTCGACGAGGACGATTTCGTGCCACTTCTGGCTGCCGTCCTGACCGACGGAGTAGCTGTTGAGCACCTCGAGGTTGGGGAAGGTCCGCGCGGCGCGCTCTTCGGCGACGCGCTGGATGTTCTTCCGGCGAGTGACGCGGGTGACGCCCTGTCGCTTCGAGCGGCGACCGGCCTTGTGCCGGACCTTGCGGGCTCCGCCCTTGCGGACGGAGACGCGGGCCACGATGACGCCCTGCTTGGCCTTGTAGCCTTGCGAGCGGGCCTTGTCGAGGCGGGTCGGGCGGTCGATGCGCTCGACGGCGCCCTGTTCGCGCCAGTCCTGTTTCCGCTGCCACTGCAGTTCCGCGAGTTTGCCGTCGTCGTCCTGGTTCTTCCAGGCGTCCCTGATGTGGGAGTAGAAGCTTCGTGCCATGTGTGTTCACCACGGGCGTTGCGTGGTTCAAGTCACGCCGCGGTCGACTCGACCGCCGGCGACTCACATCCCGACCTGTACAGACAGGTGCCCGCTGGTGCCCGTCGTCCAGCGAGTTACCCCACAGTATCCCGTTTGTCCCCTTAAGCGATTCGAACTTCGCTAGCTCCCGAGCAGGTATCGCCGGGGAACGGGTCGGAGCCCGCGCTGGTACCGGTCGTTGACGAATTTAATATTATAGTTATTACACTCATTATTAAGGGGGGTGGCGCTATATAGATAATGAACGATACTTATGGATGGGCGGACCCTGCTGGACGGACTCGTAGACGGTGGGCTCTCGGAGTACCAGGCCGACGCGTACCTGACGCTGCTGGAACGCGGTACGTCGCCGGCCGTCGACGTGGCGAAGAACTGCTCGATCCCGGTCCCGCGCATCTACGATATCCTGAACGAACTGGAGCAAATGGGATACGTGGAGACGCTCGATCGGGACAAGTTGCACGCGCGCGCGTGCGATCCCGTCGAGTTCATCGAGGACCTCCACCACAAGAGCGCACGCCTCTCCGACGTCGCCTCGGAGATCGAGGACCGCTGGGAGCAGTCTCCCCTCGGTGAACACGAGATCAACGTGACTAAACACGCCCAGACGGTGCTCGACCACGCGGAGGCCAAAATTCGAGACGCGGAGTGGGTCGTCGACCTCGCCGTGACCGACCGGCAGCTCGCCGACCTGGAGGGGGCACTGGAGGAGGCCGTGGAGAACGACGTCGTCGTCCGCGCGTCGGTGTACTCGGGGGTCGGGGAGTCGTCGATCCTCGACGACCATCCGGTGACGGACGTGGTGACCGAAATCAGGGCCCGGTCGATCCGCGGCCCCTTCCTCGCGGTGATGGACCGAACGGTGGCCTGCCTGGCCCCGACCGAGCGGATGCCGGACCCCTACGGCGTCGTCGTCAACGACGAACTCATCTCCTTCATCTTCCAGTGGTACTTCCAGACCTGCCTCTGGGCGGTGTGGGAGACCCACGACCAGCGCCGACGGTATCCCGTGCGGTACGTCTCGCTCAAGGAGTTCGTCTGTGACGTCTACCCGGTCTGGTGGGAGGACGCGACCATCTCCGTGACGGTGGAGGGAATCGACACGACCTCTGGCGAGCAGCGGGTCGTCTCGGGCGTCATCACGGACGTTCTCTTCCCCGGCAAGGACCTGACGGGTACCGCCCCCGGCCTGATTCAACTGGCGGGACAGGCGACAGTGGTCGTCCAGACGCCGGACCGGGTGTGCACGGTCGGTGGGTGGGGCGCGCTCATCGAGGACGTCGAAGCACGTCGTATCACCATCGACGCGATCGAGTGGCCCGCCTGATCCGGTTCGCTCGCTCGCCGCCCCCGTTCTCGGCGCACCGCGCCCGCCCGCGAGCGACGTCGACGTCCGGATCCGGTTTCCTGCGAATCGCGTGTCAGGGAGACGCTTTTACGCGAGTTAAAATGATGGTGGAACTGACAGTGCACCCACTTTCGTCCACGATCTGGCTGGAATTCGAACTCTCGAACACATATATGAATAATTACCTGTGCGGAAAACAATAGTAATATACCAGATCACTTATGGGAGGCGTCGAAAACGCAATACTACTAAAAACGGGGCTTAGAGCGTTTTTAGGACGTTTTTAATATTCTAAAATAATTAACCCGTCAGTATAGGAAAGTATTTTATATGGTCCTGTATATAGTATGGCAACACGCACCGTCGGGTGCGTGTAGAAGGGGTCACAATGACAGATCGAGAGACACCCCCGAAAGGGGATAGAGAGGCATCGCTGTCCAACCAATCGACGCCCGGAGGGAGCGCCCTCAGACGGGACTTCCTCAAGAGCAGCGCCGTGGCCGGTGCGCTCGCGCTGGGGGCGGGATCGTTCGCCACCGGTGGCGCGTCCGCTGGCATCCCGACGCCGCGGCTCCATCGGGACGGGAACCTGATCAAGGATCCGGAGGGGAACACCGTCACGCTGCGCGGGGTCAACATCGCCGACCCGAAGCGCATCAACGTCACCTCGCAGGCGCGCGGGATGACGGCGACGCAGGTCATCGACATGCTCACCGACGAGAGCGACGGCTGGTACAACCGGGTGATCCGGGTACCCGTACAGCCCGTCGACATCGGTGAGTACGAGCCCGGTTCCGGCCCGCCGGTACCGGCGTTCAACGAGAGCGAGCTGGAGACGTACCTCACCGACCACCTCGACGAAGTCGTCCAGCACTGTGCGGACCGGGGCGTCTACTGTATCATCGACTACCACCGACACCGGGACGTCCAGTGGGCCGAGGGCCAGGACGGGCCGGTCAACACCGAACTCCAGGACGAGGTCGACATGTTCTGGGACATCGTCGCACCGCGGTACGCCGAGGATTCCCACGTCCTCTACGAGGTGTACAACGAGCCAACCGAGCCCGGGATGTGGGAGGACCCAACGACGACCGACTGGGTCGCCGACATCTGGCAGCTCTGGCTCGAGATGGCCCAGCCGTGGGTCGACACCATCCGCTCGCACGCGGACAATCTGATCCTGATGGGGTCGCCCAGCTGGTCCCAGAGCCCGGAAGGCGCCCTCGTCGAGGAGTTCGACGGCGAGGACATCGCCTACACCTTCCACATCTATCCGGGGCACAACTCCAGTCAGAGTAACGACTGGGAAGACGCATCCAACAACGGCGAGGGCGTCGCCGGCGTCTACGAGCAGGCGCCCCTGTTCGTCACCGAGTTTGGCTGGGAGGAGAACGCTGGTCAGTACATCGGCGGGACCGACTCCGGCTACGGCGAGGCTATCCTCGACTGGATGGAATCCAGCGAGGCGATTCACTGGACGGCCTGGTGTGCCGACCCGGTCTGGCGCCCGGTGATGTTCAGCCGACCGTTCACCGAGAACGCGGACGACTCGGTCGGCGACCCGTACAACGGGACCGTCCCCGAGGCCTGTTCCAACCTGCCCTGTGAGTGGGAGCTCACGACCGGTGATGGGGGCATGGGCGACAACATCAAGAACGCCCTGGAACAGTACCGCAACGACGGGCTCCCGGGCGACGTCACCGAGACGCCGCCGGACACGGAGACTGAGACGGAGACGGAGACTGAGACCGAGACTGAAACTGAGACAGAGACGGATACCGAGACTGACACCGAGACGGACACGGAGACCGACACCGAGACGGATACCGAGACCGACACCGAGACGGAAACGGAGACAGACACCGAAGAACCTCCCACTGGCGACCTGATCGCCTCGGTCGATCCGGGAGCCACGTCCGGGTCGGTCGGCGACCTGATGCAGTTCTGGATCACCGACGAAACCGGCAACAGCACCTGGATCACCGACCTCCAGTGGGAGCTCGGTGACGGGTCGACCGACGCCGGCTGGTACGCCGACAACAGGTACCAGTCCGCCGGTAGCTACACGGTCACCCTCACGGCCACCGACAACGAGGGCACCACGAGCACCCACTCGGTCGAGGTCACCATCTCCTGATGGGACCGACGCCATCCGATTCGAATAGCGACGCAACCACGCGACCTACCGACGACACGACAATGTCAAAGCAAAACGCGAACGACGGCAACGAATCGAACGGACGACGTATCGACAGCGTCTCGCGACGAGACGTACTGAAGGCCACGGGCGCAACGGCGCTGACGGCCGGCCTCGCGAGCAACCTCATCGGCTCGGCGGCGGCGGTCGGCATTCCGACACCGCGGCTCCAGCGGGACGGTAACGAACTGGTCGACCCGAGCGGCAACCAGGTCATCCTCCGGGGCGTCAACATCGCCGATCCGGCCCGCCTCGCCCGCAGCTGGCGGGGGAAGGACTCGATGGGCGTCTTCGAGAAGGCGACCAACACCGACGACTCGAACGACGGCGGCTGGCACAGCCACATCCTCCGCGTGCCGACCCAGCCCCAGGACATCGCGGACGTCGGCTCGGGCGGCGTCGGCAGCATGCCTCACGGCGACGACTGGGGCCCGCTCCTGCCCGGCCAGTTCGACGAGTCGGACATGGAGGCGTACTTCTCCAACTACATCGACCCGCTCGTCGACGCGGCCGAGGAGAACGGGACGTACATGATGATCGACTATCATCGGCACTTCCCCATCTTCCACCAGCCACAGCACGAGGAGGACATCGGTGACTACGAGTGCGGGAACGAGAGCTTCCCGAACGACCTCGGCTTCTGTGGCGAGCGCGGCGTTCTCTGGCACGGAGAGGACCAGGCCGACCAGCTCGACGGCTACACCGAGGAGTACGCCGCCGAACTCGGCCAGGAGCTCGAGATGTACTGGAACTTCGTCGCGCCCCGGTATGCCGACCGGACGCACGTCATCTACGACATCTTCAACGAGCCGACCGGTCCGTACGCCGGTGACTGGGGCTCGCCGACGTCGCTTCCCGCAAGCGGCGAAGAGGGCGATGGGAACGCTTCCTACGACGACTCCGCGAACCAGCAGTACTGGGACATGTGGGTCGACCGGGCGCAGCCCTGGGTCGACATCGTCGAGGAGAACGCGCCCGCGAGCGTCAAGACCATTGGCTCCCCCCGGTGGAGCCAGCTGACCTACTGGGCCCCGACCAACGAGTTCGACGGGGACAACATCTGTTACACGGGTCACGTCTACACCCACGAGGGCATGCGCCCGCTCTCGGAGTCCTTCGGCACGGCGGCCGAGGAGGTCCCCGTCTTCTTCAGCGAATTCGGCTGGGCCCAGGGCGGCGGCAAGGACGGCTTCAACTTCCTCGAAGGGACGGCCGACGAGTACGCCGAAGGCTTCGAGAACTTCATCGACGACTACCCGGTCCACCCCATCTGCTGGAACTTCGACCACACGTGGGAGCCGGCGTTCTTCCAGCACGACTCGAGCCAGGACGGCAACTGGGAGATCCACCCGTACCAGGACCGACCCGGTCAGTGGTGGCAGGAGTATCTCGCGGCCAACGCGGAGAACGACATCCCCGGCGAGAGCGACGACGAGACCGACACGCCGGTAACGACGACAACAACGACGTCGACGCCCGAAACGGACACGCCGGACACGGAGACGGAGACCGACACGGAGACGGACACCGAGACCGACACCGAGACGGAAACGGATACCGAGACGGAATCGGACACTCCCTCTGGCGACCTGATCGCCTCCATCGATCCGGGGGCGACGTCCGGTTCGACCGGCGACCTGATGCAGTTCTGGATCACCGACGAAACCGGCAACAGCACCTGGATCACCGACCTCCAGTGGGAGCTCGGTGACGGGTCGACCGACGCCGGCTGGTACGCGGACAACCGGTACAGTTCCAGCGGTAGCTACACCGTCACCCTGACCGCGACGAACAACGAGGGGACTTCGAGCACGACCTCGGTGGAAGTCTCGATCTCCTGACGACTGATAGTGACGCGAAAGCGGTGACGACCCCGCGCTACGCGACGCGCGGATCCTTCGGCCCCGGCAGGGGGACTCGGGCCCAGCCACCGCGGCCGGGGCCGGGCGCCGACGGCCGAACTGACGCTGCGGCCCACTGCACCATCCGGTGGTCGCCCGCTCCGGGGTAGCGGACCTCGGTTCGACGGTTCCGGGACGGGCGACTCGCCGCCGTCGGACGGCGGTGAACGGAGGGCTCTGCTACCGGAACCGGCCACGACGAATCACGAGACAGACCACGCCGTTCCCGGTCACCGTCGGGCACGTTACGGGGGTAACTGCCGCTCGACAGCTACCGGGACTGGCCGACGAAGATACCAACCGACGATGATATCCACAGACGCGGACGGACCGAGATCCGACGCGACCGAACCGGCGACGGGACGCCGATCACGCGACGAGCAGCGAGACGGGAGCGCCGGCGATTCCGAGACGACTGGCGGACGAGCGTTCCCGCGCCCCGTCGAGAGCGGTGTGCCAATCGGGGCCGACGGGATGCGGTTCGTTCCCGGGGGTTCGCCGACCGATCGAACTGCTGGTGGGGAGGACCAGCACGCCCGAACCCGGCCAGCGGCGACTCGAACAGCGATGCGACTACTGGCCCACCGACCACCGACTCGTCGGACGGCCGCGATTTCGGTCGAGCGGGCCACTCGAACCAACACATGACACGACGAACGAACGACGCAGACGGACGGGACGACGGACCGAGTAGCGACGACGAGTATCACGGATCGAACGTGGAGGAAGAATCCGCTGGAACCCAGCACCGGCGCGACTTCCTGAAGGCCGGCGCGACGGTCGGCGCGGGCGCGTTCGCGCTCGGACTGGGCGACCAGGCGGCCGCGGCCACGGTGACGGATCCGTCGAACCTCGACATCTACCTGCTGTTTGGCCAGTCGAACATGGAGGGGGCGGGTCCGATCGAGGCACAGGACCGGGAGACCAATCCCCGGATCCACCTGCTCGCGGATCTCGGTTGTTCGAACCTCGACCGGGAGTACGGCGAGTGGTACCAGGCCGAACCGCCGCTCAACCGGTGTAACGCGGGGATCGGTCCCGGCGACTACTTCGCGAAGACCATGATCGAGGAGATGCCCGAGGACGGGGGAATCGGCCTGGTCCCCGCGGCTGTCGGCGGAGCCGACATCGCCCTCTTCCAGAAGGGCGCGCCCATCGGCCGGAACGACCGCGACATCCCCTCGCAGTTCGACGGCGGCTACCAGTGGCTGCTCGACCTGGCCCAGCAGGCCCAGCAGGTCGGCACGATCAGAGGCATCCTGTTCCACCAGGGCGAGACGAACACCGGCGAGGCGGAGTGGCCATCCGTCGTCCAGGGTATCGTCGAGAACCTGCGTTCGGACCTGGGCATCGGCGACGTTCCGTTCCTGGCCGGCGAGGTGCTCTACGACGGCCAGGGCGGGTGCTGTGGCTCGCACAACGCCCTGATCAACGAGCTTCCGGACGTCGTCTCGAACGCCCACGTCGTCTCGGCCGAGGGACTCGCGGGCCAGGATTACGCCCACTTCACGACCGAAGCCTACCGTGAGTTCGGGCGCCGGTACGCCGAGGAGATGCTGGAACACGTCGACGTCGACGAGGGCGGTACCGGTGGGGACTCGGGCGGCGATAGTGGTACCGGTGGGGACTCGGGCGGCGGTTCCAGTGACGAATCGGGCGGCGACTCCGGTGGTACCGGCGAGTACCCCGCGTGGTCCGCGAGCGACGTGTACCGCGAGGGCGACCGGGTCGTCCACGACGGCCGCGTCTGGGAGGCCCAGTGGTTCACCCAGGACCAGGAACCCCGCGAGGAGGACTGGTACGTCTGGCAACCCGTCGAGGACGCCGGCTCCGGCGGTAGCGACACCGGAACTGCCGGGGGTTCGAGCGGTGACTCTGGCGGAGATTCGGACGGGAGCGCTGGGGGCGATACTGGCGCCGACACCGGCGGTTCCGGGGGGTCAACCGTCGACCCGCCCGAGAGCACCGGCGACCTGATCGCCGAGATGAGCCCGAGCACGACGTCGGCGGGCGTCGGCGAGCGCGTCACGTTCGGCGTCACCGACACGACCGACTCGGGAACCTGGATCGGCTCGCTGTCGTTTGACTTCGGGGACGGCGATTCGGCCACGGGCTGGTGGGCCGAACACGCCTACGACTCGACTGGCACCTACACCGTCGCGCTGACCGCGACCAACAACGAGGGCGGTTCGACGACCCACGAGGTGGCGATCACGGTTTCGTAGACCGAGCGACAGCTCGCCCGGTCGGCCAGCGGTCCTCCGGACCGCCCGGCGTGGCCCGGCGAGCGATTCGAACGAGAACCGACCGACCCATCCCGCGCTCGACCGCAACGGGACGGACCGCCGCTCGGCGCCACGTCCTCGACTGCGGTGACCGGGATCGCGAGATCAACGCACGCAGCTGATTCACACCAATGACACGAGACACGATCGACGACGGCAACGACGAACGAACGACTGAGGCGACCGACGAACACCCGGCCGACGGACCGCCGGCTGACGGCGACGGCCGACCCGCGCTCGCGGACCTCGCACGCCGGGATGTCCTGAAGGCGAGCGCCGCGGTCGGCGCCGCCGGTCTCGGACTCGGCCTGGGCAATTCGGCCACGGCACAGACGGCCGATGAGATCTGCGACTCGGAGTACGGCAAGATCGACGTCGGCGACGGCTTCACCGTCATGGACAATCAGTGGAGCATGTCCGACGTGCCCCAGTGCGTCTGGCTGAACGACGACGGGAGCTACGGCTACGACTTCGACGCCTCGAACGGGAGCGGCGGCCCCAACTACCCGGAGGTGTACATCGGGACGCGCCCGTGGGGCGAGGATACGGGGGTCGCGGAGTTCCCCATCCAGCGCCGCGACGTCGACCAGTTCGAGATGGCGGTCGACGCCGACTACAGCCAGTCCGGCGGCGAGTGGAACTGGGCCGAGGAGTGGTGGCTGATGGAACAGCCGCCAGGCCAGGAGACCGGGACCCACGTCTACGAGATCATGTTGCTGCTAGACTGGAACGACCAGCACGACCACGGCGGGATGGAGAACGAGGCCGCCTGGACCGACCAGTACGGCAACACGGTCGACCACTGGACGACCTACGACGGCGGCGGTACCGACGCCACGTTCCCCATCTTCCGCGTCCAGGGTGGCTACGGCGGCGGCCCCATCGACATGACGGAGATCATCGACTACGTCAGCGCCAACCTCGGGGCCAGCGGCGACCTGTGGCTCTCCGGTATCGAACTCGGCAACGAGTACTGGGAGGGCGCAGTCGGTGAGACGACCTACAACTCCTTCGAGGTCACTATCAACGGGTCGACGTACACCAGTGGCAGCGGCAGTAGCGACTGGACGCCGACGCCCGACACAGACACACCGGAGACGGGCACGCCGGATACTGAAACGGACACGCCGGAGACGGACACACCAGACACCGACACGCCGGAGACGGAAACCGAGACCGAACCGCCGACGTCCGGCGACCTGATCGCCTCGATCGATCCGGGGACGACGTCGGCATCGGTCGGCGACACGGTCCAGTTCTGGATCACCGACGAGACCGACGGCGGCAGCTGGATCACCGATCTCCAGTGGGAACTGGGCGACGGCTCGACGGACATGGGCTGGTACGCCGACAACCGCTACCAGTCCGCCGGCAGCTACACCGTCACGCTGACCGCGACGAACAACGAGGGCGACACGAGCACCGACGAGGTGACGGTCCAGATCTCCTGACCGAACTGCCAGGCTCGGTATCGACGGGCGCCGACTCGAATCGAGACGCAGCTGACGGCACGGCGGCCTACTAACGATGACAACCGACGACAGACCACGCGACGCGGCGGGGGGAACAGGGGACGAACAGACGCAAGCAGTGGGAGGAACAGGTGACAAACAGACGCGAGCGGCGGGGACGACTGGCGACGGGGGGACCACCAGGCGGACCGCGCTGAAGACTATCGGCGCGACCGTCGGCGGCCTGGCGCTGACGGGCGACGTCAGCGCAGGGGTTCCCACGCCGCGGCTCCACACCGACGGGAAGTGGATACGGGACCCGAACGGGAACGAGGTCCAGCTCCGCGGCATGGCGCCGGCTGATCCGGCGTTCTACCGGCGGACGCATTCCAAGTCGTTCGAAGAGGTGCTCCGGTGGGCGACCGACGAGTCTCGTGGGTGGCACCCGAACGTCGTTCGCCTGCCGTTCACGCAGGACAACGTCGACTACTACGGCATCGACACGCTGGTCGAGGAGTTCATCCGACCGTCGGTCGACCTGCTGGCCTCTCGTGACGTGTACGCGCTGATCGACTTCCACCTCATCAGACCCTACACCCAGGACGCGACCGAGACGTACAACGAGGAGAACGACGAGGAGCTGGCGCCCATCGGCGACGTGATGGAGACGTTCTGGAGCGCCGTCGCCCCGGAGTTCGCCGACGACGAACACGTCATCTACGAGCTGTTCAACGAGCCGACCCAGCCGGCGATGTACGGCGACGACGCCGGTGCCTGGCAGGCCTGGCGCGACGCGGCCCAGCCCTGGGTCGACCTGATTCGCGAGCACGCGCCGGAGACGCCCGTCATCATCGGTTCGCCACGGTGGACGTCGGTCACCCACATGGCGCCGAAGTACCCCTTCGAGGGAGAGAACCTGATCTACGCGGCCCACATCTACCCGGACAACGGCGCGCCTGCCGAGTTCGACCAGTACTACGGCGAACCGGCCAACGACGTCCCGGTCGTCGTCACGGAGTTCGGCTGGGACCCCGCCGGGGTGAACATCGATCAGGGAACCAACTCAGAGTGGGGCCAGCCCTTCCGTGAGTGGGCCGAGGGCTACGAGAACATGGGGTGGATCTCGTGGTGTTTCGACGATAGCTGGGCGCCGACGTTCTTCGATTCGCCGGGCGAGGGCGCGAACGAGCCCTGGACGCTGAAAGACGGCGACGAGCAGATGGGCGGGTATATCAAGACCTGGCTGGAGGAGACCCAGGACGACAGCATTCCCGAGAGCACCATCGACGATTCCATCGCCCCGCCGGCGCCGTCGAACCTGACTGTCTCCCGGACCTCGGAGATCAGTGTCGAGGTGTCCTGGGACGCCGTGACCGACGAGGGCGAGGCCGGCCTCTCGCACTACGCGATCGCCGTCGACGGCGAACCGAGCCAGGAGTCCCTGCCCGACACCACGTCCGCGTCGGTCACCGACCTCGACGCGGCGACCACCTACGAGATCGCCGTGCGGGCCGTCGACGGCGCCGGCAACGAGTCTGCCCCGGCGACGGTGATCGCCGAGACCATCGCCACGGACGCGGAGCAGTCGCCCTTCAACGGCCCCCATACGATCCCGGGGCGGATCGAGGCCGAAGACTTCGACGAGGGCGGCCAGGGTATCTCCTACTACGACACTTCGTCGTCGAAGCAGGGCGGCGCCGACTACCGCGACACCGCGGTCGATGTCGGTACCTCGGCCAACTCGGGGTACAACGTCGGCTACATCGACACCGGCGAGTGGCTGGAGTACTCCGTCCAGGTCGACTCGGGCGACTCGCTGCTCACCCACGTCAACGCCGCGGCCGGCGAGGGCGGCGGTGGCACCCTCCGGATCGACGTGGACGACGAGACCGTCGCCACCCAGGACGTCTGGCAGACCGGTGGCTGGTCGAACTGGGAGGAGATCCGCGTCGGCAGCCTCGACCTGCCAGCGGGCGAGCACATCGTCCGGGTCACCGCCGAGGCCGGCGCCTGGAACTTCGACTGGATCGAGTTCGGCGACGGGAACGGCGGTACCGGGACTGAGACCGAGACAGAAACGGAGACGGAAACTGAGACGGAGACGGAGACTGAAACTGAGACGGAGACGGAGACTGAGACGGAGACTGAGACCGAGACTGAAACGGAAACTGAGACCGATGACCCGTCCGGAGGGACGCTGGTGGTCAACGACTACGACGGGGGCCCGTCGTGGTCGTCCAACTGGAACGACCTCGGTCAGTGGTGCGGGGCCGGCTCGTTCGAGAACGGCGGCGGCGAGGTTTCCGACGGCGCCCTGGTCCTGGAGTACGACAACGGCGGCTGGTTCCAGGAGCAGATCAATCGGGACGTGAGCGAGTACTCCTCGCTGGTCCTTAGCGTCAGCGGTGCCAATGGGGGTGAGGAATCGGAGGTCCAGTTCAGCATGGGCGGGGCGCGAGGCCTGCTCGCCGACGTCACCGACGATTCGATCGGAACGAGCACGTCGGACGTGGCGGTCGACCTCGAATCGGCGGGGGTCGACTCGTCCTCGTCCACTCTGGCCGTCCGACTGAACTTCTGGCAGGGCGGCAGCAGTACGCTGGAAATCGACGAGATCAGACTCGAATAGCGACGCAACTGACACGTTCAGGATACAACACAATGACGAACGACGATACACGCGACGACGGGGAACTGACGGACGGACAGAAGACGAGCGAAACGGCGACCGAGTCGACCGATCCCGACGGGGCGGACGGGCCGACGGATGCCGAAGTCACCGCGGAGGCGGCCGGCGTCCTGGACTCGATCGACCGGCGGGACTACATGAAGGCGGTGGGGGCGGCCGCGGCCGCCAGCGCCATCGGCGGGGCAGCGTCCTCGCCCGCGACGGCCGAGACCGCCGACACCTCGCTCGGCGTCGACGACCGGATCCAGGAGCACCGAACCGGTGAGCTCGCGATCACGGTCCAGAATTCCGACGGGTCGACCGTCTCGAACGCCGACGTGACGGTCGAACAGCAGTCCCACGAGTTCGACTTCGGGACGGCCGTCAACGCCAACACCTTGATCAACAACTCCAGCGAGGGGGACAACTACCGGGAGTACATCCCGGAGCTGTTCAACACGGCGGTGATGGAGAACCGCCACAAGTGGGATTTCTGGGAGAACGAGCAGCAACTCGCCGACGAGGCGACCCAGTGGATCCTCGACCAGGGCATGGACATGCGCGGTCACGTCTGTCTCTGGGGTCGTGAGGACGTCGCTGCCATCCCGTCTGACATCCAGACGGCCATCGATAACGAGGACGAGCAGACGATCCGCGACCGGACGATGGACCACATCGAGGAGATCATCACCCACTACGGCGACGACCTCACCGAGTGGGAAGTCGTCAACGAGGTGATGCACACGTACCAGATGCAACTCGGTGTCTACGGCGACCAGATCAATACCGACGAACCCTGGACCGGCGAGGTCGTCCCGTGGACCTCCGACCTGCTGGCGGACTGGTATAGCCACGCCGCCGACGTCATCGAGCAGAACGACCTGGACCTGGACATCGCGGTCAACGACTTCAACCAGTTCGCCTACGGCTACACCGACGACCGCTACGTCACCCAGATCCAGCACCTCACCGACAACGCCACGGACATCGACATCGTGGGCCTCCAGGCCCACGCCGCGGCCCGGACCGGCGAGTACAACTCCAACGACAACCCCGACGGCCGCATCTCGGCCAGCCAGGTCGTCCAGGAGATGAACAAGTGGGCCGACCTGGGTGCACGACTCAAGATCACGGAATTCGACACGTACAACGGTGACGACTGGAACAGCGACCAGGAGCGCGCCGACATGCTGGAGAACTACCTCCGGGGCGCGTTCTCGCACCCCGGCTGTGACGCGTTCATCATGTGGGGCTTCTGGGACGGGCGCCACTGGGAGAACGAGGCACCGCTGTTCTACGACGACTGGTCGGAGAAGCCGGCCTACGACGTCTGGACCGGCCTCGTCTTCGACGAGTGGTGGACCGAGGAGAGCGGTACCACGGACGGGTCGGGCGCCTACTCGACGAGCGCCTTCCTCGGCGAACACGAGATAACCGTCTCCACGGACAGCGACTCGGCGACGACGACGGTTTCCGTCACCGACACCGGTACGGCGTCGGTCACCATCGACGTCGAGGGCGATGGCACCGGGACCGAGACGGAGACGGAGACTGACACCGAGACGGAGACTGACACCGAGACCGAGACGGATACCGAGACCGAGACCGACACTGAAACCGAACCGCCGTCCGCTGGGGACCTGATCGCCTCCATCGACCCCGGCGCGACGTCCGGGTCGATCGGCGACCTGATGCAGTTCTGGATCACCGACGAGACGGGCAACAGCACCTGGATCACCGACCTCCAGTGGGAACTCGGGGACGGCTCGACCGGCGCTGGCTGGTACGCGGACAACCGGTACCAGTCCGCCGGCAGCTACACCGTGACGCTCACGGCGACCAACAACGAGGGCGACACGAGCACCGACGAGGTGACGGTCCAGATCTCCTGATCTGACCGGCGCCAGTCCGTCGACGTTCCCGATTCGGCGGGCGCTATCACCTGGCGTCGACGGGCGACACCAAGAACCGGCGAACGACTGCTCGACGACGCAGACCAGCGACCAATGACACGACCGACGACCGACGCCGACGACACGGGGGAACAGGGCGACAGAACGAACGGGGACAGAGAGACCGGCCCGCGGGGAAGTGACCGAGACGTGCCCGGAGACGCGCCGAGCGGCGGCTCCCGGCGCGATTTCCTGAAGGCCACGGCCGGCGCGAGCGCCGTCGCCGCGGGGATCGGATTCGGCGTCAGCGGCTCCGCGTCGGCGGGGATTCCGACGCCGTGGCTCGAACGCGACGGGAACCTGATCCGGGACCCTAGCGGGAACGAGGTGATTCTCCGCGGGGTGAACATCCCCGACCTGAAACGGTTGAACTCGGACAACTACTACTCTTACAGCGTCAACCAGTACATCACCTGGGCGACGAACGGCAACTCGCCGCCGGGAACCGAGGACGAGAACGGCTGGTACTCGCGGGTGATCCGCCTGCCCTGCCAGCCGGTCGACATCGGCGGGCACGACCCAGGTGCGGCCCCGCCGGCACCCGGCTTCGACCAGGGACAGCTCGACAGCTACCTGGAGAACCACCTGCGACCGGCCGTCGAGACGTGCGCCGAGCAGGGCGTCTACGCCATCGTCGACTACCACCGCCACCGCGGGGAACACGACGAGACGCTCCACTACACGAGCGACGAAATCGACGCGGAGATCCGCATGTTCTGGGAGACGGTGGCACCCGAGTTCGCGGAGGACTCTCACATCCTCTACGAGCTGTACAACGAGCCGACGGCGCCGTATGCCGACGAGACAGACCCGACGTCGGACTCCCAGGCCGCACAGGAGACCTGGGCGACGTGGAAGGAGACGGCCCAGCCGTGGGTCGATCTGATCCGCGAGCACGCGCCGCGGAATCTGGTCCTCATCGGCTCGCCCCGCTGGAGCCAGTGGACCGCGCAGGCGCCCAACGACGAGTTCGAGGGGGACAACCTGGCCTATACTGGCCACGTCTACGGGCAGGAGAACATGCGCCCGCTATCGGAGTCGTTCGGCGAACCCGGGGAGGAAGTCCCGGTGTTCATGACCGAGTGGGGGTACAAAAACGGGCGCGCGCCGTACCTTTCCGGGACGACAGACGTACAGGGCCAGCAGTTCCAGGAGCTGTTCGAGAACTACCCGCTCCACCCGGTGCCGTGGATCTTCGACTTCCGGTGGACGCCACAGTTCTTCAACCGGGAGTCCCGCGACGACTTCGAACTGCTCCGGAACAACGAGACCCACGGCGGGCTCGTCAAGGACATCCTCTACGAGAACCGTAACTCAGACCTGCCGAGCGGCGACGGCGGCGGTTCGACGACCGATCCGTCCACGACCACGACGGCGCCACCGACCACCACGACGACTGCGCCGCCGACCACGACGACAGAGGCGCCGCCGACCACGACGACTGAGCCACCGACCACCACGACCGAACCGCCGGAAACGACGACCACGACAGAGCCGCCGACCGAGTCGCCGACGCCGGACGGCACCGCCCTGCTGGTCAACGACTACGACGGGGACCCGGCCTGGTCGGGCGAGAACGACCTGGGCAACTGGAACGGCGCGGGCTCGCTGGCCAACGACGGCGGCGAAGTCGTCGATGGAGAACTCGTCCTGGAGTACGACGGCGGTGGCTGGGTCGTCGAGCAGGTCAACCGGGACGTCTCGAACTACGACCAGCTGGTGTTCAGCGTCCGCGGTGCCAGCGGCGGCGAGGGAAGCGACTTCGTCCTCGACGTCGGCGGCGTCCGGGCCCAGTTCAGCAGCGTCGCCGGGTCGGCTATCACGACGAGTACGACCGACGTCGCCGTCGACATGGACGCCGCAGGGATCGACCGCTCGTCACCCGGTGAGCTCCGCTTCGACTTCTGGGCCGGTGAGCAGGGGAGCAGTACGATTTACGTCGACGAGGTGCGATTCGAGTAGGCCGAATCCGGCGATCTGTCCGCCCCCTCCGCCTGTTCGCCGGGGACAACCCATCCCTGGCACGACCACTAGTTAGTATATTTATTCAAGACGGACGACAAATTTAACTGGCCTGAACCGTTAATGTAAGACGCAATGGTAAAAAGACGAACCATAATCAAGAGCAGCATCGCGTTCGGGAGCCTCGGGATGGCGGCGACGGCCCTCGGCCAGGAATCCTCGCTCGTCGTCCACTCCTTCGACGGTGGAACGTATCCGGGATCGAACGATCTGGGCAACTGGGCCGGCGCTGGCAGTTTCGCAAATGGCGACGGCACGGGCGAGGTGTCCGACGGCGCGCTCCGACTCGAATACGACAACGCCGGCTGGTTCGGTAGCAACGTCCAGCAGTCCGTCTCCGACGCCTCGACGCTGAACCTCGTGGTACGGGGCGACAGCGGCGGCGAAGAGAGCGACTTCGTCCTCGGCGTCGGCGGTGCCAAGGACCTGCTCTCGGACCTCACCGACGACACCATCGGCACGGAGTGGTCGACGGTCTCCGTCGACCTCTCGGCCGTCGGTGGCGATCCTGACAACCCGCAGGCGGTGCGGTTTAACTTCTGGCAGGGTGCCTCGGGAGCCATCGAGATCGCCACCATCTCGTTTGCCTCCGGGTCCGAAGTGCCGACGGACACGCCGACGACGACCGCACCGCCGACGACGACGGACACTGATACTGAGACGGAGCCAGAAACTGAGACGGAAACGGAGCCGGACACCGAGACGGAGACCGACACCGGTGGCGAGTCGACGTGGGACGTCCCGTTCCCGGACCGACCGCCGGAGCCGGATACGCTCCCGTCTGATATCACGGGCAGTACGACGGTCGCCGAACTGTACGAGCACTTCGACGACCCGTACTCCGTCCCGCGGAGCTTCCTGGACTACATGCCAAGTGGGACCTCGTCGGACGCCGAGAAGGCCGACCAGTTCGGCTACGACGCCACGGCCGTCCAGAACAACATCCAGGACGGCTCGCTGACGCTGGACGCGCTGGGGTCGCAGGCACTCCCGCTGGTGCAGCAACTCGCCGACAACGACTTTCCCGCGCACGCGACGGTGAAGCTCCTCCCGCGTCTGGCCCTCCTACCGGACGAGACGGCGGACCCCGGCACGCACGACGAACCCGCGACCGTCTGGGAGGAGACCGCCGGACCGACGAACGCGACGAACGGACCCGGGCAGTTAATCCAGGACCGCTGGCCGACTGACGCCCGCGACTACCAGCCCGAGGAGGTCCGCGTCCGTGACCGCGTCCACGACCAGCCGGAGGACGACGACAGCCGCGACTGGGGGAACTCCGGGAATCTCCCCGACTCGGTGCTCAACAATCCGGACAACCCCCTTCTCGACATGGTCACGGACAAGGCCGACCCGCGCGGGGGTTCGCTGGGCGGTGACGGTTTCACCGCCAACGCGCCGATGGCCGCCGAGGCCCGGATGCACGAGAACAGCGGCAGCTACTGGAACCAGTACATCGTCCTCGAAAACACCAGCGACGTCCCGTACTTCGGGAACGGCGCGGTCATCACGTGGCTCGGTCCGTCTGGCGAGGCCGGCAACCTCTCTGATGGCCACTGGAACAACCCCCACCGGCCCGACTCGTCGCTGGGGCACCCCCAGCGCGACGTGATCGAGGTCATCCACCCCGACCACGAGGGCCTCTCGGCGTACGCAGTCCGCCTGGCGTTCCACGACGAACCCTACCACATGCGGACCATCTACCCAGGCCAGCAGGTCGCCATGGAGATCGGCACACCAGCTCACGAGGACCGCTGGACGTCCGCCTCGGCGCGCCAGGACCTCGTCGACACGATGCTGGACTCGCTCCACGTCGAACTCGAGACGAACCTCAACCGCAACGACCCGCTGATCGACGAGATCGACCTGACCTACCGCGTGCCCAACTGAGCGCGTCACGACCTGGGTCGCCTGCGTTGCGTCGCGACCGAAGGCCGGGCACCGGGCCCGCCGGTACCCGAACTGGTCCGTCGATTCAGGTCAGGCCGGGCCCGCCCCAGTCGGGGGCCCCCGTATCATTTCTTTCCGGCGCTCCAGTGCTATCACATGGACAGTACGGACGCAGCGATGCCGGCAAGTGCCCACGTCGGGCGCGTGGGTCTGGCGGTGAACGACCTCGATGCGATGGTCCAGTTCTACGCGGACGTCGTCGGCCTCCACGTCCGGTCCCGCGACGACGACAGCGCGACGCTCGGTGCCGGTGGCGACCCGCTCCTCGTCCTCCGTGCCGACCCGGACGCACCGGAACGCGGCCGCGAGGAGGCCGGCCTCTTTCACACCGCGTTCCGCTTGCCAGCGCGTGCCGCCCTGGGGGACGCCCTGAATCGTGTTCAGGACCGCTGGCAGCTATCCGGCGCGTCGAACCACCTCGTCAGCGAGGCGCTGTACCTCTCTGATCCGGAGGGTAACGGCGTCGAGATATACTGGGATCGACCACGCGAGGAGTGGCCAGTCACCGACGAGGGCCGCGTCGGGATGGACACCCTGCCGCTCGAACTCGACGGCCTCCGGGCGGTCGCGGCCGGTGACGACGCTGTGCCCC
>Ga0075105_1000149_pt1 | contig 43386 bp, 42 predicted proteins | sample AntDeeMetag02WF5_FD_69800 | JGI IMG/M metagenome (GOLD analysis project Ga0075105, IMG submission 69800) | Saline lake microbial communities from Deep Lake, Antarctica - Antarctic Deep Lake Metagenome 02WF5 | ecosystem: Environmental > Aquatic > Non-marine Saline and Alkaline > Saline | place... | reverse complement strand
CGTTCGTCTCGATGGACTGGCTCCGGAGACCGAGGACGCCAGCGTGCCGCTGAACGGGAGCGTGACTGTCGAGGCCCTCGTCGACGGCGGCTACGGCGCGGGCCTCAGCTACCGCGTTCGCCTCCCGGTCGAGGAGACGGCGGACGGCTACCGGGCGCTGACGCCGTATCGAGAGCTCTGCACCGACCTCAGGAACTGCGGCGGCGAGGCGGCCTTCGTCCCAGGGGCTGGACCCGACGGGACGACCCTGAACGCGACGGTACGAGCGGCGTAGAATCGAGTCGCTGGCTTCGCGTCAGTACTTGCTCTGCCGGCTGGAGAGTCGCATCCGGTCGATCCAGCCACTGACCGCGATGAAGACGCCGAGGATGGCGGTCATCCCGAGGAACAGCCAGCCGAACCAGTAGGCGATGGCCGCGAACTGGGCCGTCTGGCTCCCCGTGACGGTCGTCATCGCGATGTACGCCAGCCCGATCCACAGCGCGTAGAAGACCACCGCTTTCCAGACCAGCGGGGTCCAGTCCCCGAGCACGCTGTCGACCACGCCGAGGGCCTGGTCGACGCCGAACCCACCCCCCTCGCGAACATCAGTATCTTCCGTGTCATTTACCATATCTACGCTACGAGGCCAGTACCCAAATAGTATCTGGTGAAATCGGGGATCAGGCCGAGTTATCTGGCAGGAAGTATGCTTCTCGACGCTGTTCGCAGGATTGCTCGTTCGAGAGTTGGGACCGCCTCTGTGACCGTGGAGGAGAGTGCTGCCTCTGACGGATAGGTGTGAGTTACCGACGACCAGACCGGGGCGACTGGTAACAACGGCCTTCCGTCGCGTTCCGGTAGACGACGTATGGAGCCGCCGGAACTCGACGAGGTCGACCGCGGCATCCTCCACATGCTCCAGGCCGACGCCCGGAACAACACCGCGTCGGTCATCGCCGAAGCCGTCGGCGTCGCGCCGAACACGGTCCGGAACCGCATCGAGCGACTGGAGGAGCGCAGCGTCATCCAGGGGTACCACCCGCACATCGACTACGACGCGGCGGGCTTCCAGCTGCGCGTCAAGTTCGTCTGCACGGTGTCCGTCGGCGAACGCGCGGAACACGTGGAGCGGGCAATCGGCATCGACGGCGTCGTGCAGGTCGACGAAATCCACTCCGGAACCGGGAACCTTGTCATCGAGGCGGTGGCCGTCGAAGGCGACGACGTCACGCGCATCGCGGCGGACATCGAGTCGCTCGGACTGGACGTCGAGGTCCAGCAGTTCGTCAAGGACTCCCACGTCCAGCCGTTCGACCACTTCGGGAGCGACGTTACCGAGGACTGACTTGGGACGAAAACCGCAGTACTCCGGTGGAAAGTTGCGCCTTCCCACAACTCAATGGTTGCGCGATTCTGCAGTCGTCGTTGAAATCCTGCACCAACGGCCAGCAACTTTCTGTGAGGCTTATCTACGTCGCAAGCCTGTGGTTCTGTAATGGAATGCAGTAGCATCGAGCGTTCTACCAGCAACGACCTACTCCACAGAATCATCCGGGAAGTCGCAGACCGAAGCGCCGTCGAACCGACAAGTCTCCCGCCGCTGTACGACGTCCTGGACCCCGACGCGTTGACCGCGCTCGTCCAGACGCGCGCCGACAGCCTGACAGTCCAGTTCACGTACGTAGGCTACGAGGTGACCGTGGACAGCGACGGCAAGGTGTCGGTGACCGACGAGGAACGCCGTTCTCGGCCCACGGTCGGCCCCGGGGAGCAGTAGTCCACCGACAGCGGCAGCCGAGCGACGGTGCTGTCGACAGTAGCGGTCATCTTTGACCGGCCCGAGCGGAGCGGCCGAGCGGCACCGCAGGCGACGAACAGGCCAGCTACGACGGGGAGACGGAGCAAACCACGACCTGTGTCGTCTGCGTGGACCCACTCGACGGGGAATCCGACGCAACTGACGGGGAGAATTCATCTACAGTGCGAACCCGCCCTTCGCTGAGGGATTACTCTTGGAGCGCCGGACGAGTGACGGACCCTGCACCGCGCTGACGGGTCGGGCCGACGCGTGCTCGACCACCGGCTCGTTCAGCGAACGCGCTCTTCGAGGCAGACCTTGACGATAGAGCCGAGAATCTCCGCACCACCTTCCAGGGGGTCGAGTTTCGTCTCGCCGAGGCGCTCGTCGTACTCGATGGGAACCTCCAGCACGTCGTAGCCGCGGCAGAGCGGGCGGAGCAGCAGTTCCGCGGAGAGCCCGGTGTTCTGCGTCCAGTGGATGTCCTCGACGACCTCGCGGCGGTAGGCGCGCATCCCCGTGGTCGTGTCGTGGACTCGCTCGCCGACGAGCAGGGACGCCAGCGCGGCGAACGCGGCGTTACCGAGGCGGTTGAACGCGGGCATCTCGTCGGCCCCCCAGTAGAGCCGGTCCCCGCTTACCACGTCGTACCCGCGGTTGACGTAGTCGAGGAACGACGGAATGCGCTCCATCGGGTAGGTGTCGTCGCAGTCGGTAGTGACGACGACGGGCGTCTCGGCTTCGAGCAGCGCGGCCCGGACAGCGACACCGTATCCCTGGGGCTCCTGTTCGACGACTCGGGCGCCGTGTTCCCGCGCGATCTCTGGCGTCCGGTCGCTCGATCCGTCCACGCAGACGACGCTTGCGCGCCCGTCCGTGGCGGACTCGATGTCGTCGAGGACGGCGTCCACGGCCGCCTCCTCGTTGTACGTCCCCATGACGACGGTGACGTCGTCGAGCGTGTAGGGGCCGTCGGTCTCTCTCATCGCCGGTCGCTACTCAGCGCGAGTATTTTAGGCTTGCCAAAACCGTCGGCCCGCACGCAACAAGTGATAAATAGGTCCGCTTCTTTTGTCCGCCAGACCGCGGGACACCGCAAATATGAGCGACGTCGACAACGGGAACACGGACGACGAGGCGGCCACCATTCTCGTCGTCGACGACGAGGAGGGGCTCGCCGACCTCTACGCCATCTGGCTGCGCGACAGCTACACAGTCAGAACTGCGTACAACGGCGAGGAGGCAGTCGATTCCCTCGACGAGCGCGTCGACGCCGTGTTGCTCGACCGGCAGATGCCAGACCTCTCGGGCGACGACGTCCTCGAGACCATCCGGGAGCGCGACCTCGAGTGCCGGGTCGCGATGGTCACCGCCGTCGAACCCGAACTCGACATCATCGACCTCGGGTTCGACGACTACCTCCGCAAACCCGTCGACCGCGACACCCTCCTCGCGACTGTCGAGCGCCTCCTCAGACGCTCGACGTACGACGGCACGGTCCAGCGCTACTTCTCGACGGCGCGCAAGCACGCGCTGCTGGTGGACTCCGGTGACCCCACCGTCACGGAGTCCGACGAGTTCGCTGAGCTACGGTCCAGGCTCGAAGCGCTCCGTGGCGAACTCGACGAGGTTGTCGCGGACTTCGACAACGAGGACTACGAGGTGCTGTTCAGGCGCCTCTCCGACCAGTCCGACGATGAGTGACAACAGCGACCAGCGCAGCGAACTGCTCGCGTACGCCACCGAGGTTGCCAGGGCGGAGCGCGTCGAGACGGTGTACGACGCGATGGCGGACGCCGCGGCGGCCATCTTCGACTTCTCGACGGCGGTCGTGGAGACGGAGAGCGACGGCGTCCTGTCGGTGCGTGCGTGGAGCGGGCGGCGACCGAGCGTGACCGGAATCGACGTCGGCGAGGGCATCGCCGGGGAGGTCTACCAGACGGGCGAGTCGGAGGTGGTGCCCGACGTCGAGGACGACCCCCGCGTCGACGAACTACCAGAAGGGGCTCCCCGGTCGGTCGTGACCGTCCCCATCGGGGACGTCGGCATCTTCCAGGCGGGCATGGACGAACCCGGTAGCCTGGACGAGGAGACCCTCAAACTCGCCGAACTGCTCGCCTCCCACACGTTCCAGGCGGTCCAGCGAATCCGTTCGCGGCAGGACGTCCGCGAGAGCGAGGAGCGCTTCCGGACGCTGTTCGAGCAGGCGGACGACGCGCTCGTGCTCTACGACACCGGCGTCAACGCGCCCGCGACCATCGAGCAGGCGAACGGTGCCGCCGAACGCATCTTCGAGGCGACCGAGTCGGAACTCCGCGATCAGTCACTCGCAGAACTCGTCGAGGCGGACGGCGGCTCACTCGTCCCCACAGGGGGCGACGTGACTCTCGAGACGACGCTCGCAGACCCAGCGGACGACCGCGTTCTGGAGGTCACTGTCAAACCGCTTGACGAGGGAACGAGCGCCGACGCCTTCGCAGTGGTCAGTGACGTGACCGAGCAACACCACCGCGAACGGACGCTCACGGGCCTCCACGACGCCATGCGACGGATGCTCGCCGTGGACACCTCCGGCGAGATAGCGTCGGTCATCGTCGACGTGGCGGAAGACCTGCTCGGGCTGCCGTACGTCGGCGTGTTCTTCGTCTCGGAGGACGGCGACGCGCTCCTGCCGGCGGCCGTCTCCGGACCCGTCGGCGGTGACGAACCGCCGGTGCTCGAGGCCGGCGAGAGCCTCGCGTGGCGGGTGTACGAGAACGGGGAGTCCGAGCGGTTCGACTACGTCCCGGACCACCAGGACGTCCACAACCCGCAGACGCTCATCGAGGAGGAGATCATCCACCCACTCGGGGAGCACGGCGTGCTACTCGTCGGCGCCACCGAGCGGGGGACGCTCAGCCGGACCGACTGCGACCTCGTGCGCGTGCTGGCTGCGAACGGCGAGGCGGCGCTCGACCGGGCTGACCGCGTACAGATGCTCCACCGACGCGAGGCGGAACTGCGCCGCGAGCGCAACCGCCTCGCCGCGCTGTTCGAGAACATTCCGAGCCCGACCGGGAGCTTCTTCGTCGAGGACGGGGAGCCCGTCATCCAGTCGATCAATCCCGCCTTCGAGCGCGTGTTCGGCTACGGCGAGTCCGAACTCGCAAACGAACGGATAGACGAGTACATCGTTCCACCCGACGCCATCACCGAGGCCGAGGTGTACAACCAGAAGCTCAAGGAGGGGGAGAGCGTGAACGTCGAGGTTCGCCGCATCGCCGTGGACGGCCCGCGGGACTTCCTGCTCGACGTGGTGCCGTTCCGCCTGGACAAGCCGAACGTCCACGGCTACGCGATGTACACCGACATCACCGACCGCAAGGAGCGCGAGCGAGAACTGGAGCGCCAGAACGACCGCCTCGAGGAGTTCGCCAGCATCGTCAGCCACGACCTCCGGAACCCGCTGAACGTCGCGCGGGGCTACGTCGAACTCGCCGAACAGACCGGGGACGACGAGCACTTCGAGCGGGCGGACACCGCGCTCGAACGGATGCACGACATCATCGAGAGCGTGCTCACCCTCGCCAGGACGGGGCGCAGCCTCGACGAGACGGTCGACGTGTCGCTGTCGACGGCCGCCCAGCAGGCGTGGCGGAACGTGGAGACCGACGGTGCAGCCCTGGAGGTAACCGGCGACGCGACGCTCCTCGCGGACCCCTCGCGGTTCGGGTCGCTACTGGAGAACCTCTTCGGGAACTCCGTGGAGCACGCTGGCCCGAGTGTCACGGTGAGAGTCGGCACGACCGAGGACGGCTTCTTCGCCTCGGACGACGGCCCCGGCATCCCGCTGGACCACCGCGACAGCGTCCTGAAGTCCGGGGAGACACACAGCGAGGACGGCACCGGGTTCGGCCTCGCCATCGTGAAGAGCATCGCCGAGGCCCACGGCTGGACGATGTCGGTGACCGACGGGGAGGATGGCGGCGCGCGCTTCGAGTTCACGACGAGCGAGTAGACGTCCGCGTAACCGGCCTCAGGTGACGGAGTCCGCCTCGGCGGCGTAGTCGGCGTGTGCGTCCTCTTCGAGCACCACGCGGAGTTCGTCGACTGCCTGCCACACGTCCTCGTAGCCGACGAAGTACGGCGACGGCGCGACCCGGACGACGTTCGGCGGCCGGTAATCGACGACCACGCCGCGGTCCCGGAGCGCGCGACTGAGCGCCCCGGCTTCGGGGTGTTCGACCGCGACGTGGCCGCCGCGTCGGTCGGCCTCGCGGGGACTACCGACCGTACATTCCGGGAGGTGCTCGTCGACGAGGCTGATGAGGTATCGAGTGAGCGACACCGAGTGCGCGCGGAGTTCGTCGATGCCCGCCGCCTCCACGACGTCGAGCGTACCGAACAGCGGCGCGGCCGAGAACACCGGCACCGTGCCTATCTGCCACGCGCTCGCGTCCGGGGCGGGCGTGAACTCCGGGCGCAGGTCGAACTGCGTCGCCGACTCGTGACCCCACCAGCCGGGGAGCGCAGGGTCGAGGTCGAAGTGGTCCTCGTGAACGTAGAGACCCGCGATGGCGCCCGGTCCCGCGTTGAGATACTTGTAGCTACACCACACCGCGAAGTCCACGCCGTCGAAGTGGAGGTCGTGGGGGACGACGCCGACGGAGTGAGCGAGGTCGAACCCCGCGAACGCGTCGTGCTCGTGGGCGACGTCGGTGACGGCTTCGAGGTCGAACAGCTGACCGCTCCGGTAGAGCACGGAGGGCATGAACACGATAGCGGTGTCGTCGTCGACAGCCGCCTCGATAGCGTCCGTCTCGATTGTCCGCCCGTCGTCGCTCTCGACGGCCACGAGGTTCTCCACTGGGTCGAGGCCACGCGCCTCCAGCTGTGCGCGGATGGCATAGTGATCGGTCGGGAAGTCGAGTTCGTTGACCACGACGCGCGTGCCGTCGGCGGCGTCGAGGAACGTTCCGACGAGCGCGTGGATGTTCACCGTCGTGGAGTTCGCCGCGACGCACTCCGAGGGTTTGGCGCCGACGACGTCCGCGAGTCGGTCGCCGAGTCGCTCGCCGTAGTCGAACCACGGCGGGTCGGCCTCCGTCCACGCCTCGATACCGAGTTCCCGCCACTGGTCGACGGCGCGCTCGAGGGCCACCGCGGCGTCCTCGCCGTGGACCCCGAGGCTGTTACCGTCCATGTACACCGTCCCCTCGGGCGTCGAGAACCGCTCGCGGAGCCCCGTCAGCGAGGACTCGGCGTCGCGCATCCGGGCCGCGGACCGCGACGCGTCGAACTCGTCCATACCCCACCGTGTGACGCCAGCGACGAGAACGTTCCGAACGTTTTCGGTTGCGGGGTGAGATGGACAGCCGTGAGCGAACTCGACCCGGAACTGGCGGCGGTCGTCGAGCGGGTTCGCGTTGCCGGCGTCCCGGAGTGGCACGAACTCTCCGTCCCGGCCGCGCGCCGCGTGGAGGACGAGGTGTTCACCGCCAAAAACCCGCGAGAGGTCGCGTTCGCCCGTGACCTCGCGTTCGACGGCCCCGCGGGCGAGGTGCCCGTCCGCGTCTACCACGACGACCCAGAGCGACCAGCACCCGTCGTCGTCTTCTACCACGGCGGCGGGTGGACACTCGGGACGCTGGACTCCATCGGCGGCGTCTGCCGGGAACTCGCCGCCCGCGCGGACTGCGTCGTCGTCAGCGTCGACTACCGCCTCGCGCCCGAACACCCGTTCCCAGCGGGCCTCGACGACGCTTACGCCGCACTGGAGTGGACCGTCGACAACGCGGCCGCGTTCGGTGGTGACCCGGACAGCGTCGCCGTCGCGGGGACGAGCGCGGGCGGCAACCTCGCGGCCGCCGTCGCGCTTCGCGCACGGGCGTTCGACGGACCCGACCTCGCCCACCAGGCGCTGCTCTACCCGATGACTGACCGGAACACGAGCCGGAAGTCCTACCGAGAGCACGGAGATGGCCCGCTGCTCACCCGCGCTGACGTCGAGTGGTTCTGGGCCCAGTACTGCCGGAGTCCCGTCGACGCCGCGAACCCGTACGCGAGCGTCCTGCGCGCCCCCGACCACGGCGACCTGCCGCCAGCGACAGTCGTCACCGCCGGACACGACCCGCTCCGGGACGAGGGAGAGGCGTACGCCTCCGCCCTCGACGCCGGCGGGACACCGGTCGAGCACCACCACTACCCGTCGATGGCCCACGGATTCCTCAGCCTCACCGACGACGTCGCCGCCGCGGACGACGCGATGGACCGCCTCGCAGCCCGCCTCGGCTGAGTGACAGTGCGTCGAAGGCCGATTCATGTCGGAGATTCAACCCCGACGTTATCGGAGGAAAGAACGCCACACAAGATTTAACTACCCCATATAGTGACGGCGGACACATGGAAGAAAACGGGGGCAGGGATTCCCGGAGAGAAAGGAAGTTCGAACAGTCGGGCGGCAGGGCAGAGGCACGGTCGAAGGACACGGCTGCAGCAGCCGCAAGCAGCCCGGGTGAGCGGTCGTGAAGATAAGGACGAAGCTCATCGTACTCTGTCTCGTCATCTCGCTGGTTCCCGTCTCGGCCGTGGGTGTGGCCGGCCTCCAGAACATGGAATCCGTGGGCTCGTACGCGCAGGACCAGAGCACCACGACGTTGGAGGATCAGATCACGGGTGAACTGAACGACACGGTCCAGTCGAGACAGGGAGAACTCCAGAACCTCCTCAACGTGCGCCGCGTCGACGTGCGGTCGCTGGCGGAGTCGACGCCAGTCCAGAACTACCAGGCCGCCGAAGCGGGGCAGATGGAACTCATACGGGAGCAGAGCCACCGGCAGGTCGGCTTCGTCGCGCTCCAGATGCACGACACCGTCGAGACGGCCAAACAGCAGATTCTCGAACGGCAGTACGGCGGCCAGAACTGGGAACAGCTCTCCGCCTCGGAGCAACAGGCCGTGAAAGACGAAGTTGAGGCGACGCTGTTCGGGACGGCGGGCAACTTCACCCAGCCCAGCGGGACGCTGGCCGACACGCACCAGCCCGGCTACATCGGTCAGACGGGCTACGCCTACGTGACGACGCTGGACTCCTCCATCGTCTCCCACCACAACCTGGCAGACGGGTTCAACCTCGTCGAGGACGCTGACCTCACCGTCTTCGAGGACATCGAGTCCACGGTCCAGTCCGAGGCGGCCATCCGGAACGGCGAGGAGTGGGGCATCGCCCAATACGACTGGGAGGACACCACCCAGGAGGGCAACCCGACCGAGCAGAAGTTCATCGCCTACACGTACTACGAGGACTTCGAGTGGGTGCTCGCGCCGAGCGTCTACTACTACGAGCTCCAGACGAGCGCCGTCGAGAACGCCCGCGACGGCATCCGCGACTCCTTCGAGAGCTACCTGAACACTCGGACGGTCACCGCCGATGGCGAAGAGCGCTACGCCTACGACGAGATCGTGATGACCGACGAGAACGGGTGGGGTGTCACACGCGCCCACCGGAACGACAACGGGTCGGTCGTCTCCGAGTCCCTCGACAGCACGTCCTACGCGAACACCAAGTGGTTCAAGAACGCGAAGACGCTCGGCAAGGACGAGGTGTACGTCGGTGACGTCCGCAACGTGAACGGCGAGCAGATGGTTTACATCGCCACGCCGGTCTACCACGACGGCGAGTTCGGCGGCACGGTGGCGCTCAAGTTCGACTACGGCATCGTCACCGATCTCGCGACCGGGATGACGGTCGGTGAGTCCGGCCACCTCAGCATCGTGAACGGGGAGGGAACGATTCTGAGTCACCCCGACGAGTCTGTTGTCACCGCAGGGTCGAGCATCACGAGCCAGCAGTACGGCTCGTTGACCGATATCGCGAAAGAGCAGATCCTCGCCGGAGATTCCGGACTCGAGACGTACACGCGAACCGCTTCTGACGGAGCGAAGAGCAACTACTACGTCGCCTACGCGCCGCTCCAGTTCGGCGACAAACAGCTGGCAGTTCTCGGGACCGTCCCCGAGACAGACGTGACCGGGCCGAGCGCGGCGCTCGCGGCGGCCCTCGACGACCGCACGACGTCCGCGCGTAACCTCCTGCTGTTGCTCGTCGGCGGCATCATCGTCGCCGTCGTCGGCCTGGGATACCTCGCTGCGCGGTACTTCTCGCGGCCCATCGAGGCGGTCCGCGACCAGGCGAAGTCGCTCTCGCAGGGCAACTTCGAGGACACCGTCGAGGTGAACGCTGGCGACGACGAGGTCGGCGAACTGGTCGACGCGTTCGACGACATGCGGACGAACCTCCGCCGGCAGGTCACTGAGCTGCGGGGTGTCAGCGAGGGACTCCGCCAGGGTGACCTCGACCAGGACATCGACACTGACCTCCCCGGCGAGTTCGGCACGATTATGACCGACCTCGACGACGGCATCGGTCGGCTTCAGGTCGCCTTCGACGAGATACGGGAGACGAGCCAGCGGATTCGCGGGGGCGAACTCGACCAGGAAGTCGACACCGACCTCCCCGGCGAGTACGGCGAGGTCCTCGCAGACCTGCAGGGGGGCGTCCGACAGCTCTCCGGGAGCTTCGACCAGCTACAGGAGACCAGCCGCCTGCTGCGAGAGGGCGTCCTCGACCAGGAGTTCGACACCGACCTCCCCGGGCAGTACGGCGTCGTGATGACCGACCTGGAGGCCGGCCTCCAGGAGATAGAGACCAGCCTCGCGGAGGTTCGGGACGTCGCCGACAAGTTTGCGGAGCTGAGCGACGAGACGGCCGCGAGCGCCGAGGAGATCAAGTCGGCGAGCCAGGAAACCGCCCAGGCCGTCGAGGAGATCGCCAGCGGCGCCGACCAGCAGACCGAACAGCTACAGTCCGTTTCTCACGAGATGAACGACCTCTCGGCGACCATCGAGGAGGTGGCGTCGTCGGCCGAAGACGTCGTCGTGACGGCGAACGAAGCCGTCGAACTGGCAGACCGCGGCCGCGACCACGCCGCGGACGCAACCCACGAAATCACGGCAATCGAGTCCGAGGCCGACGAGGCCGTCGACCAGGTCGAGAGCCTAGAGGACCAAATCACGGAGATCAACGAGATAGTCCAGCTGATCACGGACATCGCCGAGCAGACCAACCTGCTCGCGCTGAACGCGTCCATCGAGGCCGCCCGCGCCGGCGAGGCCGGCGAAGGGTTCGCGGTCGTCGCGGACGAGATCAAGACGCTGGCGGCGGAAGCCGGCGATGCCACCGAAGAGGTCGAACAGCTCATCTCCGAGATACAGGACAGCACCGACGAGACCGTCGAGGACATGCAGTCCATGCAGAACAGCGTGAACAGCGGGGCCGAGACCATCGGGAACGCGATCGAGATGTTCGACGACATCGCGGACGCGGTGACCGACGCGGAGCGCGGCGTCGAGGAGATTTCGGACGCCGCGGAGGACCAGGCGGTCTCCACCGAGGAGGTCGTCGCGATGGTCGACGAGGTGTCGGCAGTGAGCGAGGAGTCCGCCGCCGAGGCGAGCAACGTGTCCGCGGCGACCGAGGAGCAGACCGCCGCCATCGACGAGGTGACGACCAGCGTCCAGGGCGTCTCGCAGTCCGCGAAGTCCCTCCAGGAACTCGTCACCCAGTTCCAGGTCGGCGAGGACAGCGGAACGAGCGGCAGGGACGTCGACGCCTCGGCGGTCTCCGGGTCCGTCGAACCGGCCACCGACGGCGGCGACTGGGAGTTCGACCGGCAAGACGACTGACTGCAGAACTCCGGCAGTTCCCGTCCAATTCTTTACGTGGTTCTCGTGTTCGTGTAGCGGATGGTCCGCCCGCGGCGCTCAGTCCGCGGACCCCGGGTGGTCGCCGGGGAACACGACCTCGTCGTCGTCGAGTTCGATGACGGAGTCGGACTGGTCCATCCCGGTCGTCATCAGCAGGCGGATGGCGGCGCGGACGCTCAACTCGGAGTCGTAGACGCGACTGTCGGGCACGAGGATGAGCGAGCCCTGCGTCGGGTTCGGGCTCCCCGGGAAGAAGACGTTGTGCGCGCGCTCGCCCGCAATCTCCGAGAGGTCCTCGGGACTGTTGCCAGTCTTCAGGCCGAGGCGGTAAACGCCGTCGCGTGGGTACTCGACGTAGACGACGGACTCGAAGTCCGAACTCCGGTTCACGACGGACGACGCCATCCCGCGGACGCTCCCGTAGATAGTCCGGAACACCGGGAGGAAGTCGACGAGGCGGCCGGTCCGCCCGAAGATGCGTTTCCCGACGGTGCGCTGGGCCAGGAAGCCCAGCACCGTCACGAGAGCGGCGATGATGCCGAGTGCGAGTAGCTGTGCGAGCACCGTGCTGTCGCCGGTCTGGGTGGCGAGTCGGGTTCCCTCCACGATGGGGTCGAGCAGCCCACCGAGCCAGCCGAGCAGCGTCCGAAGGATGACGAGCGTCACGACGAGCGGCCCGACCAGCACGAGTCCCGCCGTGAAGTTACTTTTCAGCGATGTCTTGATTCGCATACGCGTCACCGGGAAGGCGAGCCGAATAAGCCTAGGGTAGTGGGAAGCTCCTGCTGGTCACGCCTGACTGCCACTGAACCTCCAAACAGTCGAACTGCGACAGCGAGGGCGAGACTTCGACTACTCGAAGCTGAACGACTTTACAGCCCGCCCCGCTAGTACCGGTATGCCAACACCACAGTCCGAGTCGCCGGCCGAGCCGGCGGCGACCCGGACCGAAGAGGCGCGGTCCAGGGCTCCAGCAATCGACGTGGAGGGACTGGGACTGACGTACGCCGACGGTACCGAGGCCGTCCGGAGCGTCGACATGACCGTGCCGGAGGGGGAGTTCTTCGGCTTCCTCGGCCCGAACGGCGCGGGGAAGACGACCACCATCAAGGTGCTCGCGACGCTGCTCTCGCCGACAGCGGGTGACGTCCACGTCAACGGTTTCGACGTCCGCTCCGAACCCCGGAAGGTCCGCCAATCCATCGGCTACATGGCCCAGGAGACGAGCATCGACCCCGAACTGACCGCCGAGGAGAACATCCGATTCGCCTGCGAGGCCTACGGCGTCCCCCGGGGCGACCGCCAGGACCGCATCGACGAACTGCTCGAACTGGTCGGCCTCGAGGAGGTCGCCGACAAACGCGCGGAGGAGTTCTCCGGCGGGATGAAGAAACGCCTCGACGCAGCCACCGCGCTCGTCCACCAGCCGCCGCTCGTGTTCCTCGACGAACCGACGACGGGACTCGACCCGAAGGCCCGCAACCGGCTCTGGGACTACTTCCGCCGCATCAACGACCGGGGCACCACCATCTTTCTCACCACGCAGTACCTCGAGGAGGCCGACCAGCTCTGTGACCGCCTCTCGGTCATCCTCGACGGCAACATCGTCGCAGAGGGGAGCCCCGCCGACCTCAAGCGCGAGGTGGGCGGCGAGGTCCTCGACGTCGAACTGGAGGGCGACGGCGACGCCCGAAGCCGCGCCGCGAACATCGCCCGCGAGTTCGAGGCGTTCGACGACGCCTCCGTCTCGGAGACCGAGACCGGCATCAGCGTCACCGCCGAGACCGCGCGCCAGTACGGCACCGACCTGCTCGTCGCGCTCCGGGACGCGGGGCTGACGGTGACCGGATTCAACATCCGGGCACCGACTCTCGACGACGTGTTCCTCGCCATCACGGGCGAAGAGCTCGACGTCGAGACGCCCGAGGAGGGGGAGGTGGGTCGATGAGTTCGCCCGCCAGCGACGCGGCCGCCGACCGCCGCGTCGAGCGCTCCGGCAACTCCTTCTTCGGGGACGTCTGGGTGAACTTCAAGCGCTGGAACCTCAAGGCCGTCCGCAACCCGTTCGTGCTCGTGGTGTCGCTCGTCCAGCCCATCATCTTCCTCGTGCTGTTCACGGAGGTGTTCGGCAACGTCGCGGGCGACGCCGTCAACCGCGGCATCCCCGGCATCAACTACGAGACGTACCTCGTTCCAGCCATCGCCATACAGGTCGCGCTCGCCGCGGCCATCACGTCGGGCATCGGTCTGGTCAACGACATCGAGAACGGGATGTTCGAGAAGGTGCTCGTCTCGCCGATGAACCGGACGGCCGTCTTCGTCGGCAAGACCGCCGCGGAGGTGTTCCGCATCGCCATCCAGATATCGATCATCCTCGGTCTCGGCGTGCTGCTCGGCGCGGAGATCGCGACCGGAGTGGTCGGCGCCGTCGCCATCGTCGCCGTCGGCATCCTGTTCTCGCTGTGGTTCCTCGCGCTGTCGAACTCCCTGGCCGTCATCACCCGCGACCAGGAGTCGACCATCATCGCCGCGAACCTCCTCCAGTTCCCGCTGCTGTTCCTCTCGAGTGCGTTCCTCCCACTGGACTCGCTCCCGGGGTGGGTCCAGACGTTCGCCAGCCTCAACCCCGTCACGTACGGCGTCGACGCCGCCCGGTCGCTGATGCTCGACCGGGACGTAGCGAGCGTCGTCGACGTGTCGGTGTTCGGCGGGACCCTCGACGGCGTCGTCCCCGGAATCGTGGTGTTGGTCGCCCTCGACCTCGTGCTCGGCGCCATCGCTGTGGTCCTGCTGTCGCGGGCGTCGAGTTCCGACGTGCGCTGAGGGTCCGCCCCCTCCCTCCCGGCGCCCACGTAACCAGAATTGATTGCGTTACGACTATACGGAAACCGTCTGTGTATACACGCATGGCGCGCACGCTCGGTCGCCGGGACGTCATCGCCGGTCTCACCGCCGGCGCGGGAGCGCTCGCGGGGTGCTCTGCGCTGGCCGGCGACCCGGGGCCGACTGTGTCCCTGCTGGCTGCCGGGAGCCTCAACAACGCCCTCGAGAACGGGCTCCGGCCGGCCGTCGACGCGAACCTGCAAGTCGAGGCGCGTGGCTCCGCCGAAGTCGCTCGCCTCGTCGCGGAGGGCCAGAAAGACCCCGACATCGTGTCGGTCGCTGACGTCGCGCTGTTCGACGGCCCGATGGAACCCGACTGGTACGCGGAGTTCGCGACTAACTCGGTGGTCCTCGCCTACAACCAGGACACCGACGGCGGGCAGCGCATCGCCGAGGCGGGGCCCGACCGGTGGTACCGGCCGCTGCTCGAGGGCGACGTCGCGCTCGGCCGGACCGACCCGGACCTGGACCCGCTCGGCTACCGGACGCTGTTCGTGCTCGAACTGGCCACGGAGTACTACGGAACGACAGAGAACCTCCGGAAGACGATTCCACGCCGCGGGCAGGTCTACCCGGAGACGCAACTCGTCAGTCAGTTCGAGACGGGGTCGGTCAACGCGGCCGTCGCGTACCGGAGCATGGCTGTCGAGCGGGGCTACGACTACGTCGAGTTACCCCCCGAAATCGACCTGAGCACGCCCGAGTACGCGGACCGGTACGCGTCGGTGTCCTACGAACTTCCGGGCGGGACGGTCGTCACGGGCGCCCCCATCAGTTACGGGTCGACCGCTCGCCGCGAATCGACCGCAGTGGTCGACGTGTTCGGCGAACAGACGACGGGACAGTACCTCCGAGAGTACGGCTTCGTGGTGCCCCAGGACTACCCACGCTACACCGGCAATGTTCCCGAGAACGTCGCGAACTGAGTCCGTCGCCGGACGGTTCGATTGGCTCTCGGTCGCGTTCGTCCTCGGTGCGGTGTTGCTCTGTTACTACCTCCTGCCGCTGCTGGCACTCGTCGCGAGCCAGCCACCCGGCGCCGTCCTCGCTCGACTGGACGACCCCGAAGTGCTCGCGGCGGCCCGGACGTCGCTGCTCGGCGCCAGCGCGAGCACGGTCATCGCCACCGTGTTCGGCCTCCCGCTGGCGTACTGGCTCGCGCGCACCGACGGTCGGTTACCGACGGTCGTCACCGCCGTCGTCGTCCTCCCCCTGGTGTTGCCGCCGGTCGTCAGCGGGATGGTGCTGTTGACCGTCGTCGGGCCGAACACGCTGCTCGGGGGTGCGGCCGGGGCCAGCGGATTCCCGCTGACGCGTTCGCTGGCGGGCGTCGTCCTCGCGCAGACGTTCGTCGCGTCGCCGTTCGTCGTCGTCACCGCGAAGGCGGCCATCGAGAGCGTCGACCGGAGCCTCGAACACGCCTCGCGCTCGCTCGGCAAGCGCAGGTTCACCACGTTCCGACGCGTCACCCTCCCGCTCGCGTGGCCGGGGATTCTGGCCGGCGTCACCCTCGCGTTCGCCCGGGCGATGGGCGAGTTCGGCGCGACCATCATGCTCGCGTACTACCCGCGGACGATGCCGGTCCAGATCTGGGTGTCGTTCACGACACTCGGCCTTGAGAACGCGTTCCCCGTCGCGGTCATCCTCGTCGGTATCGCCGTCGGAACGCTCGTCGTCCTCGACGTCCTCGGAACCAATCCACTGGAGTGACTCGATGCTAAACATAACTGGACTCGCAAAATCCTACGGCGACTTCGACTTCGGGCCTGTCGACCTCACGGTCGGCGACGAGGTGCTCTCGTTGCTGGGGCCCTCGGGGAGCGGGAAGACGACGCTGCTCTCGACGATTGCCGGCATCGCCACTCCCGACGCTGGCGACATCTCACTGAACGGACGGCCACTCGTCGGTCGCCCACTCGAGGACCGCGGCGTGGGACTGGTGTTTCAGGACGGCGCGCTGTTCCCGCACATGACCGCGCGGGAGAACGTCGAGTACGCCGCGACAGATGGTGACCGGACAGGTGCCCTCGCCGCGACTCTCGAAATCGAGGACGTTCTTGACCGCCGACCGTCTGCCCTCTCAGGTGGCGAACGCCAGCGCGTCGCACTCGCCCGGGCACTCGCTGCGGACCCCGAGGTCCTGTTGCTCGACGAGCCGCTGTCTAGTCTCGACACGCCGATTCGTCGCCGCCTGCGCGACGAACTGCACGACCTCTTCCGGTCGCTGGAGATTCCGACGATCTACGTGACCCACGACCAGCGCGCGGCCACGGTGCTCGGCGACCGCATCGCGGTCATCCGGGACGGGAGTATCCAACAGGTCGGTCCACCACAGACCATCCTCGACCGTCCGGACTCCGAGTTCGTCGCCCGGTTCACCGGGAGCGAGAACGTCTTCGACGCGACAGTGCTCGAACAGAACGGCGATTCGCTCACACTCGCCGTGGGCGAACAAACCCTCCGAGCACGGGCCGACAGTTCGGTTGGGAAATCCGTCAGCGTCTGCGTCCGTCCGTCTCGGGTCCAACTGCGGGACGCCTCGGCGACCGAAACCGCCGACGAGAACGCGCTCGCCGGAACGGTTCGCCGCCACCTGAACGAGGGCGACGAACACCGGGTCCTCGTGGACGTCGACGGCACGGACCTCTCGCTCGTCGCATCGCTCCAACCGGCGACCTTCGAACAGGTGCACGTCGAACCCGAGTCCGTCGTTCGCGCGATGCTCCCTCCGGACGCGATCCACGTGCTGAGCGAGTAACCCCAACCAACGGGTTGCTGGACCTCGTCGTCTCCGTTTCCGTAGGTCGCTGCGTGTTGGTTTTCGACCAAAACGAAGAAGAAAATCCACCGAGGCCTTCGTATCGCAGCATACAGTTTACGAGTTGCTGTTCGGACAGCGCGACTGCCTCGACACACGATTTCAAAATTCGAGAATCCCATAAATCGAGGCATTCACCCCCGAATCAGTTCGGGGCTCCACTCGTCGACTGCGATGCGCGCCCAACGAGCCAGCGCACGAGAGTGGCTTCCGATTCTCCTTCGATATCACTCGATGCGATTCATGCTGCGTTCCTCCGCTGCTGAAGCCGCTCACCCTATAGGAAACGGGCTAGGAGAACCACATTCGACACACTAGCTGTGCCGCTGAGCGAAAGGACTCAGTGCGCCCGGTGTACTCTGTGTTGTGGGTCCGAACTATCCAGGCCCCAGTTCACTGCCTGTTGGGGTGTGAGGGTGCTCCACCAGCCGTCCGAGCCGAGAAGCGAGTGTGCGGTCGTTCGGGTTTCCGGAGAACGGCATGGTAGACTGACCTGGTCAACCGAACTACGAACCCTCCTCGACCCACTCGGCGATAGCTAGTTCCACTAGCCCAGAGCATCCGTCGCAATTGCCTCGCCAATCGGGATTGAGAGTTGCTTGACGGATCAAGTCTGGTGGGCATTCTACTGGTGTGCCTGGAACTGAACGGGGCGAACCGACTCGAACCGCCGAACAGACAGAAGAGTTTATCCTTCTATGGAGCACCACATAGGAAATCCACTTATCATCCAAGGCAGTGTTTTCCATCCACTGTATCGGCGAATCTGGTACTACATAACACCAAATGGTAGCGCCCAGTTCCTGGATAAGGGTCTTTATCCACGGAGAAGGGAACATTGAAGGAGGCGGCCTCGAATCGGTGGTCCATGGCCGGTGACGACCGAGCAGTCGTGAAGACGTACGTGCCAGCCCACCAGAAGGAGCAGTGGGTGACGCATGCAGAGGAGATGGACATGTCCCTCAGCGAGTTCCTCCGGTCGATGGTACAGGCCGGGCGACGAGGGTTCCTGACCGACCGCGAGGAAGGTGGTTCTGAGGGGTCAGACCCCAGGGGTCAGGGCCTCGAAGACCGGGTCCTCGCGACCCTCTCTGCGGAGGGGGTCGTCTCGTGGGACCAGCTCGTCGACGAACTGTCCGGAGACTTCGAGGACCGACTCGACGAGACGGTCCAGGCGCTGTCAGAGGCGGGCGAGATTCGCTTCGACCCGCGCCGTGACGGCTTCGTGCTCCAGGAGGACGCATGAGCGGTGAAGCATCGGCCGCTGCCGACCGCGGTGACGCCGACACGGAGGACCCGGTCGAGTACTTCCTCGAGGACATGGGCTACCACGGGAAGTCCGAGCGGACGCGGGAGGCCTACGGCCGCGTCCTCCAGGAGTTCGAGGCGTTCCTGACGGAGTTCGACACGACGGCCGCGGAGGCGGACCGCCGGGACTGCCTCGCGTGGGTGCACGAACTCCGCGGCGAGCACGCCGAGAGTACCGTCGCCACGTACGCCTCCTACCTCAACCGCTTCTACAGCTACATGACCCAGGTCGGGACGTTCGACGCCAACCCGATGGCGCTCGTGATGCAGGAGATGGACGAAGCCATCGACACCGACCCGACGCGCCGCGAGGTCTCCGTCGAGCGAATGCGGGAGTTCGTCGCCGATATCACCCACCCGCTAGAGCGCGCCGTGATTGTGGCGCTCCTGAAGACAGGGCTGCGGGTCGGCGAACTCTGCAACCTCGACGTTCGCGACGTCTCACTGGCCACGCCGGCGGTCGAGGGTTCCTACGACCTCGGAACCCGGGGACAACTCGACGGTCGACCCGACACGCTGTTCGTCGATCCGGCGATGAGCCGCGGCGAGACAGTCAACGGCGAAGAACGGACTGCGTCGAACAAGCGCAAGCGCGCGACGCTCGTTCCCGTCGACGGGGAGCTGAAAGCCGCTCTCGTCCGGTGGCTGGCAATACGGCCCGACGCCACATCGGAGGCCGAGCCGCTGTTCGTGAGCACGCGAGACGCGTGGGGAGAGCGCCTGACGCCGGAGATGGTGCGCTCAATGGTGCGCCGACACGCCGAGGCAGCGGGTTGGTACCGAACGGGCGGTGACGCCGCGGAGAACGTCACGCCCCACTACTTCCGACACTTCTTCACGACTCACCTCCGGGACCGAACCGGAGACCGCGGCGTCGTGAAATATCTCCGCGGAGACGTGGCGGACGACATCATCGACACGTACACTCACAACTGGGGAGACAGGGTCCGTAAAGTATACTTATCTAACATCTACTCCCTGTCGTAGCGTCGCGTGGCAGACTCGTAAACTGTATCCTGCTATATCAACTCGGTGCCTGACTGGACCCCTTCACTGAAGGTATTCTCAGAACTGATAGCGGCACCTCAATCCACCTGCAGAGGCGTTCTATCGCATGGCTACGGGCGATTTCGTCAGTGTCCGTCGACTGCATCGACCGTGGAGCGCTCAGAGCACCCGATCTCGATGGGGCGGGGAGCGAGGAACGAGGAATTGGCTTGAGAAACGTTCGTCACGAGGAGCTAGCAGCGAAAGGTGGCCCCGACGGTCAGCTTAATCGCGGTCCGCTCTCGTGGCGCCGCCGACGATGCCACGGACCTGGAGGTACTCGACGCGGACCGCGTTGTCCGCGAACCACTCGTCGAGCGTCGCGAGCGCGTCCCTGCGGAGTGCTTCCCGGGCGTCCTGCTCCTCTAGCTGTCTGAGCGCCGGCGACAGTGGCCCCGACTCCTCGGCGAACTCCCGCCAGAAGTGCTGCGGGGAGACGTACCGGAAGCGGGCGATGCGGCGCTGCACAGAGAGTTCGCAGTGTTCACCCAGTTGCTCCCGGACGAACCCCGGCTTCCCCCAGCGGAGGTGGGCCCACGGGTCGTGGTTCTCGTGGGCCACGTGGTCGTCGAGGACGTCGGTAAGCGCCCCGACTAGGCCGTTCGGCGACCATGCGGTGAACGCCACCCGGCCGCCCTCGCGCGCGACCCGGACCATCTCGCTGCCCGCGACGCTCGCCTCCGGGGAGAACACGTGCCCGAAGTTCGAGAGCACGGCGTCGAAACTGCCGTCCGGGAACGGGAGCACCTCGGCGTCCCCCGCGACCCACTCGATGTCGTCGTAGTCGGCCAGCGCGGCGCCCTCGCGGGCCAGTTCGAGCATCGGTCGCGTGACGTCGACGCCGACCACCTCCGCGCCGGCGCGGCGGGCGGTCAGCGCGGCGTTCCCCGTGCCACAACCGACGTCGAGCACCCGGTTCCCGGGGTCGATTCCCGCCGCGCTCACCACGCGGGCGATGGCCGGCAGGAAGTTCGGCGCGAGCGACGGATAGCGGCCCGCCGACCAAGTGTACGTCGAGCGCTGTTGGCCCTCGCTGTCGGCGTCTGTCATCCGTCGATTGCACGCCTCCCACGCGCATAAAGCCCCGACTCGGGGCCGGTGGTGCCGGGTGGCCCACGGAAAGCTTATTCGGCGTGCACGGGAGGACCAACTGTGACAGTCCGGGACGCAGTCGCCAGCCGGTTCGGCGCGGACGAGCGAGCGCTGGCGGCGTTCCGCGTCGCGCTCGCCAGCCTCGTGCTCGCCGACCTGGCCCTCCGCTCGCGGAGCCTCGTCGCGTTCTACACGGACGCCGGCGTCCTGCCGACAGCGTTGCTGTACGAGCGGTGGCCCGAGATCAGTCAGTTCTCAATCCACGCGCTGTCGGGCAGCGCGTGGGTCCAGGGAGCGCTGTTCGTGCTGGCCGCCGTCGTCGCGCTCGCGATGCTCGTCGGCTACCGGACGACGCTCGCGACCGTGGTGACCGGCGTGTTGCTCGTCTCTCTTCAGTACCGGAACCCGATGGTACTGAACGGCGGGGACATCCTCTTCCGGATGCTGTTCCTCTGGGCAATCTTCCTCCCGCTCGGCGAGCGGTGGTCCGTCGACGCCGTCCGGAGCGAGAACCACCGGGGTCGAGTGCTGTCCGTGGCCACCGCGGGCGTGCTCCTGCAGGTGGTGGTCGTCTACTCCGTCAACGCCGCGCTCAAACTCCGCAGCGACGTCTGGAAGAGCGGCGAGGCCATCGAGTACGTCTTCAGCCTCGACATGTTCGTCGTCGGGTTCGGCGAGGTGCTCGCCCAGTACCCCGGACTCCTGGCGGCGTTCGACAAGCTCTGGATAACGCTGGTCGCGGGGTCGTTCCTCCTGCTCGTGCTGACGGGGTGGCTGCGCGCCGCGCTCGTCGCGCTGTTCGCGGCGATGCACCTCGGGATGCTCGCCACGATGCAACTCGGCCTCTTCCCGCTCATCTCCGTCGCGGCGTTGCTCCCGTTCGTCCCGGCCGTGGTCTGGGACCGACTGCCCGGTCGGGACGCAGTTCCAGTACTCCGCGACCTGCCCGTCCACGGGTGGGAGCGTCGGCTTCGTGAGACGCTGCCGCTGGTCTCGCTTCCGACGCCCCCCGAGTCGGTTCGGCTGTGGTGGAACCGGTCGCTCTCCGGCGGACTCGCCGTCGTGCTGGTGGTCGTGCTCGTCTGGAACGCTGCGACCGTCGGGTTCGTGGCCATCCCCCAGGACGCGCCGGTGAACAGCGACCCCAGCCCGCGGTGGAACATGTTCGCACCGGCACCGCTGGGGACCGACGCGTGGTTCACGGCGCCCGGCACGCTCGAGTCGGGTGAGCGCGTCGACGCGTTCCAGGGCGGCAGCTTCGACTGGGAGAAACCGCCAGACGTCTCCTCGACGTACCCCAGCGCGCGCTGGCGGAAGTACCTCACCAACCTCCAGGGCGCGGACGCTCCGGAACTCTCCTCGCAGTTCGCTGGCTACCTCTGCGAGCGCTGGGACGCCCGCAACGACGCCACACTCCGGAACGTCTCCGTCTACGCCGTCCTCCAGCCGACGCGTCTCGACGGCCCGGAGCCGACGAACCGCGTGCTGCTCGTCGAACGGAACTGTAGCGGCTGAGTGGCGCTGTTCCCCTGGCGCTGCGCACGTCTCGTCGATAGTAACGAGGACACCGTTACCGTGGTCGCGGCGAACGGGTGACCGTGAACCTCCACGCTCGGATATCTACTTCGGGACACACGCGGGCCCTGCTCACAGCCTCCCTCGTGCCGGTGTCCGTGGCCGTGCGACGTGATCCAGACGCAGAATCCACAGCGACGCTCGCAGAACGTACTGGTGCGCTGAAAGGTTAACTGTGTCGCCGCAGTAGTAGTAGTCACATGGTCGAAGCGGGGACCCGGCCCCAACGCCCTGGAATTGCCTGGTGGATTCTGGGCCTCGTCATCTTCGGGGTGCTCGTCTGGGTCGGACGCCAGAACGTCGGCTGGATCGTCTTCGGGCTGTTCACCTACTACGTCGCGCGCCCCATCTCGCGCCGACTCCAGCGCCACGCCCCCTCGCGGTCGCTAGCGGCCGTACTCACGCTCCTCCTCATCGTCGTCCCCATCCTCCTCTTCGTCGCAGCGTTCCTCGCTATCGCGCTGGGACAGATACTCAGATTCCTCTCCTCGGAGACCGTCGAGGCCGCCCTCAGGGACCTCCCGTTCTCGGTCGCGGAGCTCCCGACGGACCCCGTCGAGACCGTCGTCGTGATACTCCAGAACCCCGCGGTCTCGCCGGTGCTCGACCAGTTCGGCGTCGTGGTCGGTGTGCTGGCGACGACGCTGTTCAACGTCTCCCTCGTGCTCATCCTGGCGTTCTTCCTGCTCACTGAAGACCGGCGGCTAGCCGGGTGGTTCGAAACCAACGTCCTGGGCCCGGATTCACTGAGCGCCGACTACCTCCGCGGCGTCGACCGGGGCCTGACGTCGGTCTACTTCGGCTACTCTCTCACGATATTCGCCGTCATCGTGCTGGCTGCAATCATCTACACCGTCTTCAATCTCGTCGCACCGGCGCCCCTCCGGATTCCGACGGCGCTACTGCTGGCTGTCGTCACCGGGCTGTTCACCCTCGTGCCGCTCGTCGGGCGCTCGGTCGTGTACGCGTTCATCGTCGCGTTCCTGGGGCTCCGTGCCTACAACGCAGACCAGTCCCTCCTCTGGATTCCCGTCGCGTTCTACCTCTTCATGAGCGTGGTGTTCGACAACGTCGTCCGGACGTACATCCGACCGAGGCTGTCGGGCGAGCGCTACCACATGGGGCTCGTGATGTTCGCGTACCTGCTCGGTCCCGTGCTGTTCGGCTGGTACGGCATCTTCCTGGCACCGCTGTTGATGGTGGTCATCGTCGAGTTCGTCGTGAACGTCCTCCCGCTGCTCGTGCGTCCCGAATCCCGGGAGACTGCAACCACGGACGAGCCACGGGCTGCCACCGACGAAGATGGTGCCACTACGGAGTACGTCGAATCGACCGGGCCAGACAGCGAAAATGGGCCGCCTGGGTGACCGATGTCAGCACCCGAGGCAGCGTCGGTGGGTGGCGCTGTTCTACCAAACTCTCCCGTCCGTCGCTACTGCGGCGGAATCGCGGTTTCCGACGGTTCGGTGGTGAGCGCGCGCTGGACCGCCTCGACGTCGGCGCCCTCGGCTTCGGAGCTGTTCTGCATCAGCACCGTCTCGCTTGGGAACAGCGGCTCGCCCACCTCGAGACCGTGTTCGCGCGCGGTAGAACCAGTAACCGTGAGGTAGACGCCGACGCCGGTGTCCGCGACGGCAGCTTCCTCCTCGCGGCCCGCGTCGGGGTAGACGAACTCCACGCCCTCTGTGGCGTCCGTGCCGAGAACGGCCTCCACGAGGCGCTCGTAGCGCGGACTGATACAGACCTCGCCCTCGTAGGCGGCGAGGAACTCCCGGTCGAGTCCGTCGGCGTCGACGGACTGGACAGCAGCGGGCGTCGCCAGCAGCGTGTGGTAGACGGTGTCGCCGAGCCCCGAGACGACCCGGACGTCGGTGTCGTGTGGGTCGATTCGGGCGTTCAGGTCCGCGATGGTCGACAGCGGCTCCGGGCGCAACTGGACGACCTCCTCGAGGACGAGGTCGGCGCTGTCGAAGCCGAGCGCGAACTCGTGGGTGCGCAGCGCGCGGAACGGCTCCTCCCGGCCGATCAACTGAACCGGCGTCCCGTCGACGTCGAGAGAGAGCGAGTCGAAGGCGATGCGCCGGGGTTTCCCGGCGCGCGCGTCCCGGAGAAGCGTGTAGTCGGGACGGTTCGGGTCGTCGGGGTCGCTGTACGCGGCGAGGCGCTCGTAGACGCCGCGGTCGTCGGTCTGCTCGTCCTTCGCGAGCGCCTTCTCATAGCGCAGCGTCGAGACGACATTGTCCGCGACGCTCGTCGCGTCGGCGCACGCCGCGAGGCGGTCGAGAACGGCTTCCAGCGGCCGTCCCTTGCGCGGGACGGCGACGCGAACCGGCGTAGTCATTGTGGGAAAGAGCCCTCGCGCGTCAAAAACGGTTCCGCTTCCGGGGATACCCCGGCCGAGTTCGCCTACGTGCCGAAGACGTCCGACAGCTGGTTGCGCCACTCCTCGATCTCGTCGACGTGGTCCTCGAGGTCCTCGAGGTCGTCCTCGATGTCCCCGATCTCGAAGACCGCGTCCTCGGTGTCGGCGACGCGCTCGTCGAGTGCCTCGACGTCGCCACGGAGGCGCTCGAGGTCGTCGGAGAGGTCGTCGACGGCGTCGAACTCCGCCTCGACGTCCGCGACGCGCTCCCGGAGCGTCTCCCGCTCGTCGGCCGCGTTCTCCACGCTGGCCTCCAGTTCACCGAGGTCCTCGGAGAGGCTCCCGACGTCCGCTTCGAGTTCCGCCAGCAGGTCCTGTGCCGGACCGTTATCGTCGAGGAACGCCTCGAGGGCGTCCGTGTACGCCTCGAGTTCGGAGACGCGGCTCTGGACGTGCTCTATCTCGACCTCCGTGCTGCCCGAGATGCCGCCGAACGCCTCGTCGAGCGTCTCCATGTCCTCGTCGCTGACCTCGTCCTGGCGGATGGCCTCCGCGAGTGCGCCGGCGACGTCACCGGCGTCGAAGCCAATAGCGGCCGGAGGTTCCTCGTCCAGGCTCGCCGTCTCGGTGACCGGGTCGGCGTCCGCGCCGATGGCTGTCTCGCTCGGCGCGTCGGGGTCGGGAAGCCCGACGTCGCTCTCGTCGTCTTCACCGCCATCGACCGGGTCGAGTTCCTCTCCGGCCTCGACGGGGTCCGGGTCCTCGTCGTCGGCGTCGAGGAAGTCCTTGTCCGCATCGGCGTCCGAGTCTGCCGCCGCGTCGGCCGCGTCGTCGGACCCGAGGTCGATGTCGCCCTCCAGGATTTCGGCGTCGTCGTCCAGGGAGTCGATGCCGCCGGAACTCGCGGCGACCTCGGCTTCCAGTTCCTCGTCGTCCTCGAGGCCGGGGACGGTGTCGCGCTCGCCGCCCGCGAGTTCGCGGACGACGTCGGTGGACTCGGGCGGGACGACGTCGTCGATGTCTTCGCCGTCGATCTCGACGGTCGGCGCGGAGAGGAACGGTGTCTCGTCCTGGCCGTCCTCCATGCGGACGCCGTAGACGGTGGTGAACGTCTCGCCGGCCTCGATCTCGCGCTCGAAGCGGACGACGCCGTCGCCGCTGGCGGTCCAGTTCTCGCTCCCGTACTCGGGGTGGAAGCCGATCTGGTCGATGCCGAACTCTTCGGGTATCTCGTCGACGATTCGCAGTTCCACGGGGCTGTCCCGTGAGGAGGAGACGTCGAAGGCGACGGCGGGCACCGGGAAGTCCTCTCCGTTGAAGAACTTGCTCACAGTGACCCCGTCGCTCTCGACGACCGTCTCGTCACTCACAGCAACCACCCGTTCGCTGGTCGTGCATACCCCCACCTACGCAAGGCAGGACTTAAATTGCCCGCCGACTCGAAAGCAAGTTTCCCTGTCACGACTCGACGTCCACGCGGTCCCCGATCTCCGCGACCTCGAGGCGCCGGGGGTACGTGAAACTCCGGACGTGGTGGTGGAGCGCCGTCGGGTCCGCGGTCAACCCCTTCCACATGTCCCAGTGCGAGGGGAGCAGCCGGTCGAACTGGAGCGCGCTCGCGGCCTCGACGACCTGGTTCTCGTCGCTGTACCAGCGCGTGCGCTTCGGTTCGCGGGTCTGCTTGTCCGGAATCTGGCCGACGGAGCCGAACGCGAGGATGCCGAGGTCGATGTCGTAGGCTTCGCCCACGCGCTCGAGTTCCTCGCTCGGCTTCGTGTCCCCGCCGTGGAAGACGGTACCCGCGTCGTGCTCGAAGACGTAGGAAACCGGGTGGGTCGCGTCGGGGTCGTGTGCGAACTCCACGTGGACCGTGAACTCGCCGACTTCGACGGTGTCGCCCTCCGCGACTTCCTCGTACTGGTCGGCCTGGACGGCGTACCGGTCGTGCCACTCCTCTTCGTCGCGGGCCAGCGCGACGGAGTCGTCGGGACCGTAGTACGTCGCGCCGGTCTCCGCGAGTATCGGCGCCTGACTCGGGCCGTGGACGTGGTCGGAGTGCTCGTGGGTGGCGAAGACGGCGTCAGCCTCCGTGACGTCCCGCGGGTTCATCGGAACGGGGACCATCCGAACCGTCCGCGGCGGGTCGCCCGTGCCGAAGTAGGGGTCGACGAACAGCGTCGTCCCGCCGCTGCCTTTCAGCACGAAGCCGTTGCAGCCGAGATACCAGACCGCTACTCCCTCGGGGTCGGCGTCGGCGATGGCCTCGGGCAGCCAGTCGCCCCAGTCGGAGTGTACCATACCGGAGGGTCAGCCGGCGCGTCCCTAAGCGTTCCGGGGAAAGCCAGGAATTTTCCCGACGGCCTGCGTGTGTCGGGTGATGAGTATCATCGTGGAGTTCACGCTCAGGTCCCCGCGGCTCGTCCTGACCGACACGATGAGACGCGCGCCGGACGTCGCCATCAGCGTCGAGTCCGTCGACGGGGTGCCGCCGGAGGACGTCGTCACGATGCTCTGGGCGACTGGCGGCGACCTCGAGACCTTCGACGACGCCATCCGCGCGGACCCGACAGTCACGGACGTCGCGCTGCTCGAGGACTTCGAGGGACGACGCCTCTACCGGTACCGGGTCGCGGAGGACGTGGAGGTCCAGATGTACAACCGCTGGCTGGAGGTCGGTGCCGCCCAGCTCAACGTCGGCGCCAGCGGCGGCGAGTGGCACAACAGAGTGCGGTTCCCGGACCGGGACGCGCTCCGCGAGTTCCAGGCCCAGGCCGACGAAGCGGCGGTCGAGTTCACGGTCCAGAGTATCTACGACGAGCCCGACGCGCCGAACCAGTCCTGTCTCACGGAGGCCCAGTCGGAGGCCCTCGAACTCGCCCTCGAAACGGGGTACCTCGAGGTGCCACGGGACGCGTCGCTCGCTGCAGTCGCCGAGGAACTGGGCGTCTCAGAACAGTCGGTCTCGGAGCGGTTGCGCCGAGCGATGCGGAATCTCTCGCGAGAAGCGGTCGACCGTCAGTCCTGACAGCAGGCGCCGGACTCGCCGACGAAGTCCACGTCGAGCGGTTCGGAGATGACGTCGTTGAGCTCCTCGAAGGTCTCCTGGACGGCGTCCTGGGCGTCGAGGTACTCCGCCATCGCGGGGTGGTCGTGGAGGTGGGCCTGGGCCTCCTGGACGCGCTCGATGTCCTCCTGGGTCGCGTCGCCCGTCTGGCGGGCGAGCATGAACTCCTGGCGGATCTCCTCGAACTCGCCGATACGCTCCTGGACCTCCTCGCTCGTCTCGACCTCGCGTTTGGCCTCCTCGAAGTCCTGGTACTCGGGGAGTTCGGTGATCGCCTCGCCGAGTTGGCGCGCGAGCGCCTCTGCGTCCGTCGTCTCGGTCGCGGCCGCGGCGTCGGAATCGACACTCATGGTTCCGGGTTGGGGCCGCCGGTCTTTCAACCTGCCGGAACCGGGGGTGACCGTCGCCGAGGGTCTCGCGAGCCGCTCACGGAGACGGACGACGACACACACCGCCACCGCGGACGGTTACTGAGTTGCGCTGACTCGACCTCCCGGGGCCGTCCTCGCCTGGGCCATCGGCTTGGGAGTGAGGACGACGACCGGGATGTCGCGGTCCCCCGAGCGCTCCTGGTACGCTTCGAGACCGGGATTCAGCGCTTCGAGGCGGCTCCAGTACGCGGCCCGTTTCGCCCCGGTCACTTCGCTAGCGACGTACTGCTCCGTCTCGCCACCGAAGGACAGCTCGACGTCCGGCCTGGCTCGCAGGTTGTGGTACCAGGCGGGCTGTCGGTCGCGTCCCCAGTTAGACGCGACCACGACCCACTTCCTGCCGTCCCGAAAGCCCAGCACGGGGACGCTGCGGCGCTTCCCCGTCTTCGTGCCGACTGTTGTCAGTTCCACGACCGGTGCGCCGAGCGCCGACAGCAGCCTGGCGATGGAGAGCCGACCGCCGGAGACGCTCGAGAGGACGCGGTCGACGCGGGGGAGCGTCCGTGACAACACCCAGGTTCCGAGTCGCGTCGCCGCAAACCACAGCGAGAGCCGCAGCCACCACGGCGAGGTTGTTCGCGCCATGCTGACACAGTACGTGCTGACCGCGCATAAGGTCCCCCGGAGTCCGCTCTAGTGTGCGAACCCAGAACGCGCCTGTGAGTGGTTCGCGCACCTGCTCTGGGCGCTTCGGGGAACCGCCGGGGTTAAACGAGCGAAGCCTGTACCGGTGAGCAATGAGCCACGAAGAGACGCGTTCGGCGGGAGACCTCCGGAAGACTGGCCTCTCCCTGAAACACGACCGGACGTGGGACTACGAACTCGACCGCATCGTCGAGGAGGTCGAGGAACGCGGCGCGGAGAAGGTGGGGCTCCAGTTCCCGGAGGGGCTGAAGCGACGCGGGCCGGCCGTCGCCGACGACCTCAGGCAGTTGCTCCCCGACGACGTGCGCATCCTCATCTCCGGGCAGCCGTGTTACGGCGCCTGCGACCTCGACACCTACATGATGCGGCGGACGGACGTCTTCGTCCACTTCGGGCACTCCCCCATGAAGGAGTCCGAGAAGATCATCTACGTGCCGCTGTTCTCGAACGTCGAGGTCGAACCCATCATGGAGCAGTCCCTCGACGAACTCGAGGAGGGCGACGTCGGCCTCGTCACGACCGCCCAGCACATGAACCGCTTCGACGAGATGCGAGAGTACCTCGAGGAGCGCGGCTTCGACGTCCACACGCGCCGCGGCGACGACCGCCTCACCAACGAGGGGCAGGTCCTGGGCTGCAACTACGCGAGCGCGGACATCGACGCCGACCAGGTGCTGTACGTCGGCGGCGGCAAGTTCCACCCGCTCGGCCTCGCGATGGAACACCCCGAGAAGACGGTCGTCATCGCCGACCCCGTCAACAACTCGGTCTCGATAGCGGACACCGAGAAGTTCCTCAAGCAGCGCTACGCCTCCGTCCACAAGGCGATGGACGCCGAGACGTGGGGCGTCATCTTCTGCACGAAGATCGGCCAGGGTCGCTGGGACCAGGCCAACGAGATCGTGGAGAACAACGAGAACGCCTACCTCATCACGATGGACGAGGTCACCCCGGACCGACTCACGAACTTCGGGATGGACGCCTACGTCAACACTGGCTGTCCGCGCATCACGACCGACGACGGCCCGCAGTTCAAGCAGCCGATGCTCACGCCCGGCGAGTACGAGATTGCGGTCGGCAACAAGCCCCTCGACGAACTCTCCTTCGACACGTTCCACGGCACCTGGTAGGCGACAGTCCACTCCAGAGTCGTTCTGTGGACTCCTCAGTGGTCCGCGAGGCGACCGATGGCGACGTATCGCTCTCGGCCGTTCAAGTCGAGTCGAGTCAGGTGGTTGACGACCGAAAACCGGTCCCCGTCGGTGCGCTCGTACGTCGACTCGAACCGCTGGAGGTCGCCGACCCCGGTCTCCCGCTCGATCTCCCGCACACCCTCCTCGGTCGCGTCGACGGCGATGTCCCAGACGGCCATCCCGACCACCTCCGCCTGGGTGTAGCCGAGTTCGTCGCGGAACCGCCGGTTCGCCTCGACGATGATTCCGGTCTCGTTGTGGACCACTATCAGATCCGGGGAGTTCTCGAAGAGCACCTCCAGGCGCGCGTTCTTCCGTTCGAGCTCCTGCTTCCGCCGCTGACGGTTCGTGATGTCGGTGATGAATCCCTCGAGTGCGACGAGTTCGTCGTCCTCGAAAATGCCGCGGCCGCGCTCCCAGACGGTTCGTCGCTCGCCGTCCGCGGTGTGGATGCGGTACGTGACCTCGAACGGTTCGCGGCGCTCCAGCGCGGACTGGACCTCGGCCCAGACTGGCTCTGCGTCCTCGGAGTGGAGGACTTCCTCGCCCCAGACCACGTCGCCGGATTCGATGGTCTCGGCTGGGTAGCCGGTCAGTTCCTCGCACTCGCCGCCGACGAACTCCATTGGCCACTCGGGTTCGTTCCGGCACCGGTAGACCACACCCGGGAGGTTGCTGACGAGCGTCTCGAGTCGGCGGTTGCGCTCGGCGAGCGCGCTCTGGGAGCGGCGCTTCTCGACGGCGTTGCGCACGCGGTTCGCGAGCAGGGCGTACTGGTCGGTGCCGCGTTCTTTCTGGAGGTAGTCCGTGGCGCCTGCGGAGATGGCGTCGCTGGCCACCTCCTCGCTGCCCTTCCCCGTGAACAGCACGAACGGGAGCTCGGGAAACGCCTCGCGGACGCCCTCCAGGAATTCGATCCCGTCGGTCCCGGGCATGTCGTAGTCCGAGACGACGCAGTCGACCGGCCGCTCTGCCAGCGCGTCGAGTCCGTCGTCGGCGTTCGTGGCCGTGGCTACCTCGAGGCGGTCGTCCTCCCGTTCGAGGAACTCCGCCACGAGGTCGGCGAAATCGGGCTCGTCGTCGACGTGTAATACGAGCACCGAGCCGTCCTCCGGCCCGCTCGGGTCCCCAGCTGGCATGTTCCTTGCGAGAAAGAGACGTGGCAACGGATAACGTTGTGCAATGAGGTATTACTACTGAGCATCTGCAAAGGTTTTTGTATTTCCGCTATGTATGTAGTTCCATGAGCACCACGCCCCGTTCCGACACCGTCGAAGGCTGTCGCCCCATCGAGCGAACCCCAGTCGCCGTCGAGGCGACGACCATCGCAGACGTGTCGCGGGACGACCTCCGAACGCTGGCGGCTGAACTCGCACGCGAGGGGTACGTCCCCGCAGAGGTTACGGCCGAGGTACGCTTCGAGGAGGACTGCTCGCTCGCCACCCAGCGCGAGGCCGACCGCCTCCGGGACATCGTCGACGCGGCCGCGTTCATCGGCGCGAACCAGCTCACGGTCGACGTCGACGCCGTCGAGTGCCCCGAGAAGGCCCGTCCCGCGCTCTCGGCGGTCGCCGAACGCGCCCACCGCGACGGCGTCAGCCTCGACGTCGACGGCCTCGCACTCGACTGACTGCCCGGTTCTAACGCAGGTTTCTTCGCCCGTCGTCTCCTCGCCTCCGTCGTGAAGCGCGCGCTCGAACGTCGACTATCGGCCGTCGAAGGGTTCCGGAACCCGAGCGCCGCGCTCGAACAGTACCCCACGCCCGCGGACATCGCCGCCCACCTCCTCCACCTCGCGGACCTCCACGGCGACGTCGCCGGCCGCTCCGTCGCGGACCTCGGCACGGGAACGGGGATGCTCGCGCTCGGCGCCGCGACGCGGAGTCCCGAGCGAGTCATCGCAATCGAACGAGACCCGGAAGCACTCGCTGTCGCACGCGAGAACGAGGAGCGAGTCGACCCCGGCGTGGCCGTCGACTGGCTGCTCGGCGACGCGACGCGCCCACCGCTATCGAGCGTCGACACCGTCGTGATGAATCCACCCTTCGGCGCTCAAGCGGGCCAGCGCCACGCCGACCGTGAGTTCCTCGCCGCGGCGGCGGACGTCGCCGACGTCTCCTACTCCATCCACAATAGCGGGAGTAGGGCGTTCGTCGAGTCCTTCGCTACCGACAGGGGCGGCGAACTCACCCACGCGTTCGCCGCCGAGTTCGACGTCGACCGCCAGTTCGACTTCCACACGAGCGAGCGGGAGACACTCGACGTCGAGGCGTTCAGGGTCGAGTGGGCTACTCGTAGGTCTCGCGAGTAGCCACCGTCACGGTCGTGTTCCCCCGCTCGGCGAGCAGTCTCGCCTCCTGCCGGCGGAACGTCAGACCGCCGGCGCTCGTCGACTCGTTGACCGGCGGAATCCGCGCCGTTCCCAGCACGGAGTCGTTGCGCACTACTTCCAGAGTGAACCGACCGGTCTCGGCGTCGATGCGCACCTGTCGGTCCGCGACGACGGGGTCGGCGGTGGAACTGCTGGAGGCGAACACCGGCCGCCAGTCCGCGCCCGGCGGTTCGAGGTAGACGTTGTAGACGGGGCTGCCACCACGGGGCACCCAGCCGCGGCGGTGCGCCCAGACGGTCTCCTCCCAGCCGATGCCCCCGACCGTCACCGAACTGTCGCCGAAGAACGCGAGTTCGCCGGCGCTCACGCGCTCCGTCCAGATGGTGCGGCTGTCGCTGGCGACGATGACGCCGCTCGCGGAGACGTTCGTCGCCTGCGCGAAGAACGGCAACTGGACGGACGCCACCCGCTCGTTCTGCACGTCCTCCGCGTAGGTCACCTCGTAGCCCCGGATCTCGACGGGGTCGCCGGCCAGCGACGAGTCTTCGACGGTGGTGAGGTTGATGGGGACCGCGGCCATCGACATCGTGACGACGGGCAGCAACAGCAACAGCACCGCCGCCCTCCGCCCGGTGAGGTCGCGCGCGATGGTCGTCTCGTCGGCGCGCACTGCGGCGGTCAGTGTGAGCGCGAGCCCAACGACGAGCAGTACGCCGAGTGACCGGTAGAGGACGTAGTCGACGCTCTGACCGTACCACCACACCGCCCACAGCGACAGCGACGTCGCGAGGACGACCGACCCGAACCAGACGCGAGCGGCCGACGGGCGCTCCTCCCGGCGGGAGAGCAGGACCGCCGCCAGCACCGCGCCGACGAGGAATCCGAACAGGTGCCCCTGCACAGAGATGCCCGCCCACCACGGCGGTGAGAACGACGGCGAGACGGACGCGAACGAGATAGGGTTCTGGAGCACCGACCACAGCAGGGAGACCACGTCCCGGGCGGCGACGGCGACGACCGTCGCGAGCGGGTAGCGGACGAGCGCGAAGCCGGCGAACGCGAAGACGACGCCGGAGAAGCCGATCGTCGCCCCCCACGAGAACAGGCCCGTGAGCAGGGAGATGATGGCGACACCCAGGGGAAAGAGCACGAACGCGCGGACGTACGGGTTCGTCCGCCACGACCCGAACGACGTGGTTCCCCGCTCGGTGGGGTAGTGCGAGACTGCGTACTCGACGACCGGTGCGAGGACGAGCGTGCCGACGAGGTTGCTCGTGACGTGACCGAGGCTCGCGTGGGCCAGCGGCGCGGTCAGGACGCCCAGCGGGTAGAAGTACGACCAGGAGACGAACGGGATGACGAGCGGCGACCCGGTGCCGCGGGCGCCGAACTGCACGAACAGGTAGAAGCAGACGATGGCTCCGGTGACGACCAGCGTCCCCCACGGCACCCCGAAGAGGAGCCGGGAGCGCACGCGCTGCCAGAACGCGCGGCCCTCACCGCTCGACAGTACCACGACCAGGGAACCCAGGAAGACGACGACGCCGACCCACGCGGTCCCCCGCCAGACGTTCAGGGTGCCGGTGGCGACCGCGACGACCACACCGGCCAGTACGGCAATCGGCACGCCGTACGAGCGCAGCGAGAACTGGCGGAAGCGGGAGACGACCGCCAGCACTGCGAGGGCCACGAGGGCCGTGCCGGCGACCACCACCAGCGGGGAGACGTTCATACAGGTGGTGCCTTGGCGCGGGAGAATAAAGCAGTGGCGTCCGCGAGTTCCGCCGGGAACGGCCGCCGGTCCGTCAGCTGGCCGGACCGTGCTTCGTCCAATCAGGGCTTCGAAACGTTGAAACGCCGCAGTTCCGAATCACGGGGTATGGATCTGCGGGTCATCGAGAAGGGCGACGCGGAACTCACTATCGAGATCGCCGGGGAGAACCACACGTTCATGAACGTGCTGAAGGGTGCGCTGCTGGAGACCGACGGCGTGGAGGCCGCCTCCTACGACGTCAACCCCGAGCAGTCCGGCGGGCAGACCGAGCCGCTGCTCACCATCAAGACTGACGAGGACACGGACCCGCTGGACGCGCTGCAGTCCGCGGCGAACCGTACGGGCGACGAACTACGAGACTTCGCGGACATTTTCGAGGCCGCGGTCTAGCCGAGGACGACGTCCAGGTCGAACGTCCGGTCGGCGAACTCGACGGTGGACTCCCCGCCGTCGGTCAACGCCGCGACGTGTTCGTTCAGTAGCGTTCGACGCTCCGGACAGGTGTGGACGCGGACGCTGTTCGTCTCCGGACCGAAGTACGCGAGTGCGTTCTGTATCTCCGGCAACGCGTAGACCTCGGTCCCCGACAGCGACACGTTCGCGCGTTCGGCGCCCGTCAACACGAGGTATGTCGGGACCACACCCCCGGACGTTCCCGTCAAGTCGACGAACCTGGCCGTGTTGCACTCGACGGCCTCCACGACGGACCGCCCCGGTTCGAGGGGGCCGTTCGCCGGACATTCTCCCGGGTCGGTGTCGGGCGGCCCCGACGTACGGAAGTGTGACATACTGTCACTATTTACCACCAAAACCATAAGTGGTTCGCCGATGGGTTCAATGGCGAACCGGGACGCCGTGTTCGTCGAGGTACTGCTTCGTCTCCTCGACGGTGTAGTCGCCAAAGTGGAAGATGGACGCCGCAAGCGCAGCGTCCGCGCCGGCGTCGAAGGCGTCGACCATGTGCTGGGGCGACCCGCAGCCCGAGGACGCGATGACGGGCGTCGAGACGGTGTCGCAGACGGCGCCCGTCAGCGGCAGGTCGTACCCCTCCTTCGTCCCGTCGGCGTCGATGGAGTTGACGAACAGTTCGCCGGCCCCGCGCTCCTCGGCCTCCGCAACCCACTCCAGCGCGTCGACGCCCGTCCCTTCAGTGCCGCCCTTCACCATGCACTCGAACCAGCAGGACTCGCCGTCCACCTGCTCGTACTGCTCGCCGCGATCGTCGAAGCGGCGCTTCGCGTCGACGCTGATGACGATGCACTGGCTCCCGAACGCCTTCGCGCCCTCGGTGATGAGTTCCGGGCGTTCGAGCGCGCCGGTGTTGATAGACACCTTGTCGGCGCCCGCCCGCAGCGTTTCCTTGATGTCCTCGGTGTCGCGGATGCCGCCGCCGACGGTGAGCGGGATGAACACCTCGTCGGCGACCCGGGAGACGGTGTCGAGCATCGTCTCGCGGCCGTCCGAACTCGCCGTGATGTCGAGGAAGACGAACTCGTCGGCGCCCGACTCGTTGTACCGCTTGGCCATCTCCACCGGGTCGCCGGTGTACTCGAGGTCCTCGAAGTTGACGCCGGTGTACACCGCGGCGTTCCCGTCGTCGTCGATGTCCACGTCGATGCAGGGCACGACGCGCTTGGTGAGCATACCGTCGCTTGGCGCGAACACCGAATATGGGTTTCGTCTGTCCGCACCGCGCCCGCGGCGCCTGGTTCGGTACTGCCAAGTACGGCCCGTTCGAAGCGTCGCGCATGACCGCAGACCACGACGATACGCACGGCGACGCTCCAGGGACGGCCCACGACCCCGACGCCCACGAGGGCGGCGAGGCGGACCAGCGCGTCACGTCTCCGATGCAGGCGTACTCAAAGGGGAAGATTCTCGTCGGTTTCCTCGTCCTGCTGGTCGGCGTCGCGGTGGCGTACGTCCTCCCGACGCTGGCCTAGTCCAGTTCGCGGGCGAGCACGTCACGAGCAGCCACGATCTCCTCGAAGTCGTACTCGACGCCAGCGTCGCCGACGGACAGCGACAGCCCTCCGTCTTCGGTCGCCGTTCCGAGTGAGACGACCGGCACCGCGACCTCGTCCGCGAGCGCGTCGGCGTCCGTCGTCTCCACGACGGCCCGGCCGGGCGCCTCCGAGAACAGCGCGTCGATGCTCGGGACGTCTGCATCGACGCCAGCGTCCCCGGTCACCATCTCCGCGAGCGTGACCGCGAGGCCGCCGTCGCTCACGTCGTGGACGGCGAGCGTGGCGTCGTGGGTAGCTGCCCTGCGGACCGCCGCGACTCCCGCGTCGTCGACGTCGGGGAACGTGTCGCTGCCGTCGAACTGCGCGAGGTACTCGGAGCCACCGAGCGTGTCGTCGTGGCCGCCGACGAGGACGAGTTCGCCGTCGCCGCTGACCGCGCTCCCAGGCGCGTCGTAGCCCTCGCGGACGCCGAGCATCGCGAGCGTCGGCGTCGGCGGCACGGGACCAGCGACGGAGTCGTTGTAGAGGCTGACGTTGCCGCCGACGACGGGGACCGAGAGGTCGCGGCAGCCGTCCGCGAGGCCGTCCACTGCGGCCGCGAAGCCGCCGTAGACGGCGGGCTTCTCCGGGTTGCCGCCGTTCAGGCAGTCGACCGCTGCGAGCGGTCGCGCGCCCGCCGCGGCGAGGTTTGTCGCGTTCTCGACGGCGGTTGCGTACGCACCACGGTACGGGTCCGTGTCGGTCCAGTTCGGGTTCGCGCCCGCGGAGAGCGCGACGGCGGTCTCTTCCTCAGCTTCGTGGAGCGCGAGCAGCGCGCCGTCCTCGCCGGGTCGCCGGAGCGTCCGGTTGCCGACCTCGTGGTCGTACTGGCGGTACACCCAGCGCTTGCTCGCGGTGTTCGGACTCCCGAGCACGGCGTCGAACGCCTCGCCGAGCGGGACCTCCGGGAGGTCGGTCTCGGGTACCGGCGGGTCCTCGCGAGCGAGGTCGTTCATCGGCGCGCCGTCGGCGAGGAACTCGGCGGGCGCGTCGACGACTGTCTCCCCGCCGAACTCACAGACGTAGTTCCCCTCAGTCACGTCGCCGATGACCGAGCAGCCGAGGTCGTAGCGTTCGGCGACCTCGCGGACGGCGTCGACGTCATCCGGGCGGACCTCGTAGCACATGCGCTCCTGGGACTCCGCGAGGAGGATCTCGAGGGCGTTCATGTTCGGTTCGCGCTGGTGGACGGCGTTCAGGTCGATGCGCGCGCCGAGGTCGCCCTGGGCGACCATCTCGGAGGACGCGCCGCCGAGGCCCGCCGCGCCCAGGTCGCGGGCGGCGACGACGAGGTCGCGGTCGAGTAGCGTCTCGTTGGCTTCGATGAGGAGTTTCTCCGTGTACGGGTCGCCGACCTGGACAGCGGGCCGGTCCTCCGTCTCGGCGTCCTCCGCGAGGTCCTCGCTGGCGAAACTCGCGCCGCCGAGGCCGTCGCGTCCCGTCCCGTTGCCGACGAGCACGAGTTTGTTCCCCGGTTCCTTGGCCGCGGCCGTGACGAGGCGGTCGGCGTGGAGCAGCCCGACGCAGGCGACGTTGACCAGCGGGTTCCCCTCGTAGCCGTCGTGGAACTGCGTGGAGCCGGCGACCGTCGGCACGCCGATGGCGTTGCCGTAGTCGCTGATTCCCTCCACGACGCCCTCCAGGAGGTAGCGGGAGTGCTCGCGGTCGAAGCCCCCGAAGTAGAGGCTGTCCGCGAGCGCGATGGGGTAGGCGCCCATCGAAAGCGTGTCCCGGACGATGCCGCCGACGCCGGTCGCAGCGCCGTCGTACGGGTCGACGTAGGAGGGGTGGTTGTGGCTCTCGACGCCGAACGTGAGATAGAGGTCGTCGGTCACCGAGACGACCGCGGCGTCGTCTCCGGGGCCGACGACGACGTCCTCGCTCTCGCTGTCGAAGGCAGACAGCAGCGGGCGCGAGGAGCGGTACGCGCAGTGTTCGCTCCAGAGGTTCTCGAAGAGCGCGACCTCCGCGGGCGTGGGGTCGCGGCCGAGTTCGGCTTCGACCAGACGGCGGTCCGAGTCGGCGAGTGGCATTCACCTTCTTGGTTCTTCTGCGTGAGTTTAGTCGTTTCTATGTGCACGCTCGTGCAACTCCGCCGGGCAGGTCCCAGCGAGGGAGGTCCGTACCGGGGCGCTTTTGCCGACCCCCCTGCAATCTTGTTCCGTGCTGTCCGTCGAGCTGCACACCCACTCCGAGCTCTCCCACGACGGCCGGGACCCCGTCGAGATGCTGCTGGAGCAGGCCCAGGCGGTGGGTCTGGACGCGCTCGCGGTCACGGACCACGACGAGATAACGGCGAGCCTGCGCGCCGCGGACCTGGCGCCGAAGTACGACCTCGTCGGCATCCCCGGGATGGAGGTGACCAGCGCCGACGGCCACGTGCTGGCCATCGGCGTCCACGATGCGGTGCCCTCGGGGCTCCCGTTCGTAGAGACCCTCGACGAGATACGGGACCGCGGCGGCATCGCCGTCGTGCCACACCCGTTCCAGTCTTCACGGAGTGGCGTCGCGGCCAACATCACGCGGGACGAACTCGCGTCGGCGGACGCAATCGAGGTGTACAACTCGCGGCTACTCACCGGGCGGGCGAACCGCCAGGCCGAGGCGTTCGCGCTCAACCGGAACCTCCCGATGACAGCGGGCAGCGACGCCCACATCGCGGAGATGGTGGGGCAGGCCGTCACTCGGGTGGGCGCAGACGACCACTCGCTGTCCGCGATTCTGGACGCGATTCGCCGCGGCGAGACGAGCGTGGAGGGCAAGCGCACGCCGTGGTACATCAGCTTCCGGCAGGCCGCCGGCGGCGCGAAACGCCGCGTGCGCAACCGTTTCTCGGAGTTCTTCTGATGCGCGGGGCGGCCACCGAAACGGTCGCCGCGGCGCTCGAATCCGGCGACCCCCTCCCAGGGACTGGTGGCTTCGCCGGCGAACTCCCGGACGGCCGACTGGTCCGCGACGTGCTCGGACGCGAACTCTGTTACTACGACGGGGTGGAGTGGAGCCACGACCCCGACGAACTGCCGAGGTCGACGCTACTCCCCGCTGGCCACGTCCGTGAATCGGGGGAGACACGCCGGGTCTGGACGCTCCCGGACGTACCAGCGAACGACGAACGACCGGTCGAGCGGGTGCGCGACGCCATCGACAGCGTGCTCGACGACGTCGACACCGACGGTCTAGCGGTCGCGTTCTCCGGCGGCGTCGACTCCGCGCTAGTCGCAGCGCAGCTCGACGCCCCACTGTACGTCGTCGGCTTCGAGGGCAGCGCGGACGTCGAGGCCGCACGGGACTCCGCCGCCGCGATGGGGTGCGAGGGCGACCTGCGCGTCCACGAGGTCAGCCTGTCGGACATCGAGGACGCTGTGCCGGACGTGTCACGGGTAATCGGGCGGACGAACGCGATGGACGTCCAGATAGCGCTCCCGCTATACCTTGTCGCGCGGCGGGCCGCCGCGGACGGCTACGACCGCCTCGCGCTCGGACAGGGCGCCGACGAACTGTTCGGCGGCTACGCGAAGGTGGCGAAGGCACCAGAGGACCCGCGGGTCGAGGCCGACACCGTCCGCGGCGCGCGCCGGGAGGTCCTGGAGACACTGCCGAACCAGCTAGAGCGCGACATCCGTGCGCTGCGGGCCGCCGGCGTCGAACCCGTGACGCCGCTGCTCCACGACCACGTGGTGCGCGCGGCGCTGACGCTGTCCGAAGAGTGGCTGGTCTCGGGCGGCGTGCGGAAGCGCGCGCTCCGCGAGGCCGCACGGGAGTGGCTCCCCGACCCGGTCGCGGACCGCGAGAAGAAGGCCGTGCAGTACGGGAGTCTGGTCGCCCGCGAGGTCGACCGTCTGGCCCGGCAGGCCGGCTTCAAGCGCCGGATGGACGACCACGTGACGAAGTACGTCGAGAGTCGCCGCTAACCGTCGCAGGCGGCCTCGATGGCCTCCAGGCCGAGCTGGACGGTGTCGGCGTCGAGGTCGCTCCCACGGAGGTCCGCGGGCGTGTACCACTCCCACGCACCAGGAGGTTCCTCGCCCGACGCGGGGTCGATGTCCCGCGACGGGACGATGGCGAAGTAGAGGTGGTCGATGTGCTGGTGGGCGACCCGCCCGTCCTCATGGACGTCGATGTCGTACAGCATCTGGTAGCGGGGGCTGGGGAGCGCTCGACCGTCCGGCGCGGGGACGTCGGGCGCGTCGCCGAGAATCGTCGCTTCGAGGCCGGTCTCCTCGCGGACCTCGCGGACGCCGGCCTCGTGGGGAAGTTCGTCGCGGTCGACGTGGCCGCCGGGCGGGATGCGAATGCCGAGTCGGTCGTGTTCGTGGAGGGCGGTCGCGCCGTCGTTGACGACGTAGACGGTCGCGGTGAAGTGGCGAGTCGTCTCCATGGTCGCTCAGGACACCGATAGCACGTAACCGGTTCGGAATCCGGGTGGGAGGTTCCCGTGGACCCAGCCGGTCGCCTACGACTGGACCAGTGAGGAGAGCCGGGAGCCGTGCTGGATGGACAGCGAGCCGACGAGACTCATCACGAGCACGTAGCCGACGGTGAACGCGGGTATCGACTGGCTGACGGCGGGGATGGCGCTCGTGGCCGCCACCGTCGCGATGATGAGGGAGAACTCGCCGCGGGCGACCAGACCGAGGCCGACCCTGGCCGACCGGTGGTCGGTGAGCCCGAAGACGCGACCGCTCGCGAAGCCGCTCAGTAGCTTCGACACCGCCGTACAGACCACGGCCACGGCGACGAACAGCCAGACGTCCACGACGACCAGCAGGTCCGTCGCGAGGCCGATGGAGAAGAAGAACAGGGCCGCGAAGACGTCCCGGACCGGGGAGAGGAGGTGTTCGATGCGGTCCTCAAGGCCGGAGCCGTTGAACGCGGTGCCGACGAAGAACGCGGCGACGGCCTCGCTGACGCCGATCTGGAGGGCGACGGCGCCGAGGAAGACGGTCACGCCGAGCACGCGGAGGACGAACAGTTCGTCGGAGTCGACGGCGAAGACGCGCCCGACGTAGTTCGTCCCGTAGTACGCGACGGCGGCGAGCACCGCCAGGAAGGCGAACGACTGCACGACGGTCACCGCTGCCTCGCTGATGGGGCCGCTCCCGACGACGGCCGCGGAGACGACCGCCAGGTACACCGCGATGACGATGTCCTCCACGACGAGCGTGCTGAGGATGACCTCGCTCTCCGGGTTCGCGAGCCAGCCGAACTCCGTAAGCCCCTTCGTGATGACCGCGCTCGAGGAGATGTAGACGACGCCGGCGACGAGGATGATTCCAGTCAGCCCGAACCCGAACGCCGCGGCGATGGCGACGCCGACGAGGGCGTTCGCGACGAGGTCTATCGCGCCGACCTTCGCCAGCCTGTTGCGGTTCCGGAGGAGCGTCCCGATGCTGAACTCGAGTCCGAGGAAGAACAGCAACAGGATGATGCCGAGCTCCGCGACGGTGTTGACGAACTCGCTGTCGGAGACGAGGCGCAGCGAGAACCCGCCGAAGGACGTCGGAACGTAGGGCCCGACGAGGATGCCGGCCCCGATGTACGCGGGAATCACCGACTGCTGGTAGCGCTGGGCGAGCGCGCCCACGACGGTGAGCGCGAGCAACGCGATACCGATCTCCAGGAGGAGCGGTCCCGCCATCTAGGCGTTCTCGACCGACCCCGTCTCGAGGAGCGTGTCGAGCGCCCGCTGCTCTTCCCGCGAACCGATGACGACGAGGATGTCGCCCGTCGAGAGCACGGTGTCGGGTTCCGGACTCCCGATCGTCTCGTCGTCCCGCTGGATGGCCACGACGGTCGTCCCCGTCTGCTCGCGGAGTTTCGCGTCGGCGATGGTCTCGCCGGTGAGCGGGGAGTCGTCGGGAATCTCCACCCACTCCATGAAGGCGTTCCCCAGCGGCACGTCGACCTCGTCGAGGTCCAGCGGCTGGAAGTCGGCGCCCTGGAGGACGTTCGCGACCTGTCTTGCCTCCGACGAGGAGAGGTCGAACAGCTTCTCGGCGTCCGCGTCCGGGTGGTCCCGCCGGTAGATCTCGCGTCTGCCGTCGTGGTGGACGATGACGACCAGGCGCTCTTCGTCACCCACCTCCACGTCGAACCGTTTGCCGACGCCAGGAACGTCCGCCTCGTAGATGACCATGGTAGTACGGGGGTTCGGCAGTCCAATAAAGCTCAGGTGGCGTCGCAGTACTGTTCGAGGCGTTCCCGGCCACCCGGCCGGAGCGAGTCGAACCACCGCGCCTAGAAGTCGAGTGCGCGCTGGATGCCGGCGGCGATGCGGTCGGTGTCCGGGACGTAGTCGTCCTCGCGAGCGAACATCGGCACCGGCACGTCGTAGCCGGTGACCCGCTCGACGGGCGCTTCGAGGTGGAGGAACGCCTCCTCGTTGACGCGGGCCGTTATCTCGCCGGCCATCCCGCCGGTCCGGGGCGCCTCGTGGACGACGACGCAGCGACCGGTCTTCTTCACCGAGTCGACGATGGTCTCGGTGTCAAGTGGGTAGATGGTCCGCGGGTCGACGACCTCGACGCTCGCGTCCAGGTCCTCGACGGCGTCCAGCGTCTCGCGGAGCATCGACCCCCACGCGACGACCGTCACGTCGTCGCCTTCGGCCGCCAGGCGGGCCTCTCCGAGCGGAATCTCGTGGTCGTCGGGCACCTCCTCGCGGAAGGCTCGGTAGATCCGGGTCGGCTCCATGAAGACGACGGGGTCGGGGTGGCGGACGGCAGTCCTGAGCAGGCCGGTCGTCTCGGCCGGCGTCGACGGGACAACGACCTTCAGTCCGGGGACGTGGGCGAACCCCGCCTCGAAGCTCTCGGAGTGGAGTTCGAGTGCGTGGATGCCGCCGCCGTACGGCGTCCGGATGGTCATCGGGCAGGTGATAGTCCCGCGGGTGCGGCTGCGGATGCGGGCGACGTGCTGGGCGAGCTGGTGGAACCCCTGGTAGAGGAAGCTCTGGAACTGGATCTCGGGCACTGGTCGGAGCCCAGTCGCGGCGAGGCCGACGCCGGTCCCGATGATGCCCGCCTCCGCGACGGGCGTGTCGAAGACCCGGTCAGGGTAATCGTCGACCAACCCTTCCGTCGCCCGGAACACGCCGCCCGCACGGGCGACGTCCTCGCCATAAACGACGACGCTGTCGTCCCGTTCCAGTTCCCCGCGCAGCGTCTCGCGGACGGCCTCGACCATCCGGAGCTGTTCAACCATCCGTCTCACCGCCGGGCAGGCCGGCCGACTCGAACGTGGCCATCTGTCGCTCCAGGGACGCCGGCATCTCCTCGTACACGTGCCGGAACATGTCCGCCGGGTCGACGTCTGCCTCGCCCTCCCTGGCCTT
>Ga0075105_1000144_pt1 | contig 44528 bp, 45 predicted proteins | sample AntDeeMetag02WF5_FD_69800 | JGI IMG/M metagenome (GOLD analysis project Ga0075105, IMG submission 69800) | Saline lake microbial communities from Deep Lake, Antarctica - Antarctic Deep Lake Metagenome 02WF5 | ecosystem: Environmental > Aquatic > Non-marine Saline and Alkaline > Saline | place... | reverse complement strand
GCGGAAGGCGTCGTTGGCGGTGACGATGACGAGCGTGCCGTCCTCGATAGCGAGGTCGGCGATCGCCGCCGGAGCGTTCCTGAAGAGCGAACGCCAGCGGTCCCACTCGCGCTCACTGTTCGCCCGAGCCGTGGCACCCTGAGCGATTCGCACGCCGGCGAGGGCGCCACCGACCGCGCCCCAGAGCGCGAGCTGGAAGACGACGACAGCGAGTTCGACGCGGTCGTTCACCGGTTGCAACCCGAGCACCAGGGCCCCGACGACGCCCGCTCCAAGAAACCCGCCGACTGCCCACTTCGCCAGGGTGGGATACTGCTGGCGACTGACGTCGTCGACGCTCCGGGCTGTGGCGTACAGAAGCACACCGACAATCGCAAGGGAGAGGACGGTACCCGCCAGTGCAGCTGAGAGTCCACCTCCCGTGACCGACATCACTTCGTGTACATTCTGCGACGGCAAACCGCGTCTCACAGTCGGTGTTTCCGTGAGTGCCGCTGAAAACGTAGCCCTGGCCAGTTCCACACCGGATACTATCTAGGGTGGAACTGTAAGGATACCGCCGCCAGTATCACGCCTGAGAGCACTGGACGCTCGCGCGGGTTTCAGAAACCGATCCGAAGCGACGACACTCTCGACACCCGGCATCCTTTTTACGGGCCAGTTCGGATACCGTGATATGAAAGAGGACCTGATGGACATCATCTGCTGTCCCCTCGACAAGCAGGAACTCGAACTGACCGTCGACGAGCGTGACGGCGACGACGTCATCGACGGCACGCTCACCTGCACCGAATGCGGCGAGAGCTATCCGATCGAGGAGGGCATCCCGAACCTCCTGCCGCCGGACATGCGCGACGACATCCCCGCCTGAGAACGCCGGACGGGTCAGTACTGGATCGTCACCCGCTGGTGGTATCGCTCGCCGGATATCCGGCAGTATCAACCTTTTTCTACCGTCACGCCGGAAGTACGGTATCGTGCCAGACACGCTGCCCGTCCACCTCAACCGCGAGTCCCTCCACTCGCTGGACGTGCCGACCGGTATCGAGACCGACGGGTCCTTCGACGTCCTGCTGGTCAACCACGGCGAAGCGGTCCACGTCCACCTCCACCTCGACGACCCGCTCTCCCGTCTGGCGAGTCTCGACGCGAATAACCACTACGTCCAGGCCGAGTCGGAACGCCCCGTCCGGGTCACCGTCGACCGGGGCGCGACGGGCCACGGTAAACTCAAGGTCGTCACGAGCTACGGCGCCGAGACGCGCTACGTCGACGTCGACCTCGTGGAGCCTGCTGAATCCGAACAGCCGGTCCAGGTCGACGAATCCCTCTCGAAGCCCCAGCCCAGAGAACCGGAATCGAGTGGCGGCCACTCCCTGGCCGACCGCATCAGGTCGCCGGTCGGCCTGCTGGCCGGCGTCGCGCTGTTGCTCGCCGCCGCGGTGGTCCTCGCCGTCCAGTCACCGGTGGTGCAGGTCGGCTCGGCCGTCGTCTTCTTCGCGGTGCTCGTCGGTCTCTTCCTGGCGTACTCGGAGTGACTACTCGCCCGTCTCGACGCCGCCCAGATCGCCGTCTTCGTCGAATAGCTTCGCGCGCAGGAACCGGGCCCGGTAGCGATTGGCCCCGTCGTAGACGTCCGCGTCCCTGATCTCGTCGGCCCGGCCGTCGGCGACGGCGTCGACGATCGCCTCGATCTGTTCCTTCTCGCTGGGCGTCAGCTCGAACTCGTAGGTTCGGGACTCCTCGGATTCGAGCTTCGTCCACTTGCGCGCGGCGGCGATGACGAGCGAGCAGGGTTCACGGCACGGGAACTCGCCCTCGCCGCCAGGCGCGTCGAGTTCCGTCTCGTCGTCGTACTGCCACTCCCGGCGTTTCAGACACTGCGAGTCGTCACAGCAGGCTTCGGCCACCCACTCGACGTGTTCGTGGCCCTCGCCGCGGTCCCAGGTCTGGATGAGTCCGTAGATGCCAGTCTGGCGCTCCATCGTCTCGCGCCAGTGGGAGACGTCCAGATCCCCATTCCGTTCGCGATGCCAGTTGGTGACCGTCGCCGGATAGAAGAAGTCGACCGCACTCACGAGGTCGGCGCCGTCGAGGTCAGTGAACTGCCAGCCGGTCTGAAGCGACGGTGCGGTCTTGAGCGGCCGGTACTGGCTGTCGTCGTCGTACTTGGTCAGCGTGCGGGCATCGAGCGGATCGTCGTGGGAGTCGAGGGCCGCGTCGGGCTGGTCGGCGTCGTCCACATGGCGGAGTCCGTACCGGCGTTCGCCGTCCGCGTCGATGGTGACCGTTATCCTCAGCTGTCCCCAGTTCCGGGCGAACTTGCCGTCGCCCATCGCTGTGTAGCGCCGCTCGACGTCGAGATCACCCGCGTGCTCGATCCACCGGAGGAACGCCCAGCGGTCCGCTTTCTGCGGGGCGACGGCGTGCCAGTAGTACCAGTTCGTGACGTAGTCGGCGTGGTCCGAGAGCGCGACTCCGAGTTCGTCGTCTGCCACCGAACGCGGCTCGCCGTCGCCGACCAGGAGGTGGTACTCCGCGCCGGCCGGCGAGAGCCGGAATCCGTCGAAGTCGATGCCGTCGATGGCCGCGTCCTCGACGGCCGCGACCTGGTCGTCCCGCATCGTCAGTCCCCCGAGGCCGGCGACCCACCGGTCGTCGACCGCACTTTGTCTATCGCGGCGTCGACGTCGGCGCCGGCGTCGGCCGCGCGTTCCAGCACCACGTCGGCCATCAGCGGCTCAGTCCCGACCGCGCCGGAGTACCAGATGCGGTGGCCGTCGACGTCGGCCGGCGTGTCCCACCCGGTCCGGTAGTCGTCGGTCAGCCCCATGTCCTCCGGGATGTCCTCCTGCGTGTGGAAGCCGTCGGCGACGAACAGCGGGACGACGACGATATCCTCGCTCTCGAAGAAGTCGGTAACGTCGTCGACTTCGGGGTCCTCGTCCATGAACAGCGCCTGGACCTCGTCGAAGCGACCGGACTCCCGAATGCGGTCGGCGTGGTACTCGATGGCCTTCGCGCTGTTCTCGTTGCGCTCGGTGCCGTGGCCCACGACGGCCAGGCCGAACCCCTGCCCGACCTCCGGGTCCCCGGTCACCGATTCGGCCCGCCTGACGATGACGTCGCTCATCGAGTCGTGCGTCCCGACCGGCCCGCAGTAGTGGACGGTCTGGCCGGTATCGGTGGCTGTCAACGTGGTGTGGGTCGCACTCGTCCCGTCGGAGTCCCAGTCGTCGGGGTCCCACCCTTCCAGGCGGAGCTCCCGCGGGATGACCTGCTCGGTGAAATAGCCCTCCGAGATGAACAGCGGGACGACGTACACCTCCTCGGCGTCGACGGTCCTGAGCACCTCCCGGAAGGTCGGCTCTTCCTTCCAGAAGGACTCCCGGACCTCGTCGAACGCGCCCACCGCCCGGATGGTGTCCGCGTGGTCGAACGTCGGCTGTGAGGACCCGGCGTTGAGGTGCGACCCGTGGGCCGCGATGACCAGCGCTTGCATATTGCGTGATCCTTGCGTGAGCCGGGACTTAGGGGCTTCGCCCGACCTGTCCGGTAGAACGGACTGCCTGGAGGTGGATGCGAGATGACGACCGGCTCGAACGCCGAGTTCGTTCTTTCGGTGCTACCGTCCTCGGAGATCCCGATTGGCCGGGACGTTCTGATCGGTCCCGATTCCGGGGACTCTCCGTTTCGACGCAGCTACCCAGGTAAGCACTCACTCGCCAAACCCGCGCCACTTTTGGGGATACACCACTCGATGAGGGACATGCGATCGAAATCACTGGCGGCGCGGACGCGGGACGCAGTCCGCGACGAGCCGTTCCTCTTCGACGCGCTCCGAGCGGGCGTCCTCAACTACAGCGCCGCTGCCCGATATCTCCCAGTAGAGGGCGAGCGCGACGCCATCGCGACCGCCCTGCGACGCTTCGGGGACGAACTCGACGAGTTCGAACCGGCCGGCGGAGACGTCCGGGTGTCGATGAAGAGCGGGATCGGTCCCGCTGCTGGCGCCGAGCCGATCCTGGCCGTGGGCGGCGTCGGCTTCGCCGCGGAGGGCGGCGGATCGACGGCCATCGTCGGATCGGGGTCGGTGGACGCCGGCGTCCTGCGGCGCGTCCTGGGGCGGCTCGAAACTGCGGGCATCGACGTCGAGGCGGCTGGCGTCACCGAGGACGCGCTGGTCGTCGTCGTCGAACGGCGGGTCGGGGCCGACGCGATTCGGGCCGTCGAAGCGGCCGTCGACGCCTGAGATCTCCATCGCCCACGCCCAACGATTCGCGGCCATTCGACGGTTTGAAGCGCCCCGACCGACTTTTCGTCCACAATGACGCTGCGCGTGACGAACACGCTGACGGGTGAGAAAGAGGAGTTCGAACCACGGGATCCCGATTCGGTGCTGTTCTACTACTGCGGTCTGACGACCTCCGACCCCTCTCACCTGGGCCACGCGCGCGGCTGGGTCCACGTCGACGTGATGTGCCGGTGGCTCCGCTGGCTGGGCTACGACGTCCGCCACGTCGAGAACTTCACCGACGTCAACGAGAAGATCGTCGCCCGCGTCGGCGAGGTGGGCGACACCGAGGCCGACGTCGCCCGCCACTACGTCCAGTCCGTCATCGACGACATGCGCGCGCTGAATCTCGACCGCGCGGAGGTGTACCCGCGGGTCTCCGAGCACGTCCCCCAGATCGTCGACCTGGTCGAGACGCTCGTCGAGAAGGGCTACGCCTACGAAGCGAACGGCTCGGTGTACTTCGACGTCACCAGTTTCGACGAGTACGGCAAACTCTCGAACCAGCAGGTCGACGAAATCGAGGCACAGGGCGAGCCCGACGAGCAATCGGAGAAGCGCAACCCCGCGGACTTCGCGCTCTGGAAGGCCAACGGCGTCGACCCGGCCGCCATCGAAGGCCACCGCCACGAGGGCGCCGCGCCGGCCGAGGAGGCCTGCGAGACGGCCCAGACCTGGGAGTCGCCGTGGGGCGAGGGGCGCCCGGGCTGGCACATCGAGTGCTCGGCGATGAGCATGACGCACCTCGACGAGTCCATCGACGTCCACGCCGGCGGGCAGGACCTGGTCTTCCCCCACCACGAGAACGAGATCGCCCAGAGCGAGGCCGCCTCGGGCGAGCAGTTCGCGAAGTACTGGCTCCACGTCCGCCTGCTGGAGACGAAAGGCGAGAAGATGTCCTCGTCGCTGGGGAACTTCTTCACCACCCAGACCGCCGTCGCGGAGTACGGCGCCGACGTCGTCCGGACGTTCCTGCTCTCGACGGCGTATCACAACCGCGCCGTCTACAGCGAGGAGACCATCGCCGAGGCCACCGAGCGCTGGGAGACGTTGGAGCGGGGGTACGAGCGGGCCGTCGAGGCCTGTGACGACGTCGACGCCTACGCCACCACGCGCGACGAGTCCATGCGCGCGGCCGTCGCCACGATCCGGGGCGAGTTCGAGCGGGCGATGAACGACGACTTCAACACGCGCGAGGCGCTCGCCGCACTGACCGAACTGGTCGGCGCGGTCAACGTCCACGTCGACGGCGCCGAGACCTTCGACTACCAGGGCCTGCGGGCGGCCATCGAGACGCTGGAGGAGTTCGGGGGCGACGTGCTCGGCCTCTCCTTCGGCGACGAGTCGACCGACGGCGACGTCGCCGTCGCCGAGGACCTGGTCGAACTCGTCCTCGACCTCCGGGAACGCGAGCGAGAGGCGGGCAACTACGAGCGGGCCGACGAACTGCGCGACGAAGTCGAAGCCCTCGGCGTGGAGGTGCAGGACACCGACGACGGCCCGACCTACCGGATCGAGTGACACTGCCCGCTGGCACTGCACCTCGTTCGCTTCGGGGGATACATCGCCTCTCCGTCAGGATATGTGCCTAGTGACGACCTTTATCGGTGAGTAACGTCTAGAATTCGGGTATGAACCGCCGAAAGACGCTAGGAGTCGTGTTGCTAGCGGTACTCGTCGCGACGGCTGGCTGCGTCGACCTGGTGATGGGTAACACGCCGACCTTCGAGTCCGCCGAGGCGAACGTCTCGGACGGGGCTCTCGAGGAGTCTGGCTACGAATTCGCCGGTTCGGACACGCAGAACCTCACCCGGAACGTCTCCGCGGCCGGCCAGGAGCGAACCGTTCGGGTCAGCAATCACGTGACCGAGTACAACCGGAGCCTCTCGCTGGGACCGTTCGGCGAACGGGAACTCGGTCGCTTCGTCGTGTTCACGACGCCGGAAATCGAGATGGCCGGCCAGACCATGAACCCGGCCGCGGACTGGTCCGAGCGCCGGGTCCTGACCGAGGTCGCCCAGCAGTACGCGTCGCTTACCGACATCTCTCACGTCGACAACCGCTCGCTCGCCATCCTCGGCGAGGCTCGCACCGTCGAGCAGTTCGCCGGGACGACCACCGTCGGCAACGACGAGATAGACGTGTTCATCCACGTGACCAAGTTCACCCACGATGGCGACGTCGTCGTGGGTATTGGCGTTCACCCCCAGCAGCTCCCCGACGAACAGGACCGCCAGGACGACATGTTCAGCGGCATCCAGCACTGAGCTGGAACGGTCAGTGCTGAGTGACGACGGTCGCTCCGACGCGCCAACGCTTTTTGTCACCGGGTCATATTTGAGTGCTATGCCGATCGCACGCGCGGCCGTGAGGACGACGGGGGCGGCCGAGTCTCCATGATCTCTGCTATCGTCTACGGCGACGGCGAAACCACGGAATACGACGACCTCGCCGCGGCCAGAGACGCCGTCGGGACGACCTGGGTCCACGCGACCGAGGTGACCGACGCGGAACTCGACACGATAGCGACCGAGTTCGACATCCACGGCCTGGCTATCGACGACCTCGGGAACGACATCCGGGCGAAGACCGAGGAGTTCCCCGACCACACGTTCGTGCTGTTCAAGACCGCGACGCTGGCTCGCGGCGAGACCACGTTCCGGGAAGAGGTCGCCACCTCACCGGTCGGGATCTTTCTCGGTGAGGACTGGATCGTCTCCGTCACGCCGAACGACGCGCCGGTCGTCGAACGCGTCCGGAAGGCCGTCGCCGCCGGCGACGAGCGCCTGCTCCACCGCGGCGCCGCCTTCACCGCCTACCGGATCCTCGACGTCGTCGTCGACGACTACTTCGACCTGCTGGACCGGATCGAAGACGAGATCGAGGCCATCGAGGAAGACGTCCTGGAGACCCCGGACAGGGCGACGCTCGAACGTATCAACAGCGTCCGGCGCGAACTGCTCTCCTTCCGCAAGCAGGTGTGGCCCGCTCGCGAGGCCGTCGGCGTCCTCGCCCGGGGCGACCCCGCCCAGGTCGACCCGGAGACTGAGAAGTACTTCCGCGACGTCTACGACCACCTCGTCCAGCTCGCCGACCTCACCGAGACCTACCGCGACCTGGTCAGCGGCGCCCGCGACATCTACCTCAACGCCCTCTCCCAGTCGACCAACGAGGTGATGAAGGTCCTCACCGTCGTCGCGACCATCTTCATCCCGCTGACCTTCGTCGCCGGCGTTTACGGGATGAACTTCGACCCCGCGGCGAGCCCGTACAACATGCCCGAACTCGGCTGGCGATACGGCTATCCGGCCGTCCTGATCGGAATGGCCGCGATCGGCGTTGCGATGGCTCTCCACTTTCGGCGGCGTGGATACATCTGAGAGGAATTCGGGTGCGTTGGGCAACTACTGTGTTACTCACTGGGGATCTGGGCCACCACTGCAACAGCCACCAAGAGTGGAAAACCCCGGCCTGCTGAACTCCCGCGGCTCGCTGCGTTCCTCGGCCTTCGGCCTGCGGTACTTACATCGCCGGGGTTCGTTCAGCAGGCCGCCCCTTTCATTCCCACCCTTTTTTCTCCCGATGGACCAGCTGGAGTGGGTGGGATGAAAGGGGCCGACTGCTCGGGGAAGGCGGACGCAGTAAGCACCGCAGCCGGTAGGCGAGGAGCGCAGCAAGTCCCCCGACCCGAGCGGGAGGGGGATTTCGACTGCTGTTGGTCGCTTTGTGCGTTGGAATTCACTCTGATCAACACAGTAGTTCGACACATCATGAGAGCGCGAGCGGGCCGAGCAGGACGCCCATGCAATTGGCCCGCTTGGTACCGAAACGAGCGGGAATCGAGCCGATCAGCGTCGCGACGCCGAAGGCCCCAATTCCAACGAAGCCGGCGAAGAGAAACGAAAGTGCCACCAGAAGGACGAGAATGCCGATAGCCAGGCGGTTCTGATTCGCCCGACGGGCCCACTCCAGATACCGGTCACCCAGTACTGGGACCAGCACCGCCCCAATCACCGCGGCGAGACCGACGCTCGCGAGCAGGACCGGCAGGTCGAGCGGGACGCCGGCGCTCTCGACCGCGACAAGCACGCCAGTGCGGGGACTACCGAGCGCGACCAGGGCGAAGAGCGCGAAGATGGCCGTCGCGGTGTTGACGCCGCTGGTCGTAACGACGAACGCACGGGGTCCCGACCCGGAGAGGACGCCGAGCGCTGCCGCGGAGGCGATGGCCGCCGAGACGCCGGGGATGTACCCGACGACGGCGCCAGCACCGGTCCCCAGGAGCGCGAGGGCACCGACGTCCCGGTGGGAAAACGCCAGCGTCGCGTCACCCTGCGGCGGAACGCCGCCGCCACCGAGACTCTCGATCAGGACCGGCGCGCCGAACAGGCCCGCGAACAGCGGCGCGAGCATCCCGCCGACCGGGAGCGGCGCCTGCGGCGTGAGGTCGAGCGTGACGAGACCCAGCGCTCCACTGGCGACGAGTGTCAGTGCCGCGCCGACCTTGCCGCTCGGCGTGCGTTCAGTCACCACCAGCAACAGCCCAACGAGTGCGAGCAGGAGCGACAGGTGTGCTCGGACGGTCGGATAGGCCCGCTGCATCGCGATCGTGACCGGAATCGCGAGCGGAACAGCGAAGACGACGGCGAGGCCGCTCCCGAGCGCGGAGAGTCGGATCGCTTCGCGACCCCGCCCCGCGATGACCAGCCGATGGCCCGGGAGTGCACTCGCGGCCATCGCCGGATCGGGGACGCCCAGCGCCAGTGCGGGGACCACGTCGAGGAACGTGTGGGTGGTGCCCGCGGCGAGCATCGTCGCCCCCACGAGGGTCGGCGGGCCGGGAATCGACGACGCGACGGCGGCGAGACCGAGCGCGAACGTGTTGGCGTGGAGTCCCGGCGTCAGTCCGCTCGCCGTTCCGAGGGCGACCCCGGCCAGGATAGCGACGAGCACGGCGGCGGATCCCTCGGGCGTGACAGTGAACCGGACCGGGAGGAGCATCTGGACGCTCTGGGCCCGTCCTCGTTCATAAAACTGGGCACGGGAGACGGTCGGGCGGATTGGCCGGGTCGTCGCTGCTCGTCGACCGCAGACGGTAGCGCCATCACTCCCGAACTCACGTCACGCAAAAGAAACGACTCGTCGAACCGCTCTAACCGAAGAGTTCGCCGAGACCTTCGCCGCCTTCTTCGTCGTCCTCGTCGTCGTCGCCGCCTTCGTCGGCTTCGTCGGCTTCCGCTTCCTCGGCCGCTTCTTCCTCGTCCGCACCGCCGTCGTCAGCGTCGCCCTCGGCGGGCGCTGCGGCGCCACCGGCCGCGACGGGCGCGGCGGCGGCCTCCTCGACGGCCTCGGAGATGTCGACGTCTTCGAGGGCGGCGACGAGGGCCTTGACGCGGGATTCCTCGACGTCGACGCCCGCTGCGTCGAGCACGTCGGTGAGGTTTGCTTCGTTGATCTCTTCGCCCGATTCGTTCAGGATGAGTGCTGCGTAAACGTATTCCATTGTTGTGTAGTGAGTGTGTTAGAACATCGCTCCGAGTGCGTCGCCAGCGTCCTCGTCGTCGTCATCGTCGTCCTCGGCCGCCTCGGCCTCGTCGGATTCTGAGTCGGAGTCGTCGGCGTCGCTCTCGTCGGATGCGTCCGCTTCGTCGCTCGATTCGTCCTGCGCGGTCGCGGCCGGTGCCTCGACGCCGCGGAGTTCCTCCGGCAGGGCCTCCTCGTCATCGATCTGCGAGGCGATGGCGCGAACCTGCGCGTCGGCCTTGGTGACCAGGTCCGGCATGACGTCCGGGTCCTCGACGGCGGCGTTGATGGCGAGTGCCTTCGCGTCGCCGCTGGCCTGCTGCAGGAGCACGCTGGCGTTCTGCGCGGTGGGGTACTCGGCGTTGACCGAGAGGTTCCACGCGGCAGACGCCGCAGCCCTGACGTCGGCCTCGTACTCTTCGATATCGAGTTCGAGTTCCTCGGGTTCGAACAGCACGCCGTCGGCGAAGACGGCGCGCAGGTCGAGGCCCACTTCCTTGGGCTCGATACCGAGTTCGCTCAGGACGTTCGCGAGGTCGGCCGAGACCTCCTCACCAGTCTCGAGGACCGCCGAGTCCTCCATGACCTTGATCGAACCCTCGTCGATGCGCGCGTTGGCACCGACGCTCTGGAGTTCGCCGACGAACGGGCCGGGATCGACGCCGGTGTCACCCTCGGGGATGACGATGTCGTTCGGCGTGACCTCGCCTGCGTTGATCGGCGCGGGCGTCTTCGAGGCCTCGAGCTCTCGGAACAGCCCGAAGGGGTTGTCGTCGGTCCCGATGAGACCAACCTGGCCGGAGACGTACTCGGCCAGCTGGCTCAGGTCCGCGTCGGCCTCGTCGAGCGCGCGCTTCAGGAGCGTGTTGCGCGAGACGCGGAGTTCGGCGGAGCCGTGAATCTCGCGGCGCATGTCCTGAAGCTGGCGGCTCGGGATGCCAGCGATGTTGACGACGCCGACGCTCTCGTAGGAGTTCAGGATGTCGACGATGGCGTCGACCTCCTCCTGTTTCCACTGCGGAATCGTCTCTGTCTTGCGCTCTGCCTCGGCGCTCATCTCAGGCCACCTCCACGGACGGACCCATGGTGGTCTTGACGTACACCGTGTCGATGTTCATCGGGCCCTTCTCGAGGTCGGCGTGAAGGCGCCGCACGATCACGTCGATGTTGTCGGCGATCTCCTCGGCCGACATGTCCTCGGCACCGACGCGGGTGTGGAACGTCCGACGTTCCCCGCTCCGCATCTGGACGGTGTTTTTCATTCGTTCGACCATCTCGACGACGTCGTCGTCCGGACCGATGGGGTCCGGCATCTTCCCGCGCGGTCCGAGGACCGTCCCGAGAAACCGACCGATGTTCTGCATCATGTTCTCTTCCGCGAGGAAGAAGTCGGTGGCGTCGGCGAGGTCCTTGGCCGCGTCGTCGTCGTCGCCGAGTTCGGCGAGTTCGTCGCCGGAAAGCACCTGGTCCGCGACGTCCTCGGCGCGCAGGGCGGTCTCGCCCTCCGCGAAGACGACGATGCTGGTCTCCTGCCCAGTGCCGGCAGGCAACACGACGCTCTCGTCGACGCGATTCGACGGTTCGTTAAGGTCTAGGTCGCGCAGGTTGATGGCGAGGTCCACGGTCTCGGTAAAGTTCCGAGGCGGGGCCTCCTCTAGTGCGCGAGAAACTGCGTTCTCTATGTTCTCGTCTGCCATTGTTCACCTCCGTAGTACGCCCGAAGGCTGCTACGGGTCAGTGAAACAGGGGTACTGTCGGTCGGACGGAGTCGCCCGAGGCGACGGTACGGCCGCTGTCTCGTGCGGAACGAAGCCGATGCGACACTTAAAACCGTCGAACCAGCGCCATAGCCGTCGCTCGAAGAGAGGAAGAACGGGTCGAAAAACGGAATTCGATGGCTTAGTTACGCTGCCGCTTCCTCGGCCAGGACACCGAGGGACTCGCGGTGCTCGTCCCTCGAGCCCTGCCCTCGCCGTCTCGCTACGCTTCGACTTCTTCGGCCAGACACCGAGGGACTCGCGGTGCTCGTCCCTCGAGCCCTGTCGGACTACGCTGCCGCTTCGTCCGCCAGAACGTCGTCGTATTCGCCAGCGTCGACCTTCTGCTTGAACTCCCGTGCGTCGACGCCCTCGATGGTGACGCCGAGGGTGACGCAGGTGCCGACGACTTCCTTCGCCGCGTTCTTGGTGTCGTAAGCGAGCAGGTCGGGCTTCTTCTGTTCGGCGATCTGTTTGACCTGTTCGACGGAGAGGTCGGCGACGAAGTCCTCCTGGGGCTCGCCGGACCCGGTGTCGAAGCCGGCCTCGTCTTTGATCAGCTCCGCCGTCGGCGGGACGCCGACTTCGATGCTGAACGAGCCGTCGTCGTCGTAGTCGACGGTGACGGGCACTTCGGTGCCGTCGAATGCTTCGGTCTGATCGTTGATCTCCTGGACGACCGCCTGGACGTCGACGGGCGTCGGTCCGAGCTCGGGGCCGAGCGGCGGGCCAGGGTTGGCCTCTCCGCCCGGAACGAGCACTTCGATAGTTCCAGCCATGTCTCACAGAACCGGCGCGCCGGTTTTAAGGATTGCTTTTCCCGGACGGCGCGTGGGAGTGATGGACACACCGCGGTTTCTCTCCCGGGGGAGACCGGCTCGTGGGACTACTCGCACCCAGCGTGTTCGTCCAGTGACCTTTTCCCGACCGAACCCCACCCTCCTGCATGCGCGTCGCCGTCATCGGCGCCGGTTACGCCGGCCTGACCCTCGCCCGGAAGCTCCAGACCGCCCTGCCCGACGAGGCGACGCTGGTCGTCGTCGACGAGTCCGACTCCCACCTCGTCCAGCACGAACTACACCGGGTCGTCCGCCGGCCCGCCCTGGCCGAAGAGATAACTATCCCGCTGACGGACGCGCTCGACTGCGAGATTCGCCAGGCCAGGGTGACCGACGTCGAACCGCGCGAGGGCACAGTGACACTGCGTGACGACGGTGGCGACGACAGCGAGGGGGAACTGGACTACGACGTCGGTGCCGTCTGCCTCGGTGCCGAGACCAACGACCACGGCCTGCCGGGGGTCGCCGAACACGGCACGCCGCTCAAGCGCCTCGCGCACGCACGTGCTATCCGGGAAAAGTACCTGAACGTGCTGGAGGGTGACGGCCAAGTTATCGTCGGCGGCGCCGGTCTCTCGGGCGTCCAGCTGGCGGGCGAGCTCGCGGCGATGGCCGACGAGAGGGACGCTGACCCGGAAATCGTCCTCCTCGAACGGCTCGACGACGTGGCGCCGTCGTTCCCCGGGAACTTCCAGCGGGTCGTTCACGACGAACTCGAGAGGGTTGGCATCGACGTCCGGACGGGGATGGCCGTCGCCTCGGTCGACGCCGACGCGGTCACGCTCGCCACCGGCGACGAACTCGGCTACGACCAGTTCGTCTGGACCGGCGGCATCCGCGGCCCCGACGCGCTGGACGCCGAACGCCCGGTGGTCCGCAGCGACCTCCGATTCGCCGGCGATACGTTCGTCGTCGGCGATGCTGGCCGCATCGTCGACGTCGACGGAACTGCGGTGCCGGCCAGCGCACAGACCGCCATCCGACAGGCCCGCGTCGCGGCCCGAAATATCACCGCCCTGGTCGACCATCGACTCGGTGGCAGCGGCGGGTTCGAGCCCGAACTCGACCGTTACGCCTTCGACTCCCCGGGCTGGCTCGTCAGCGTCGGCGACGGCGCCGTCGCCCAGGTCGGCTCGCGCGTCCTGACCGGCCGCGCCGCGCTGGCGCTCAAAACCACGGTCGGTGCGGGCTACCTCGGCAGCGTCGGCGCCGTCGAGAACGCCGTCGACCTCGTCCGCGAGGAACTGAACCTGGCGGTCGAAGCGGACGAGCCAGATGGCGAATCGCCAGAAGGGATCGGAAACGAAGAGCCCTGAAATTCAGTCGTCGCCCTGCTCGCCAGTCGCGAGTTCGATGGCGACCTCGGGGTCCGTCCAGATGACGAACTCCGCCTCGTCGTCGCGGTCGACGACGCCCTCGATGTAGTCGGCGTCGACCGGCGCGGCGCTGACCTCCGATTTCACGATGGGAGCGACCTGGCGGACCTCGTCGACGACCCAGCCGATGGCTCCCTGGTCCTCGAACTCGTCCGGGGCGAAGACGACCAGCAGCGACTCCGACCCCTCCTGGTCGATGTCGAGCAACAGCTTCGGATCGAGGATGGTCGTGATCTGCCCGCGGAGGTCGACGACGCCCTCCACGTATTCGGGCGTGTTGGGCACGCGCGTGATCGTCTCGCGCTTGACGATCTCCTCGACGTGGGCGATGTCGAGGCAGTAGTGCTCGTCGCCCAGCGTGAACTCGAGGACGCGGACGCTGTCCTCGGCCGTCGCCGCGTTCGCCGCATCGGCCCCGCGCCGGGTCGCCGGCGTCGCGGGCGCGTCCTCCTCGGACTCCAGGACCTCGTCGGCGATGGCGGACTGGATCGACGCCTCGTCGGGCAGTTCGACGCCGGTCGGGCCCTGCTGGGGCTGGGCGGCCGCGGCTCCAGCCGTAGCGTCCGGATCGGACGCTGACTCCTGAGTGGCCGGGGCCGTTCTGCCGGCCGCCGCGTCGTCTGCGACGCCACCGGGTATCTGAGCAGCAGCCTGCGCGGCGCGCTGGGCGGCCGCGGCGGCGGCGTCCGCGTCGGCGCTACCGTTCCCGTTCGGGGCGACGCCGTCGTCGGGAACGTCGGCAGCCGTGGCGTCGTCTCCGGCACTGGTCTCGGTTCCCTGGGGAGCGCCGCTCTGGTCGGCGACGGCGGTCGAGTCGTCAGTGCCGTCGTCGCCCGCGTCCGGCGCGTCGTCGTCTCCACGATTCGCCCGCTGTCCCTCGCGCATCTGGCGGATGCGGGAGGCCCGGTCCATCCGTTCGTCGGTCTCCTCGGTCTCGTCGGTCATTGTATCACTGTCATGCTGGAACGTTCTCGTAGCCGAATCGGTCGTCGAGCGACGCCGCGATCTCCAGGAAGACGTCGGCCATGTCGACCGACGCATCGTAGGCGAAGATGGACTGACCGGCCGAGAATGCCCGCTGGAGCGCGACGCGTTTGCGGACCTGCCACACCGGGAAGTCCGTGAACACCGCTTCGAGCCACTCGATCATGGTCACGTCCTCGTTGGTCTTCTCGACCCGGTTGGCGACGACGCCGAGGGTGTCGACCGTGATGCCGGCCTGCCCTTCGAGGGCTGCCATCTGGTCGATCAGCAACTCGATGGCGCGCTCTGAGGTCGACTCTGTCAGCGCCGGCACGACGATGTGCTGGGTGGCGAAGATGCCCGCGTCCGTCAGTTTGCCGTAGAAGGGCGGCGAGTCGACGACGACGTAGTCGTAGTCGTCCTCCACGTGGGCGATGGTCTTCGCGAACAGGTCCAGCGCGTGGGGACCCTCGACGGCCTCCGGAGTGACGTTGATAGCCAGCGAGGCCAGTGCGTCGGGGTCGAGCCCCGTCTGGCCGGCTTTCGCTCGCGCGACGAGGTCGGCGATGGTCAGTTCGTGTTCGGCCTGGAGCATATCGATGTTGCTCGGCAGGACGTCCATCTCCGGGTGCTCGACGATCAGGTCCGACACCACCGACCTGCGGTCGGCCCGGGTCAGCGCGTCGAAGAGGGTCGGCGGCGCCGCATCGTAGGCCTCGGTCAACCCCAGCCCTTCCGTCGCGTTGCCCTGGGGGTCCAGATCGACGAAGAGGACGTCCCGGCCGCGCTCGTTGAGCGCCCCCGCGACGTTTATCGCCACCGTCGTCTTGCCGGTCCCGCCCTTGGCGTTGGTCACGCACAGGCGCGCCGGGCCGGCTGCAGTTTGCCCACTCATCGTCGAATTACACGTTCCTGGTCCGTGTCGGATTATAAAGATACGCCCCCGATTATCAGCGACGTAATTCCCAGACCCATCCATCTCGATACCGAGAACGGCTGAAATCCGAATCAGACGGCCGTCAGACGGTGTGCATGATTTAACACGGAGTAGTGATACACGTACAGTATCATGACGATCAACCCGCGGGACTACGACCTCGACGAGCTGCGGAAGATGGCCAGACAGCAGCGCCCGAACGGCCTCGGCGAAGGCCAGGACGTCGACCCGTCGGATCTGGACGTCGCCTTCGAGGGCGAGGAGGACGTCGCGGCGGGGAGTTCCTTCCGCGCCGGACTGTACCGGGAACTCCTCCCGTTCCTCGACGACGAGGCCGACAAGCCGTACCTCCGGAGCCTGCCCCAGAAGTACGCCGCCGAGTTCGTCGTCTTCGAGTGGCTGGAGTTCCTGCTGATGCACTCTGGATACCAGGGCGCAAACGACGCGCTTGACTACTACGAATCGACCGACTGGATCACCGAGGAGGTCCAGTCTGACCTGGCCGAGTACCTCCGCGGCATCGACGAAGCCGGTTCCAACGACGGCAACGACCTGGGCGTCGACGACCACATGCTCAGCCTGGTGTACATCGCGAAGCTGAACGCGATGGTGTAGATTTCGGCTTCGCGAATTCTACCGGCAGCTTTCTCTCGGCTTTCTTCCGGCTCGCTTCTCTCTCACGGCTTCACCGTTCGATCGTTCGACGACGCCTCACTAGGTTCGGCGTCGTCCGCCTCTCAGTTCTGATAGCTGCCGAGTAACGTATACAAACCCCCTCGCGAAATACTGCTCCGTATGAGTGAGGACGCCAACGATGGCGCAGACGACGACGGTGTGAACACGGACGGCGGAACGGTGACAGCCGCCGGCGGCACCCAGAGCACCGACCCCCAGCCGGCGGTCCCGGTTGGCGTCAAACTCGGGAGCACGCGCACGGTGATCTCCCGACCCGACCGCGAGGCCGGTGAGGACCTCATCCGGACGCTGACCTGTCTCGCGACCTACGAGGACGCCCTCACCGGTGAGGAGAAAGTCCTCTACGGCGGGGAAGCCGCGACGGAGTACCCCGACCGCGTGCAGTTCATGCTCCGCTCTGGCCTGCCGGAGGACGCCGACCGGGCGGACCTCACCCAGACGTTCTTCGAGGCGCTCATCGCCGAGAACGAACTGCCCCAGAACAGCGCCGTCGTGTACGCCATCCCGACCATCGACAACCCGCGCGGGCTGGACAACCTCCGCTACGTCATCGAGGACAGCTCCATCGGCAACGGACTCGTCGAGAGCTACCCCGAGTCGCTGTGTGGCGCCATCCCCGCCTTCGGCGACAACCTGGAGGCCATCGACGAGATATTTGTCGCCATCAACCTCGGGTCCACGAATCTGGAGGCCTCGGCCTACCGCCGCGGCGAACAGCTCTCCCCGTTCACGACGGGCGCCGTCACCGGCAACGAGGTCGACCGCGTCATCGCGAACTACGTCGAGGAGGAGACCCAGGGCCGGGTCAACATCGACACCCAGACCGCCCGCGAGTACAAGGAGGCCCACGCCGACTTCGTCGACTTCGAACCGTTCACGGACGTCATCCAGCAGCCCGGCGGCGGCTCTCACGAGTTCACCATCGAGCGATCCGTGATGGACGCCGTCGACGAGTACCTCGACGACGTCGTCGAGGAGGTGGCCAACACCTTCCTCCCCGAACTCGCCAACGACTACATGAAGGTCTACCAGCTCGCCCTCGACCGACCCATCGTCCTCACGGGCGGGATGGCCTGTATCCCCGGCATCCTCGAGGAGTTCGAGCGACGGCTCAGCGAGGAACTCCAGCGCGACGTCGAGGCCATCGCCGCCGACGAACCCGACATGGCTGCCACCGTCGGCGCCCAGCGCATCGCGACGCGACTCGTCGAGAACAGCTAGCGGTCGACGCCCGCCCAGGTGCCGAGCCACCCGACGATCCGATGCCGATTTTCCGTCGCCGCGTCGCCGGTGAGCGAGAGCGCCGCGAACGTCTCGTCGTCGATCCGAATCGTGGGTGAGCCGCCGTCCCGTCTCGGCTGCACGTCCGCGTGACAGTCCGTCGTCGCTCGTGCCATTTGTGTCAACGCTGACTGTCGCCCGTCCCGTAAAGGTCAGTCAGACAGCCGTCTGCCGAACGTCCGCGCGTCCACCCCGAGAGGGTGGGCCCCGCCACCTCACTGGATATTCGTTCTCCCCGGCCGGCGTTAATTTTGCACAAATTATCAGATTCTGAGACGAGGGAATGATAGTAATCCGGATACAACACCGTTACAATGGGTCAAGTTATCGAAGTAGATAACCACGGAGGAGGGACACACCCCCTCCTCACGGAGACAGGAACAGGGGGACTGTTCTCCGCGGGATATCTCCGCGACCGCCCGGCGGAGTCGTACCTGGAAGACGACGAGACGCCGGTCTTCCTGCTCGCGAACGGGAAACGGGGCGTCGAGATCGACCGCGAAGACGGAACCGAACAGCTCACGGCTGGCTCGGGGTACCGGACGATCGCCGTCCTCACCGACCGTCGACTGGTGATTCTCGTCGGGGACAGCGACGCCGCGTCGGTGGACGGCGACCAGTGTCTCACCGTGCGCCTCGTCGACGTCGACGGCGTCGACGCGGAGACCGGTCGTCGCGAGGGCCGACTCTCCGTTACCCGAACCAGCGGTGGCACGCTCACGCTCTACGCCGGGGCCGACGGGCTGGACGCGGCGGCGGCGTACCTCACGGCGTCCTCCCAGGCCTGGATACACGTCGAGAACACGCTCGACGACGTCCAGCGGTCGCTCGTCGCGGCGACCGGCCACTTCGACGCCGGCGAGTACGACGCGGCACTCGAGGCCGCACAGGAGGCCTACCACGGGCTGAACGAACCACGCCGCGCGGCGAACCGGTTCGACGGCGAGTGGACGGCAGCCGCGTTGACCGCCCGCGTCGACCAGGTCCAGCGTCGCTGCGCGAGCATGCGGGCCGAAGCGCGACTAGGGCGCGCCCGCCGGTTCAGCGACGACGCCGAGTCACACTGGCGCGACGACGAGTTCGAGGCGGCCCACGACGCGTTCGACGATGCGCGCGAGGAACTCGAGACCGTGCTCACCTACGACTCCGCCGCCGTGTCGGACAGGGACGCAGTCCACGAGGAACACGACCGGATCGAGCGCGTCACGGCCGAACTGTCGGCAGCCCCGCTCAGGCGCGCGGTCGAGGCGGACCGGGCCGCCACCGACGCCGACGACCCGGCCGACGCCGCCGACCACTGGGACGACGCACTCGAGGCCTACTGCACCGTCCTGGAACTCGACTGGGGCGCCGACGAACGGCGCTTCGAGGGCGACCCCGACCAGCTTCGGGACAGGCTCGGGGAAGTCGTCGAACGCCTCGTCTCGGCCCGCCGGACCGCCGCGTCCAAGGCGAAACGGGCCGGCGACTGGTACGTCGGCGCCGAACAGTACGAGGTCGCCGTCGAGGAGTTCGAGGTGGCCCGCGAACAGTACGACCTCGCACTCGCCGTCGCGCGGGAACGGTACGCCGGCGCGACGGACCACCTGACAGTGGAACGCGAGGCCGTCGAGTCCCGGCTGGAGCGCGCCACCGCGCTGCGTGACGGTGAGGACGTCGGCCCCGTCGAGATGCCGGACGGGGACGCCGATGCGGACGGGACGTTCGTCGTCGAGGCCACCATCGGCGACGAGGACGCCGTCGGCGACGGCCAGGCCGACGGGGACTCTTCGGCGACCGGTGAGACGGCGACAGATAGTGACGCGGCGGCGGACGATGAGGAGATGACGGATAGTGAAGCGACCACCGACGGCGAAGCGCAGACCGACGGTGAAGCTGCGACTGACGGTTCAGGCGACGTGGCATCAGCCGATCCGTCACGGAAGGGAACTGTCGGACGGTCTGAGCGGTGAGCGCCCGGATTAGATCACTCTTCCTCGGCCTCGACGCTCTCGGGAGCTCTGATGTCCAGGGGCCGGATGTACGCGTACCAGATGAACAGCGCCCCAGAGCCGTAGCCGACCGCCCAGACGACGCTTCCGAGGGTGCCGTAGCCGGCCTGTGAGAGGGCAGCGTTGACCAGCCCCGGGATGACGATCACCGCAACCAGCGTGAGACCGAGGGCTATCTTGTCGCGACGCCCCATCAGGCGATCACCCGGCGATGGCCGACGGCGAGCGGCCGACCACGTGAGCGATTCGTCTGTGAGGGACCGACCGGGCTGACGCGGTCGCACGCTGCGTTCATAGTCGTCCGTCGGCCGCGAGCGCCTAAAGAAATGACGAACCCGCTGTCGGACGGATGTCGTCGCGGAGCCGACCCATCGAACGCTGTGACAGACACCTTCGGTCCCTTTTCCGGGCCTCCCTGGGGTAGTCTCCGTTCGCTGTCGACTGAGCGGACGCGTTCACGGACGGCTTCGTGGGGAGCAAGGGGACGGAAACCCGCAACGATCGCGGCAGTTTTCCGCCCGGAGCGGCCGGACGACCGATCCGCGAACGATCGGCTTTCAGTAGCGAAACGAGGGCGAGGCACACGCGAATCGCTCGATCTGGTAGCAAATAGGCCGTTTTCAGGGAGGAGTCCGCCACGGCGTGTGAGTACGTGGTGATCACTTTCCGTCACCCCCGTCACACGTTATCACAGTCGAACGGGCGAGAGTGTGCCGTCGAACACATACGATTCGGTAGGGGATACCGCACGATCCACCGACTGCAGTGCGATTCAAACGATTTGTATGCTGATTATATCCGCCAATAAGTCAGATAATCGGTCCCGTTCGCGCGTTAATGTATCCCCGTGTGACCGCTACGGCGAGTATAACTAATCACCGGACACGAGTGCGATCCTCCATGGGTTCGACAGACAGCAGACGAGGTAGCAACCACGAACGCGCCACGAGCACGCTCGGCCAGGTAGCGACGCTCGCGGTGGTCGTCGTCGCGGTCCTCGGGATGACGGCCGGCGTCGCCGCGGCCGACGTCCAGCAACAGGAGACGAACGACACGTACGCGGTCGTCCAGGGCGAGGACTGCACGGAAATATCGCCGCTCTACGGCAACGAGTCGGTGAAGTCGTTCTACGACTACCGGACCCCGATTCCGGAGAACCCCTCGACGAACCAGACCGGCCGGTCGTACAGTTCGAAAGGGACGATACCGCTCCAGCGGCCCGACACGAGTAGTCTCTTCCTCTACGAGGATAGCGACGGCAACATGAGCCTCGTCTTCCTCCACGGGTCGACCGATAACGCATCCGACGGCGGCGCCGCGACCTTCACCATCGCCGGCCTGCCGGACGACGGCAACTGGACCGTGAAAGACGACGACTACGAGGGCGAACACAACTACGACGCCTGGCGCGAGGCCGACGGCGTCCACCGCGTCGACTGGACCTGGGGCGAGAGCAAGACCGACGGCGGCGCCTACACCGGCCTCGGCGACGACTTCACCGTCACCATCGATCCGGCGTTCAACACCGACGCAGCGCTGTACGGCCAGCAGTACGATGGAACGGTCCGATACTGGTCGGCCATCTCGAACGGGCAGGCCACCTACGACCATACGTCCCTGACCGCAGAACAGGTCATCATCACGAGCGAGGGCTGTTGAGTACTGAACGCTGCGTTTCGACGAAGCACTGACCCGACCGAAAGAATCGATTCGACGCGGTAGTCCCCAGGAGCGTTCTGGTACGTACGTCGTATTTACGTTTTTTACTGGTGAGGAAGAAGCCATCAGTAGATGAGATCGCCCGACACCGGTCCCGTATCGCTCTCGCGTCGCGCCCTCCTCGGCGGCGTCGCGGGACTGGCCGCGAGCCAGACGCTCTCCGGCACCGCCGTCGCCGCGACGCAATCGTCGGCGTCCCTGTCGGTACTGACGCGAAACCTCTATCTGGGCGTCGACCTCTCGAAACTCTTCGACGCGACATCGATGGACGACGTCCGACGCATCGCCGGCGAGATGCTCGACGAGATTCGAACACACCCCTACGAGGCCCGCGTCGAAGCCATCGCCGCGGAGATCGACGCCACCCGCCCCGACGTCGTCGGCGTCCAGGAGGCCGCCCACCTCCGCGTCCAGGCCGAGAGCGACTTCTCCGAGGACCCCACGCCCAACGCCTCGACCACCGTCGTCGACCTGCTCGACCTGCTCGCATCCGCCCTCGACGACCGCGGCCTGTCCTACGACGTCGCGACAGAGACGGTCACGACGGACATCGAAGTCCCCGCTGCCGACGACGGCGGAACGACCGACGTCCGCCTGACCGACCGGACCGCCCTGCTCGTCCGGAGCGATCTCGAGACGACCGGGACCCGGTCCGTCACCTTCGACAGCGCGCTCAGGTATCGGCTCCAGGGCGCGACTGTCGCCATCGAGCGCGGCTTCTCTCAGGTCGACGTGTCCCTCGACGGCGCCGACGTCGCCGTCGCCAACGCCCACCTCGAATCCGCGGACGGCGATACCCGGGCAGATCAGGCCGCTGAACTCCGCGACGAACTCCCGACAGACCGGCCGGTCGTGCTCGCCGGCGACCTCAACAGCGGCCCCGACGGCCCCACCGCCGCCTACGACCTGTTGACCGAATCGTTCGCGGACCCCGCTTCCGACGGCGAGTCCGACGACGTCGCCCCGACCTGCTGCCAGGCCAGCGACCTGCGCAACGAAACCTCTGAACTCACCCGCCGCGTCGACCACCTCCTCTCCCGCGGCGACGTCGAACTCACCGGCGTCGAGCGCGTCGGCGCGAGCCCGGACTCGCGCGTGACCGCTGACGTCGACGGCGAGTCGGTTCAGATTTGGCCCGCCGACCACGCCGGCGTCGTGGCGACGTTCGCCGTTCCGACGTCGATGGAGACAGCGACGTCGACGGAGACGGCGACGTCGACGGAGACAGCGACGTCGACGAAGGCAGCGGCTGAGACAACGCGTGAGGAGCAGAATGGCTCGGCGAATCTCCCGCTCTACGGAACCGCCGCTGGCATCGGCAGTGCGGCCCTCGCCGCGCTCGTCTGGTACCGAAAGCGGGCGTAAGCTACCGCTGAGTGGGTTGAGCACTTCTACTGCTTCCTATCGGATTCCGCCCCGTCATACCCAGTCTGTAGGTGTGTGAATTGAACGGATGGTTCTGAGGAGTGAACTCTGTAAAGAAAAGGGAGGCAGCAACACGTAGAAAGCCCTCGGCGGGCTCCGGTCCCGCGGCCCCACTGCGCTCCTCACTCCGTTCCGGTGCTTGAGGGCCCGGGGTTCCTGGAGCCCACCTCGCTCTTTCAGTCCTCCAGGTCAACACGGCAGCCCTGCCCTCCCCCTGGTCGGCCGACGAGACGGCCTCCCGGCCGGGCGGATGCGGAAGGACGCGTGATTCGCGGCGGACGCCGCGAATCCGGGGAGGAGTGGGGAGTTAATGGCGAGCGCCTCCGTGCGCGAGCGACGCGGTCCTGGAGGAATGAAAGGGCAAGGCGGGCTCGCGTGGGCTGAGACGGGCCCTATCCGAGCGACGGAGGAGCGAGGATATCCCGCTCAGCGCGCGTCGAGCGGAAGGTCGGCTCCGCCGACCTTCTCTAACTTCGCGGCGAAGCCGCGAAGCGCGCCGAGGGTTTTCGAGTTGTTTCGGTAACCGATTGCCTTCCAGGATACCGCGTTTGATTCCTCTCTCACCTGTACTGAGCACTCGCCAGTGACCATTCAGCCCTCTACCGAAGAGTTCGATTGCAAGCTCGTTTGGACGAACGATTCACAGCAACGTCCGTTCCTCGCAGAATGGGTTGGGACGGATTTGAACCGAAGCCAGACGTGCTCGCTACGCTGCGCGCGACTGACAGGGTTCAAATCCGTCGTCACCATTTCGTGACGTTGTCGGTTCGCTCCGCTCACGGAATTGCGTCACGAAAATGGGTTAGGGCGGATTTGAACCGCCGACTTCCTCCGTGTGAAGGAGGTATCATAGCCGGACTAGATCACCAACCCGGACGTATTACGATATTCGAGGCCCGGACTTAAGAATTGTCTTCCGGCACACGACTGGGAACGTCTCACGGGGCGAGTCGTCAGCTCGCTGCGCTACTGCTGATTACCGGCGAAAAAGGGCGCCAGAGCGTCAGGCAGACTGCTTGCCGCGGTACTCCTCGAGTTTCTTCCGGGCGTCGCCGATGGCCTCGCGGGCCTCGCCCTCGGCTTTAGACTGGACCTCCCGGAGGTCCGCCTTTATTTCGTCGAGCCGGCTCGGGTCTGGCTCTTCCTCACGTCCAGTGAGTTCGTCGAATCGCTCGCGGACGGGTTCGAGTTCGGTCTTGACGCCCTTCGTAGCGGTCTTGCCGGCGCGCTTCAGGTAGTACCGTGCGTCTTCGAAGTGTCGGTTCATATCTGACCTTAGGGAGGCAACGGATATAACTGTTGTGCCCAAGTGGCTGGTTTTCGAGACGAACACTGGACAGATAGAACGCGTGAGTGGGTAGAACCACCGTCTCGCGGAGCCACTCGGAAGGGAGACGTCTCACGCGGCGTCGGCCAATTGATCTGATGGGACACATCCTCCGTACTACCACCCCGTCCGAGTCCACCGGGTCGACTGCATTGGCCGCAAGTCCCACGAACCGTTAACCCACTCCCCTCACAAGCAGGGCCATGTTCAGTCGTCTCTCGATTCCGACGCCGTTCCAGGTGGGACCGGTCAACGCCTACCTCGCCGGACGGACGCTCGTCGACCCCGGGCCGGACAGTGAGGAAGCGTGGGCGAAACTGCTGGCGGCGCTGGAAGAACGGGAACTCACGCCCGACGACGTCGAGCAGGTCCTGATCACGCATCCCCACCCGGACCACTTCGGCGTCGCACACCGGCTGCGTGAGCGCGGCGCCCGCGTACTCGCCAGTCCCGAGGCGAGGTCCATCGTCGAGGACTTTCCCGCACGCCTCGAGCACGAACAGGCCTACTTCGTCGACTTCTTCGAACAGTGCGGGATGGCCCGCGAGACGGCCGCGACGGTGACGAACCTCCCCGAGGCGTTCCTGGCCTACGCCACGAGCGTCGACGTCGACCGCGAACTCGATGCGGGCGACGGCGTCACCGTCGACGATGTCCAACTCACGGTCGACGCGGTCACCGGCCACGCACCCGGTGAACTCCTGTTCGCCTTCGAGGACGGCGACGGACGCGTGGCGCTGGTCGGCGACAACGTGCTCGCCGACATCACGCCGAACCCGTTTCTCCAGCCACCGGCCGAATCCGGCGGCCATCGGCCCCGCGTGCTCCCGGGGTACAACGAGTCACTCCAGGCACTCCGCGAGGACTCCTTCGACCGGTTCCTCCCAGGCCATCGTGAACCGATCGAGGACCCCGCCGGCCGAATCGACGCCATCCTGCGCGAACACGACGAACGAACGGCGGAGGTCGCAACTATCGTCGACGGCCCGACGACGCCGGTGGAGGTGATGAACGAACTGTTCGGTGACCTCCCGGCGACCGAGCAGTTCTCCGGCATGAGCGAGGCGGTCGGGCACCTGGACGTACTCGAAGAACGAGAACTCGTCACGAAACGAGAACGAGGCGGACTGGTCGTCTACGAACCGATTTAGACCAGCGAGGCGGCGCTCTCGGCGAAGCCGATGACGACGTCGAACCCGGGGAGCAACAGGAACGTGACGACGCCCGCCGCGACGACGGCTGTGTACAGCCCCACCGGGTAGCCGTCGAGTTCGAGGCCGTCCGCGGGGTCCTCGATCCACATCGCCTTGACGACCCTGGAGTAGTAGAACAGGCTCAATGCGCTATTGATGATGAGCGCAGCGCCCAGCAGCCACGTCCCGGAGTTGACCGTCGCCATCAGCAGGGCGAACTTCGAGAAGAAGCCGCCGCCGATGGGCAGGCCGGCCAGACTGAACAGGAAAACGGTCATGGCCGCACAGGCCAGCGGCGCCTGCGTCGCGAGGCCGTTGTAGTCCTCGAACGTCCGGCCGACGCCCCAGTACTCCGCCAGCGCGACGAACAGGAACGCGCCCGTGTTCATGAAGCCGTAGACGAGCAGGTGGGCCATCCCGGCACCCAGGACCTGGCTCTGGTCGACGCCGCCGGTTAGCGCCGCGAGGGCGATGAGGACGTAGCCCGCGTGGCCGATCGAGGAGTAGGCCAGCATCCGCTTGACCTTCTCCTGGGTGGCCGCCGCGAAGTTCCCGACGAACATCGTGACGATGGCGAGCACCTGGAAGACGAGCACCCAGTCGATGGCCGCGCCGGCGACGTCGAGGGGGAAGGCGGTGATGAAGACGCGGAACGCCAGCACGAAGCCGGCGGCCTTCGAGGCCGAGGAGAGGAACGCCGAGATGGGCGCGGGCGCGCCCTCGTAGGCCTCCGGCGCCCAGAAGTGGAACGGCGAACTCGCCGTCTTGTACGCGACACCGCCAACGATCATCAGGATGCCGACGCCGAGCACGCCCGTCGGCGCGCCCTCGCCGATGGCCGTCGCGACGGCGTCGAACTGGAGCGCGCCGGTCGCGGCGTACACCAGCGAGATGCCGTAGGCGAACACCGCCGACGACAGCGCGCCGACGAGGAAGTACTTCAGCCCCGCCTCGACGCTCCCCTTGTTCGACTTGAGGAAGGCGACGAGAGCGAACGACGGCAGCGACGCCAGCTCCAGGCTGACGAAAGCGACAGCCAGGCTGTTCGCGCTCGCGAGCAGGCTCATCCCGGTCGCCGCCAGCAGGACGAGCGTGTAGTACTCGGCCTTGTAGCGGTGGTCGCGGAGGTAGTCGCTGCTGGCGACGACGACCAGCGTCACCACGCTGGCGACGATGAACGTGAAGAACAGCGACATCTGGTCGACGACGAGCTGGTCGCCGAACAGCGAGACGATGCCCTGGCCGCCCTGCTCCGTGGGCAGGCCCCTGCCGCCGAACAGGAACACCATCGTCGTGATGGCCGCGGCAAGCGACCCGAGGCCGGCGACTCCGGCGAGCAGGGTGCTGTCACTCTCCTCGGGGCTGATGCTGTCGACGAGCAGGAGGGCGAGCGCTGAGAGTGCGAGCAACAGCGTCGGCGCGAGCGCCGTCCACGACGACTGCGTCATCTGGAGTGCGAGTTGTGTCATTAGATACCACCTCCGACGTCGAGGATCGGATTAACGGCGTGCTGGATCATCCGGTAGGAGAGATCCGGTGCGACGCCGAGCGTGATGACCAGCAACAGCAGGACCACCAGCGGCGCGACGTCGTGGAACGGCGCGCCGGCGACCTCGTAGTCGGTTTCGAGCCGGTACGGACCGAACACCGAGCGCTGCATCGCCCACAGCAGGTAGCCCGCCACGACGACGATACCGAACATCGCCAACGCGGTGAACACCGGGGCGAGCGTCCCGAGCGTCTCGGTCGCGCCGAAGGAACCGAGGAAGACGAGCACTTCGGCCGCGAACCCGGACATGAGCGGGAGGCCCATGTAACCGAACGCGGCGCTGACGAAGATGCCCACCGTCCAGGGCATCCGGTCAGCCAGGCCAGACATGTCGCCGATCATGCGCGTGTGCGTCTCGTTGTAGATGACACCGACGGCCATGAACATCAGCCCGGAGATGAGGCCGTGGGATATCATCTGGAACGTCGCGCCGCCGACGCCGTGGGGCGTGAACGCGACGAGACCGAGGATGACGTATCCCATCGACGAGATGGACGAGTAGGCGACGATGCGCTTGAGGTCGCGCTGTGCGAGCGCGAGCATCGCGCCGTAGATGACCGATAGGACGCCGATCGCGCCGATGTACGGCGCCAGGCTGATAGCGACGTCCGACAGCATCGTGAAGTTGAACCGGAGCAACGCGTAGGTCCCCATCTTCAGGAGGACGCCGGCCAACATGACGGAAACCGGTGTCGGCGCCTCGACGTGGGCGTCGGGCAGCCAGGTGTGGACCGGGAAGACGGGCACCTTCACCGCGAACCCGAAGAACATCAACACGAAGGCGACGGTTGCCAGCGGGAACCCGAAGAGACTACCGAGTTCCGCACCACCGCGCAGCGCCTGTGCGATGGCCGGGAGGCCGAGCGTCGAGATCTCGTCGCCCAGTCCGAAGACGAGGCTGAAGAAGCCGACGAACATGATCAGCGACGCCACGTTCGTGTAGACGAAGAACTTGATCGCGGCGTACTTCCGGCGCGGGCCGCCCCAAACGCCGATGAGGAAGTACATCGGGATGAGGACGCCCTCCCAGAAGACGAACCAGAGGAAGAAATCCAGCGCCGCAAAGACGCCGATGAGGCTGGCCTCCATCAGGAGCATCAGCCCGTAGAACTGGTTCTGACGTTCCGAGATTGGCGTCCAGCTACTGACGAGTGCGAGGGTCGTCAGTACCGTCGTGAGCGTCAAAAGCGGCATGCTCACGCCGTCGAGGCCGACGTAGTACTGGAGTTCGAATCCGGCGAGTTCGACCCAGGGGATCTGCTGGACGAATGCGGCTTCGCCCGGCGTCAGCAAGGCGTTGCCCGCTCCCTGGAAGTGCTGGTAGTACTGCCAGTACATCCAGACGCTCAGCAGCGCCGGGATGGAACTGATCGCCGTCGCAAGACGGGCGGCGTAGCGGTCGTTCGCCATGAACGTGACGAGCGCGCCGAGCAGCGTGATACCCAGCAGTGCGGCGATCATCACCATCTAGAACCACCCCCCGATGAGTCCGAAGGCGACGAGCAACACGACCAGCGCGGTCGTGATGAGCGTCGCGTAGTTTCCGACGACGCCGGACTGCAGGCGACGCATCCGGTCGCCGCCGAACAGGCTGACGCTACTGACGCCGTTGACGACGCCGTCGACGACGCCCTGGTCGAACTTGTCGGCCGCGCGAGCCAGCGGGTAGGTGACGCCGGTCGCCAGCCACACCTGGTACTCGTCCTGGTAGTAGTTGTGCATGAGAACGGTCTTGAGAGAGCCGAGTTTGTCGGTGTGTTCGGTCGGTTCGTCCACGTTGTACAGCGACCACGCGAGGCCGACGCCGGCCAGCGCCAGACTGAGCGAGACGGCCGCGGAGGCGAGCGTCGTGCCGAGCTCGCCGAGCGGGTACGCGGCCTGAATGTGAGCGACGTCGTGGAGCAGCGTCCCGTACGTCTCGCTGGTGGTCATCTCGATGCCGCCGTGTGCGAGCCAGTCGTGGAGGAACGCCAAGTGAATCCCGGTCAGTTCCTCGAGGGGGACCATGTTGAGGAAGCCGATGATGGCCGCGAGCACGCCGAGCACGACGAGCGGGAACTTCACGTTCCAGCCGACACCGTGTGGCTTGCGAGCCGTCTCCGTCCGGGGCTCGCCGTGGAAGGTGAGGAACACCATCCGGAAGGTGTAGAAGCCGGTGAAGAACACCGCAAGCAAGCCCATCGCGTAGGCGGCCAGCAGCACAGTACCGAGGCCGCCTTCGGAGCCCAGTCCGTGGATGAGGGCCTCGAACAGCACCTCGTCCTTGGACCAGAAGCCGGCGAACGGGACGATGCCCGCGAGCGCGAGCGAGCCAGAGAGGAACGTCCAGTAGGTCACGGGCATCCGGTCTTTCAGGCCGCCCATATCCCACATGTTCTCGTTGTGGTGCATCGCGATGATGACCGACCCGGCACCGAGGAACAGGAGCGCCTTGAACATCGCGTGCGTGGTCAGGTGGAAGACGGCGGCGACGTACCCACCGGAACCCAGCGCGAGCATCATGTAGCCGTACTGGGAGATGGTGGAGTACGCGAGCACCTGCTTGAGTTCCTGCTTGACGACACCCATCGTCGCCGCGAACAGCGCCGTGAAGCCGCCGACCAGCGCGATGATGGCCAGCGCCGTCGGCGAGAGGGCGTAGAACCCGTACATGCGCGCGACGAGGTAGACGCCGGCCGCGACCATCGTCGCCGCGTGGATGAGCGCCGAGACGGGTGTCGGGCCCTCCATCGCGTCGGGGAGCCAGGTGTGCAGCGGGAACTGCGCCGACTTGCCCATCACGCCACCGAGGACCAGCAGGCCGAGTACCGTGAACCAGGCCTGCTCGCCCATACCGAAGAACGTCGTCACGTCCGCTTCGCCGTTGAGCGCCTGTTCGGCGATGGCCGGGAACGACTCCGCGCCCGCGAAGGCGCCCGTGCCGAAGGTAATGAAGATGCCGACGACGCCGACGAGGAAGAAGTAGTCCCCGAAGCGGGTGACCAGGAACGCCTTCTTCGCCGCGCTCGGCGGGGCCGCCTCGCGGAACCAGAAGCCGATGAGGAGGAACGAACAGAGGCCCACCAGTTCGAAGAACATGAAGGCCATGAGGATGTTGCTCGCGTAGACGAACGAGAGCATCGAGAACGTGAACAGGCCCAGCCCGGCGTAGTACCGGGGCAGACCCGTCTCCCCCTCGTCGTTCATGTAGCCCAGCGAGAAGACGTGGACGAGGAAGGCGATGAGCGAGACGATGAGCAACATCAGGGCCGTCAGCGGGTCGATCAGGATACCGAGCGAGAGCTGGAAGGTGTCGATTCCCTCGACGAACGTGTACAGCTCCTGATTGTACGTGCCGCCGCCGGCGACGGTCAGCGCGACCCACGCCGAGAGCAGTAACGACCCGGCGGTGGCCGCGATGCCGGCCAGGGCGCCCCCCTTCGGCATCCGGTCGCCGAGGAACAGTGCAACGAGGAACGATACGAACGGGAGCGCCGCGATTGCGGGCGCGTATGTGAATGCTCCTGCCATCTTACCACCTCATCGTCGACGCCTCGGTAACGTTCACGTCCGAGAAGTTGCGGTACAGGACCAGGATGATGCCGATGCCGATGGCCACCTCGGCGGCCGCCAGCCCCATCGTGAACAGGCTGAACACCTGCCCGGTCAGGTTGCCGTACTGGGCCGAGAACGCGACCAGATTGATGTTCGCCGCGTTGAGCATCAACTCGACGGACATCAGGAAGATGAGTGCGTTCTCGCGCGTCAGAATCCCGAACAGGCCGATACAGAAGACGGCCGCGGAGAGGACGAGATAATACTCTGCTGGCATCATTCGTCGTCACCTCCGGGGACGCCGCCGTCGGTCGCGGTCGCGGGCGGCTCGTCCGCCCCAACCACGTCCGTTCCGACGGTCACGTTCTCGCCGGCCTCCTCTCGTCGAGCCAGCATGAGTGAGCCGTCGAGCGCCGCGTCGAGTGCGACGGCGATGACGATGAACGAGACGAGGAATCCTTCGCTGGGGACGGCCGCCCCTTCCCCGACGATGGCGCTCGCCTCGACGCCAATGAGTGCGGCACCCAGACTCTTCATGATGGCCGCGTCCGCGCCGAAGCCGGCCGCTTCCGGAAACGACGCCGTGAGGAAGACGGCGGCGAACACGACGAACAGCGCCACCGCGGCGAGTCCCGGCATGAGGTGTCGCCCTATGCGCAGGCGCGGGCGGGTCATGGAGTCACCTCGACGGCGCCCTGGTCCGGGCGCGTGAGCATGACGGCGAAGCTGATGAGGATCAGGACTCCGCCGACGTACACCAGGATCTGCATCGCCGCGACGAACGGCGCATTTACCATCACGAAATGGACTGCGACGCTCAGCAGCGCCATGCCCAGCAAGAGCGCCGAGTGCCAGACGTCCCTGACGAGCACGACGCCTAAACTGCTCGCGATGGTGACTGCCGCGAACAGCACGAACGCCATTGTCTCCAGCAGTGGTGCCATTGTTGTTTGTGTCTCCTTTCGGCGCGCTTTTGAAGATTCCTCTTTCGTCTCGGCGGTCGGACCGCTCAGGCCATCATACTAACAGGTAACGGGAGAATATCACGACCACCTTTTTCTTCGTCGGGTTCGCTCGTTCCTCGCGAACCACTCTCTGCTCACGGCGCGTAGCGCCGTTCGCATGGTCAGAAGGACCGAAGGTCCCGCACGACTCGAAAAATCTGGACGAAAACGCCGCGGGAGCGTTGCTCCCGCGAGCCCACACTCACTTCGTTCGCGTGGAAGCCGACCGTTCACTTCGTTCGCGGTCAAACGGTTACTGGTAGTCGACTTCGCCTTCCCCCTCGCCGATCCAGACCCCGCGGTCCGGTTCGCGCGACGCGAGCGGGTCGATATCCTTGTACCAGGGGACGTTCTTCAACTGTTCCTTGTTGTACGCGAAGTCGTCCTTCGTGTCCGCGGTGAACTCGAAGTTCTGGGTCAGGATGATGGCGTCGACGGGACAGACCTCCTCGCACAGTCGGCAGTAGATGCACTGGCCGACGTGGAGGTTGTACTGCTCGCCGTTGCGCTGGTCGTCCGTCACGATCTGTATCGTGTTGTTCGGACAGACGTTCTCGCACTGGCGACACCAGATGCACCGCTCCTGGCTGAACTTGTGGACCCCGCGGAACCGCGGGCTCACTTCGGGTGCGACGTCCGGGTACTCGACCGTGAACGTCTCCCCGTCCAGTGCGTGCTTCATCGTCGTGGCCATCGATTTGAGGATGCCGATCATTGTAGGTCACCTCTCGTGTCGGGAACACTCACCCGAGGACCGGCTCGAGTCATGCGATCACCCCGACGATGACCGCCGTGAGAACGAGATTGGCGAAGGAGAGCACGAGCAACCCCTTCCAGCCAATCTCGATGAGCTGGTCGATACGGACCCGGGGGACCGCCGAACGGGCCCACTGGGTGAACAGGTACACCGCCACGATCTTGATCAGGAACCAGACGATGCCCGGGAGCACCGGGCCCGCCGGGCCGCCGAGGAAGATGGTGGCGATGATGGCCCCGCCGAGGAAGATGTGGATGAACTCGGAGAGGTACGCCAGCACGAAGTACACCGACGAGTACTCCGTCTGCCAGCCGGCGACGATCTCGGTCGGCGCCTCGGGGATGTCGAAGGGGTTCCGGCCGACCTCCGCGAGGTTCGCGACCATGAACAGCACGAACGCGAACGGGTTGACGAACGCGTACCACTGTGGGATCGCAACCGGACCGAGCGCGATCAGCGTGTCGGCCTGTTCGGCGACGATCGTACTCATCCGGAGCGAGCCGGCGAAGATGACGACCGACATCCCGGTCAGGATAAGCGGAATCTCGTAGGCGAGGTTCTGCGCGACAGCGCGCAGGCCGCCGAGGAACGAGTACTTGTTGTTCGACGAGTAGCCGGCCATCACGAGGCCGAGCGAGGCGACGGAGGCCATCGCGAACACGTATGCGAGGCCGACCTCGGGGTCGGCGATCTGGATGCCGTTGCCCATCGGGATGACGGCGAACCCGGCGATCGCCGAGAACACCATGATGAGCGGTCCCAGGTCCCACGCCGGCCGGTCGACGCCTTCGGGAATGATGAGCTCCTTCGAGAGGAGCCGGAGCGCGTCGGCCGGGATGATGAGCAGCCCCATCGGACCGTGCCGGTTGACGGCGATCCGGTCCGTGAACGCTGCCGTAATCTTCCGCTTGCCCCAGATGCCGGAGACGGCGACCAGGGTGAGCAGTCCCGACGCGACCGCGAAGGATGCGATCAGCGCCATCACGAAGATGACCAGCGGGTTCGACGGGTCGAGCCCGAGCAGGTCAGCGAGCGTCGACGGCAGCGGCGTCTCGGACTGCATTACCGGTCCACCTCCCCGAGCACGATGTCGAGGCTACCCAGCGAGGCGATCATGTCCGGGATGTACTCGCCCTCGGACATCTCCGCCAGCGACTGGAGGTTGCTGAAACACGGACTGCGGATCTTGAAGCGCGCCGGCTTGTCGGTGCCGTCCGAGCGGATGTAGATGCCGAGTTCGCCCTTCGCGCCCTCGACTGCGCGGTAGATCTCACGGTCGGGTTCGGGCTTGAGCGTCCGCGGGACGTTCGCCTGGATGGTGCGGTCGTCCTCGGGCCACTCCTCGAGCAGATCCACGCACTGTTCGATGATGCGCGCGGACTCCTCGACCTCTCGCAGGCGCACGAGCACGCGCGAGAAGTTGTCGCAGCCGTCCTCCGTGACGACGTCCCAGTCGAGTTCGTCGTAGTAGCCATACGGGTCGTCGCGGCGGAGGTCGTAGTCGACGCCGGAGCCACGGGCGACCGGGCCGGTCGCGCCGTAGTCTTTGACCATCTCGGGCGTGAGGACGCCCGTGTCGACACAGCGCATCTGGAAGATCTCGTTACCCGTGACGAGGTCGTGGTACTCGGCGAGTTTCTCCGGGAGGTCGTCGAGGAAGTCCCGGACGTTCTCGAAGTACTCCTCGCGGGGCTCGGGCAGGTCCCAGGCGACCCCGCCCAGTCGGAGATAGTTGAACATCAAGCGCTGGCCGGTCAGGTCCTCCAGGAGATCTTGGACGATTTCCCGGTCGCGGATGCCATACTGGAAGACGGCGGTGAAGTCACCGAAGACGTCCAGCGCGAACGTCGCCAGCGCGAGACAGTGGCTCGCGATGCGACACATCTCGGCGGACATCGTCCGGATGACCTGCGCGTACTCCGGTACCTCGATATCTGCCAAGTCCTCGGCCGTGCGTGCGTAGGCCCATTCGTTGAGGATGCCGGCCGAGATGTAGTCCCAGCGGTCGGGATACGGCATGATCTGGTGCCGGTAAGTTCCCTGCTGGCACATCTGCTCCTCGCAGCGGTGGAGGTAGCCGATGTCCGGTTCGATGTCGACGATCTGTTCGCCGTCGAGGACCGTCTTGACGTGCAGGACGCCGTGAGTCGCCGGGTGGTGGGGACCGATGTTGATGAACATCGTGTCCGGGTCGTCCGGGCTCTGTTTGTCGTCCTGCAGCGGATTCGCGTGCTCGCGCAGCGAGACGATCTGTGGCTGGTCCTGGTTGAAATCCCCCGAAAGCGGATGGCCCTGCCAGGTCTCGGGCAGCAGGATGCGTCGCAGGTCGGGGTGGTCGTCGTACTCGATGCCGACCAGGTCGTAGGCCTCGCGCTCGTGCCAGTTCGCCGTCTCGTAGACGTCGGAGCCGGTCTGGTGGCGCGGGTCGTCCTTCGGCGTCGGGACGACGACGGAGACCTCCTGTGTCGGGTCGCGGTACTTCTTCAGGTGGTAGATAGACTCGTACCGGTCGTCGTAGTCCTGCGCGGTGACGCAGGAACAGTGGTCGAAGCCGGCCTCTTCCTTCAGCATCCGGAGGACCGACTGGACGTCGTCGGGCCGGATGACGAAGCCTTCGGCGTTGACGTGGACCTCGCGGTCGAGGACTGAGTCCCCGAGCAGGTCCGCGAGCGCGTCGTAGTCGACGCCGTCCTCGGTGACGCCGACGTCGTCGACGACCGGGGTTCGCTTCTCCAGGCTCACGCGATACACCTCCGGTGTCGAGTGTGGGGTCGATAGTCGCAGCCCGCGAAGCATCGCGAGCAGGAACGTCTATCGGAACTCACGGCGAGTCCCCCCAGTTGTAGCGCATGACGAGGTCTTCCTCGTCGATCTGGTCGGCGAGCTTCTGGACGAGTTCGTCCTGTTCGAGGTCACCGAACTGCTCCAGTTCGTAGGGCTTGACGGTGACGGGCGAGGATTCGCCCTCGGCGATACGTTCCTGGAGCTTGGCGACGCCGTAGATCAGCGCCTCGGGACGGGGCGGACAGCCGGGGACGTGGATGTCACACGGGATGACCTCCTCGGCGCCCTTGACGACGTTGTACCCCTCCTGGAACGGGCCGCCAGAGACCGTACACGAGCCCATCGAGACGACGAACTTGGGCTCGGGCATCTGGTCGTAGACGCGCTTCATCCGCGGGGCGAACTTCGAGACGATGGTCCCCGGCACGATGATCACGTCCGCCTGGCGCGGCGAGGCGCGCGGGACGCCGGCGCCGAAGCGGTCGAGGTCGTGCTTGATGGCGTACGTGTGGATCATCTCGATGCTGCAGCAGGCGATCCCGAACTGCAGCATGAACATCGAGGAGCCCCGCACCCAGTTCATGAACTTGTCGAACTTGGTGAGGATGAACGGTGTCGAGCCGAACGCTTCTCGCAGCTTCGAGTTGAAGCGGTCGTCGGCGCCCGAACCCATTCGGGCCTCCTGCGTAGACTGTGCGTCCGCCAACTTCGTTTGGTCACTACTCATGGTTTGTGGTCGAGTTGCCGACTGGCACGCGGGCTCCGTACCCACTTCACTGCTCCATTGCGCCACGCCCACGCGAGACCGACGACGAGTATCCCGACGAAGACGAGCATGGGATACAGTGCCTCGGCGAGTCCCACGTTCGCGACGACGTCGCGGTAGACGACCGTCCACGGGAAGATCAGGACGGTTTCGATGTCGAAGACGACGAACAGCAGCGCGACCATGTAGTACTGAATGTTGAACTGGATCTGCTGGCTGCTGCCTGTCGGGACCTCACCGCTCTCGTAGGTGGCGCTCTTTCCTTGTTCCGGGACGCTCGGCCGCAGGAGGTACGAAGCGGCCATCATCCCCACTGGGATGAGAACCCCTACGAGCGCGAGCGCGCCGATCGCGATCCATGGATTACTCATTCCGAAATCTCCTAACGTTCTGGGGTTGGGAACACTCGCATATAAGGGTTGATTGTTGCGCTCGCCGACCGTCGCGCCGGTTTTTCAGGATTTTCGATCTGTCTGGACAGCGGTCGCGTCGAACTGCTCGAGGGCCGGCCGGTCCGACGTGGGCACCACGAGATCACGCTCCTGGTCGTACCGGACGAAGCCGGCGTTCTCCAGTCTGGGAACGTGTGTGTGATACAGGGTAATGTAGACGCGTTTGACCGCCTCCGCGGGGATGTCGGTGATGGGCGCTCCGCGTTCGGCGACCGTGACTTCGTCGGCCAGGTCCGCGAGCGCCATCGGCTCGTCGTGTGCAGCCAGGCGCCGAAGGGCCTCCCGCCGACGGCGGTTCGACAGGACGTCGAACGTGTCCTCGAGCCCCGCCGCATCCGAGAGTTCGAACGGGTCGGACGAAACCGGTCCGGTCGCGTCGGCCGAGTTCTCAGACATGGTGCGATCGGATAAACCGACGGACGTGAGACGGATAAGCCCGTCCCAACGCGGATAGGCGCCACCACACGGACAGAGAGCGCTTCACTCGCGTGATCCGGAGTTCAGGTCGGGTGGGGTCGCCATCTCACTCCCAGTACTCGTCCTCGAATCCCGGCGTCCCCATCTCGTGGAGGTCGCGCGAGACGTTGCCGACGTCCTCCTGCAGCCCGTCGTGGTACGCCTGCAACCGCTCGCGCAGTTCGGGGTACTGGCGCGCGAGAATCTGGCCTGCCGTCAACGCCGCGTTGAACGACTTGCCCGCGTCGACGGCAGTGATCGGTGCGCCCTGTGGCATGCCGATGACGCTGTCGACGGACTTCTCTTGAACCGGGACGCCGATGACCGGGAGCGGGTAGGCGATGCTCGCGGTCATGTTCGGTAGGTCCGCGCTCTTGCCCCCAGCACCCGCGATGATCACGTCGATTCCGCGGGCCTCCGCCGTTTCCGCGTACGCGTACATCAGCTTCGGCGTCCGGTGGGCCGAGACGACGAACGTCTCGAAGGTGAACCGGGCCTCTGGCGCGTCCTCGTAGTCAGTCTGTTCCGCAAAGGCGAGTTCCTCGGTGAGCGCGGCGTGTGCGCCCGGGCGCTTGCCCTTCCCGCCGGCCATCGTCGGGAGGTCCGAGTCCGACCCCATCACGATGCCCACGTCCGGCGTCGCTTCGTTGGGCAGATCCATCTCCGCCTCCGCGTGGAACTGGTCGATGAGCGACTGCACCGATTCGGCGTTGGTCATGTCTGGGTCTCTGCGTGGCGCCGACGTAAGTGTGGGCGATCGAACGTCGAGAGAATCGGATTCGGTTCCGCGGCCGGCCGAACGCTACCTGCCGTTGCCGCTACTGCCGGAACGTCAGCCCGTCTCGCAGTGCTCGAACTTCCCCGAGCAGGTCGTCCGTGTCAGACTCGGCGTCTCCGTCCTCCCCGCCCACCAGGGTCACGTGCCCCATCTTCCGCAGCTCGTAGACGTCGTGCTTGCCGTACCAGTGGAGGTGAGACCGCGGCGTCGAAAGCACCGACTCCTCGCCGACGAGGGTCGCCGGCTGGCGTTCCTCGACGTCGCCCAGAACGTTGGCCGATACCGTCGGGGCACGGCGCTCGGTCGTCCCCAGCGCCATTCCCATCACCGCACGCACGTGCTGTTCGAACTGCGAGGTGTGACACCCCTCGATGGTCCAGTGCCCGGAGTTGTGCGGCCGCGGGGCGATCTCGTTGAGGAGGATCTCGCCGTCGGTCGTCTCGAACAGTTCGACGCCGAACACGCCGCGGCCGTCCATGGCGTCGAGGACGTCAAGGACAATCTCGCGCGCGCGGCCCAGAACTGCGTCGTCGTCCGTCCGCGGCGGTGAGACCGATTCCCGGAGGATCTCTTCGCGGTGAATCGTCTCGGTGACGGGGAACGTGTCGCGCTGGCCGTCCGCGCCGCGACAGCCCATCACCGCGAGTTCGCGCTCGAAGTCCACCATCTCCTCGACCATCGCCGGCCCGTCGATGGCGGCGAAGGCCGACTCGGCGTCGTCGGGTGACTCGACGGGGACGTTACCGCGGCCGTCGTAGCCGCCCTCGCGAGCCTTGAGCATCGCCGGGTAACCCAGTTCCTCGCAGGCCTCGCGGAGGTCCTCGGCGGAGTCCACCTGTCGGAACTCCGGGACCGGCACGCCGGCCGCGGAGAGCCGGCGCTTCTGGACGAGTTTGTCCTGGATGGTTCTGAGTGTCTCCGGGTCCGGGTGGACCGGCGTCCCGGTCTCCTCGGCGACCCGTTCGAGCACGTCCGGGTCGGCCAGTTCGATCTCGTAGGTCAGAACGTCCGCGCGCTCTGCCAGTTCGCGGAAGGTCGCATCGTCGTCGAACGCACCCACGAGCGCGTCGCGGACGACCGGTGCCGCTGGCGGGTCCGGCGTCGGGTCGGTGACGACTAGTTCGACCCCCAGCGGTGCCGCGGCCTCGCCGAGCATCCGACCGAGCTGTCCGCCGCCGACGACGCCCAGCGTCGGCCCCGGTGTGGAGAGTGTCATGTGCGACGGAATCGGGCGTGCGCGCTTAAACGTTGCTTCACGTGACGACGATTCTCTGGTGTGTTCTCGTGATCAGTCGCCCTCAATACCGCAAACAAAAGAAAGCCCTCGTCCATTTCCGGTCCCGGGACCCCACTGCGCTCCTCGGCCTTCGGCCTCCGGTGCTTATCGGGTCCGGGTTCCCGGAAATGCCCTCGCCCTTTCAGTCCGCCAGGATATCGGATTGCCGTTTCGGCGTGAGAATCGGTTGATCAGGTCGGTGAAAGTCTTACTCGCTCTCGGTCTGGACGTCGTTGTGAATCCAGAACGTCGTGTCCTTGCCGTAGACGCGCATCTCGTAGGTCGTCCCGGTGTAGGACGACTCGAGCGCGCCGGTCGGCACCGTCGAGTCCGCGTCCTGGGTGATGATCACCGGTGGTGGGTTCGACTGGATACGGGATTCCAGTTGAGCGCGCTCGCGCGTACAGTCCACGTCGGCGTCGTCTTTGGCGAAGTACCACGGGAACGGGAGGGAGTTGTACCACCGCGCACACAGCGGCCTGGTGTCTAGCGACGAGGAGTCCCAGTCGTTCGGGTCGTCCTTGACGTAGGCGAGGTTGTCGTCGTAGGACTCGCCCTGCTCACCGTAATAGAGGAGGACGTCCGTCCCGTTGCCGCCCTCGCTCGCGACAGCACCGATGGTCTGGAGTTCGGCGCGCGGGTCGCCGCCGGGCTGGGCGTACTGGACGAGATTGTTGTCGTCGGACTGGGCGTTGCCGTACACCGCCGGGACGGCGACGGCGGCGACCTGCGCCCCGACGAGTACCAGGAGCACGGCAGCGATGGCGACGCCGACCGAGTCGTCGAGAACGAACGCCTCGTACCCCCAGTCGAAGATGCGAGCGAGGCCGACCGCGGCCGGGATGGAGAGGGGCACCAGCGCGTGGACGACGAGCCAGGCGCCGAAGATGTCCGTCCCCAGTGGGTAGCCGAGCACGGAGACGAACCCGCAGTAGGCGGCGAACATGACGAGGTTTCGTGACCGTTCCGCGCCGTAGCGCTCGACGAGGAACCCGAAGATGGCGAAGGCGGTCAGCGGGGCCGCCTTCGAGACCATCACTTGGACGAACTGGTCGAAGAAGTCGACGTACACCGCGGCGAGGCCCTCGTCACCGGCCTCGGTCGACCGTTCGAACCAGGTGCCGAACTCTGCGGCGGAGTGGTCCCACGTCGCCTGCACCATCTCCACGAAGTTCGACGGGCTGGCGAAGCCCTGCCAGAAGCCGACGGTCCCCTCCGCAGCCGCTGCGGGCGGGTACGTCACGCCCTCCATCCCGGCGCCCCGCGGGGCGTAGAAGAACAGCAGGAGGCCGAAGAGGAGGATGGCTGCCCAGGCCACGTCGCTGGCGTAGTGAAGGACGAGTGAGAGGACCTCGTCTCGTGACCTGTCGACGCGGTCGCGGACGCCCCGCGCTTTCGAGCGCAGGAGGTCGTACCCGCTGGCGTGGTTCCGGGGCCGGTACAGCGCCTGGTCGGCCAGGAGGCCGGCGGCACCGAGCCACGTCAGGACGTACACCGCGGCGTTCTCCTTCGAGGCGAACCCGAAGGCGACGAACGCGGCCGCGGCGTAGAGGTAGCGCGTCCGGCCCGTGTCGTAGAAGCGGACGAAGCAGCCGAAGGCCACGAACATGAACGACGCGACGAGCACGTCGCTGCGCATGAATCGCGAGTAGTACAGCAGGACGGGGTTGAACGAGAGAAATAGTGCCATCGCGACCATCTCGACGCGGCGCAGGTGCTCGCGAAAGAGGAGCGCCGAGAGGGGCAACAGGCCGCCGACGACGGCGACGGGCACGCGCATCGTGAAGTCGTTGGCGCCCCAGATGGGGAACAGCCAGCGGTTGACGTGCTGGACGAACGGGCCGTGGATGATGCGCCGGTAGGCGAACGACCCCGTCTCCTGGTAGTGGACGATCCAGTAGGCGACGCGACCCTCGTCCCAGTGGGCGATGCGGTCGCCGAGGAGGATAAACCGGGCCAGGAGGGCCAGGAGAGTGATGCCGGCCACCAGGAGCACGACGTCGTCGCTGTCGGGGACCCAGGCGGGGAGAGATCGGTCACCCGACGGAGTCGACGGTTCAGGGCGGTCGGACGCTGCCATACGCGCCACTGACCAGTGGTGGCTTTAGAATGCTTCTGGTTTGTCACGCTGGATTTGTCGTTATCTAACAGCTAATTCGCCAGTCGCGTACCGCTGGACAGGCAGCGAGCGGAGCGCAAGCGAGTCGGCCGGCGCACAACGGTACTTCTTTTAGTTCCGCACACGGCCGGTCGCATATGGTCCAGCTCGGGCTGGTAGTGGCCCAGTACGACAAACACGGCGACGTGATCGACGCGATGGCGCAGTCGGCCAGGGACGCCGCCGAGGATGGTGACACCGATATCGTCGCGACCCTCGACGTGCCCGGGTCCTACGACACGCCGCTTGCGGCCGACAGGCTCGCCCGTCGCGACGACGTCGACGCCGTGGCGGTGCTGGGCGCCATCATCAGCGGCGACACCGACCACGACCAGGTGATCGGTGCCGCGGCCGCCCAGGGGCTGACCGACGTCAGTCTCGACCGTGACACGCCGGTCACCATGGGCATCATCGGTCCGGGCATGAGCCAGGACGAAGCCGAGGCGCGGACGGACAAGGGCGGCGAGGCCGTCCGCAGCGCCGTCGCCCTCGCGGAGGAACTCAAATCATGACTCTCGAATTCGCAGACCGCGTCGGACGCGTAGAACCGAGCGCCACGCTCGCGATCAGCAACAAGTCCGCCGAACTGGCGGCCGACGGCGTCGACGTCGTCGACCTCTCGGTCGGGGAACCGGACTTCGACACGCCCGAAAATATCAAACAGGCCGCCAAGGACGCGCTGGACGCCGGCCACACGGGGTACACCTCGACCCCCGGCATCCCGGCCCTGCGCGAGGCGCTGGCCGAGAAGCTCCACGCCGACGGCCTCACCCAGTACGAGGCCCAGAACGTCGTCGTCACGCCCGGCGGCAAGCAGGCCCTCTACGAGATCTTCCAGACCCTCATCGACGACGGGGACGAGGTTGCACTTCTGGACCCGGCCTGGGTCTCCTACGAGGCGATGGTGAAACTCGCCGGCGGGTCGCTCGCCCGCGTCGACACCGCCGCCCACGACTTCCAGCTGGAGGGCGCCCTCGACGACCTGACCGAGACGGTGTCGGACGACACCGAACTGCTGGTCGTCAACTCACCGGGCAACCCCCACGGCGCCGTCTACTCAGACGATGCGCTCGAAGCGGTTCGCGACCTGGCCGTCGACCACGATATAACTGTTATCTCCGACGAGATATACAAGGAGATAACCTACGACGGCGTCGAGGCCACGTCGCTGGGCACCCTCGACGGGATGGACGACCGCACCATCACCGTCAACGGCTTCTCGAAGGCCTACTCGATGACCGGGTGGCGCCTGGGCTACTTCGCCGGTCCGGAGGACCTGGTCACCCAGTCCGGCAAGGTCCACGGCCACTCGGTCTCCTGTGCCGTCAACTTCGTCCAGCACGCGGGCGTGGAGGCCCTGCAGAACACCGACGAGGCCGTCGAAGAGATGGTCGCGGCCTTCAGCGAGCGTCGCGACTTCCTGCTGGAGTTGCTCCGTGACCACGACGTCGACGTCGCCACGCCCCAGGGTGCGTTCTACATGATGCCCCAGGTCGACGAGGACGACACCGCCTGGTGCGAGGAGGCCATCGACGAGGCCCACGTCGCGGCCGTGCCCGGGAGCGCCTTCGGCACGCCGGGCTACGCACGCTTCTCCTACGCCAACAGCAAGGAGCGCCTCGCGGAGGCCGTCGAGCGACTCAGCGATGCCGACCTGATCTGATCCGTTCGGCGCCGCCGCTCACCATTCGAAGGGGCGAAGTCAGGGCCGGTTTTCGACGAGAAATCGCGACGCTAGGACAGTGCTCGCTGCAGTAGCCTGCCGAACGGGCGGCTCGCCTACGGTTCGACGACGGTGATCGCGTTCGATGCGCTCACGGTGACGACCAGGCCCTCGTAGTCGAACCGGATCGTCGGCTCCGCACCGAGGTCCTCGTTCGTACACAGCGAGTCGAGTGCGTCCGGGTCGACAGTCCGGTACAGCGGGTCGAGGTCGGCGGGTTCGACGTCGCGAATCGCCGAGACGACGTCGACGACGGCCTCGCTGGGGTGCCGGTCTCCGACCTCGGTCTCGTACATCTCCCCACCACAGACCGACCCCTCAGGCTGCCTGTCGTCTGTCGGCTGGCTCATTGCTGCCACCATCCTCGACTGCCACCTTCCATACACACCCGACCGGAACGACAGGTGAAAAGCATTTTGTGATTGTCTGAATAAATTTCAAAGTCGCTCCGAGGGACATCTGGCAGACTGGGGGGGATCCAATCACTCGGCGTCCGCCAGCCAGGTGTCGACGACCTGCTGGAGGAGCGCCGTGACGTCCGATCCGGAGCCCTCGCTGACCAGGCCGATCTCAGTCCTCCCGTCTACCCAGGTTCCGAGCAGCGCGATGGTGTCGTCGGCGACGAGGAAGCGACTGCGGTCGTTCGGCGGTGTCGCGGTGTCCCGGACCGACAGGATAGTGGCGTCCGGGACGGCGTCACCGACGTCCGCCGTCCCGACGTCGCCGACGACGACGATTCGCACCGCGACACCCCGGTCGGTCGCCGCGTCAGCGGCCTGGAGGACGGCCTCGGACGGCGTGTCGCCGACCGAGACGTACGTGAGGCGGTCGTCCGCCCCGGCTATCGACGAGCGGAAGCGCCGGGCCACGGCTCCTGTCCCGGTTACGACGACCAGGCCGCGAGCGACGGGTTCGTCGGCCGGGGAGCCGATGGCCCGAAGGCCGAGTTCCGCCACGAGCTGCCTGTAGACGTACTCGCGGTAGAACGCGCGGCGGATCCGCCTGGGAGAGACCGGCTTGAACTCCTTGGGATGGGTCTCCCGCACCCTGACGAAGCCCCGGTCGGCGAGTTCCTCGACTGCGTCGTAGACGCGCGTCCGTGGGACCGACGACGAGTCGCTCACGTCACGGGCGGACCCGCCGTCGATTCGCGAGAGCGCCACGAGCGTCTTCGCGGCGTACTCACTCAACCCGAGCGCGTGCAGATTCCGAACCGCAGTCGATTGCAGTTTCCTGCCTTCGCGTGTCATAGCGCTCCGTGACTGTCCCTGCGCCGCATCGCGGTCGTTCTTCGACCGTCCGCACCCGCGGCGAACTGGGTACACATTCGGGTGAGGGACCCTTTACCTTTGTGTGATTCCACGAGTGACGGCGTTTTGACGTGGTCGACAGCGAAGCGATCGTGTTCGCGAGAACGGTAGTCGTAGTCGCGCGTATCGGCAATTGCCTCGCACGCCGGAATCTATTCGAAACTGAGAACGTCGAAATGGTCGGAGAAGCAATCTTCGACCGTACGTTCCGGCGCCGCTCCACAGCAGTGACAGATTGGCCAGTCGCTAGTCCGGGCCCCGATCCTGGAGAATCCGGTCGATGATGCGCCCCGTCGAGAGCAGGTAGTCGTCGTCCATCTCACGGCCCGACGCCCGGCGCACCTCGGCGTCGATGCCTCGGTCGGCGAGGGCAGCGGCGATGGCTTCGTCGTCGTGGTGCTGGTCGTACCCCAGCGCCACGACGTCCGGTTCTATCTCTTCGATCGGAACAAAGATGTCGTCGGGGTGGCCGAGCCTCGCGTGGTCGACCGGATCCAGCGCGGCGACCATCTCCCGACGCTGCTCGTCGGGGACGATGGGCGGCGCCTTGTGGGTGACGTTGGTGGACCGTGCGATGATGACGTGGAGTTCGTCACCCATCGCCGCCGCCTCGCGCAGGTAGTGGAGGTGCCCCGGATGGAGGATGTCGAACGTCCCCTG